>Ga0208151_100771_pt1 | contig 11720 bp, 9 predicted proteins | sample ECH_Bhost_MetaG_FD_187130 | JGI IMG/M metagenome (GOLD analysis project Ga0208151, IMG submission 187130) | Hot spring microbial mat communities from Yellowstone National Park, Wyoming, USA - ECH_B host_MetaG (SPAdes) (version 2) | ecosystem: Environmental > Aquatic > Thermal springs > Hot... | reverse complement strand
CATAAAATGGAGAATAGCCTCGCACACCCTGTAGGTACATTATGAGGAGGAAATTAACACCCATGAAGCCAAGTCCCTGGAAAAACGATGCAAATAGAGAATTCCGGAATACCTTATTGGTGAACATCGAGAAATTCAGCGTCGGCATTTTTACCTTCTTGTCTATTATAATGAAGAGTATCGCAAATACTATACCTGCTACCGCCATTGCTGCATTCAGCGATGTAAATCCAACTGAAGAATAGTTTATACCTGCATATGCTATTAAAGCAACTGCAAGACCCAAAGTTGTCATCCCAGGTAGATCGATTTTTTCATCGACACGTTTTTGATCTTTTACATACTTGTAGCTTAGGAATATTGCTATAATGCCTATAGGAACGTTTATGAAAAATATATAGCGATAGCCTATGAAGGTTGTGATTACTCCGCCGAGCAATATACCTAGCAATGCGCCTATATTCCAGCTCATTGAGGTGTAGCCGTATGCCTTGCCGATTCTGTGCTTTTCAAAAGTGTCAGCAATTATCGCGCCGCTGTTAGAAGATATTAAAGCGCCACCAAGTGCCTGTATGGCTCTGAATGCTATCAGGCTTAAGTCTGTTGGAGCTATGCCGCACAGGAAAGACGCTATAGTAAATATTACAAACCCCAGGTTGAACATCCTGCTCCTGCCGTAGATATCGCCCATTCTACCAAACTGGGTTGAGAATACTGCAACTACTATCATGTAAATAATGATTACCCATATGATAGTTGCTATGTTGGAGTGTAATGCAGTTGTTATAGCAGGAAATGCAAGTAAGACTATCGTTGAGTCTATCGATGCCATCAGTGTTCCGATTACCACTACCCCAAGTATCATGTTTTCCTTGTATTTCTCATCGTGCATAGCTTCCCCATCAGTAAGATACAAAAATATAAAATTGGTGTTCAAATATTTGTTGGTGTTGGTCTAATACTTCACTACATAAAACAAAGAGGAATCACACTTTTTATTTTAATGCCCAAAATTATTAGGCAATTCTACAATTACTACCTTTTTGCGTTTTTAGATTCAATTGAAGCCGATGTTTTTGAGAGGTATAAATTTTACTAGGGTTTTTAACTATCCTGATATTCCCCACGAATAAATTAGTGGGATTTATTCCATGCATTCTGTAAGATATGCAAAACATATTGGCAGTCGAACCTCAGTAGTGCCTTGAGCTATATATCGCTAATTCCTTTTCTCTATAATTAATGAGTTCAGTAATTGCCATTATCACAGCAGCATAAGACCATGCAAGGTTCTGGATTGGTTTATATCCGTTCTGTGCGTAGAGATTATACATATCTATATCGCTTGCTGGATTAACGATTTCCTGCTCTGGATATGAATCGCCATATTTATTTATGACATAATCTATTATCTTGACACCTTTATTATATAATCCTTTTTTGATATAATATTCGGCAAACGCGAGCCCAAGAAGTAGCCACCTGCCACCCATAAAGTAGTTGTCCCCTTTGAACCGTATTGGTAGCATATTGCCATTGAAGAGTTCTTTTTCTATTTTGCTTATTGTATTGCTCTCTATGTCAGCTCCACCGAGCATCTGCCCCGAAATGCCGAAGTTCAAGAATATAAATATCTCAGATGCATCGATGCTATCTGGAACTGGCTCATTGGAAAAAGGCTTCTTTTCGTTGTATAAGATACCATCTTTTACAAAAAACTTTTTCAAAAAAGCAACAGGCCCGCCTTTAAACATTCTACCCTCAATAGCTGTAATCTCATTTACACTAATGTTAATCTCATACTTAGATGAAATTTCTTTCAAAGCTTTAAAACCAGCATATATAGAAGCAACATCATATGCGTGCAAGAACTGCTGGCTTGTTTCCCATATAGACGCGCATTCTGTTATATATATTCTACCAAGGTATTCTGCAATACTCTGTGCGTGTTCTCTCAATAACGAAACTTCAGAGCTTTCTAACCCGAAAAGCTTGGATTTTTCATTCAAAGAATAAAGAATAAGCGGTATGGAATCATACTGTATCAACCAGCTCCTATTCACGTTTTTTTCAATATTATCATTTATATAATCCCCTACATATAATGATCCCGAGATTCCCACCCTAGAAGGCATGTGATGGAGCAGACTGAAGAAATTCGGATCTTCATATGGAATATTGTTTAATGATTTTATATTCTGCGAGAAATTATTTATCGCATTAAGGTTAAAGTATATTATACGCGACGCAGCACTAAGGGCATTAGATGCGTTATGTGCAATGTCGTGTCGCCTCGCAAGATCAGCATATCTAAGCAACGAAACCGAAACCCACGATGAATCTCTAAACCAATGTGGGCGATACCACACATAGTCAGTAGATGCAGATATATAGCCATTATCTGCTACTTTACTTATCAGGTAATTTGCAGCCTTTGATGCTGCTATTAAGTAGCGCTCCAATTCATGTTCAGCGTCCGAATCGAATTTTTCTGCGACCATGTTCATAATCGGCAACCTCAAAATCAATACAAAATGCTGATTACTTAGCATGCTTCTTGTATTTGCTCATAAATGACAGAACCTCTTCCATAATATCTTCTCTAATATTTTGGTCTATTGGACTCGATTTTGTTTCAGCATTAGCGGTATAAGTGACTGAAACGCTGTATGAATTCTGTGATATGTGCTCTATTTGTATTGACGCATTGTTGTATACATTATGCTTCTTTAGCACCCCCTCTATGATTTTTTTAAGCTGATCGAAGCTTACTTCGTTTGCAATCTCTATCCTTAATCTCAATATTCTTGCTTTAGACCTATGGTAGTTTATCACAAGCGCCTGGTTGAGTACGCTATTAGGAAGATAATGTGGTATGTTGTTCTCTATTATCTCTGTATAAAATAGACCTATTTTGTTAACTGTGCCAGTATAGCCTGGTATAAACTCTTCGTGAGGGTATGTAGAAGGCATTCTGTTATACTGCCATGTTAGTACTGTTATATAGTCTCCAGGCCCAAATGGTTTTGCGATAATTATGGATATGCCTGAGAAAAAATTGCTAAGTGTTGACTGTGCTGCGAGACCAAGAACTATTCCTATAAAGCCCGCACTTATTAATATTCCTGTCACGTTTATATGCATTAAGTAAAGTGCGATTATTACTACTGTGGTGTAAGCTATTATGCTAAATAGCCTGGATATTGTGCCTGCTTCCTGCTTAACTCCGTATTTCCTTATGTAATCACGTATTGCACGTGCGGTTAGTGCTGATAGCAGTATGCCGAATATCAGCACAACAAGTGCTGTAAGCCATGATGCATAGTCTCTGTTTATGTTTAGGAAAATTAGAAGTGTATAGAAAATTGCAATAAGTACCGAAAATGCTATTATAAATACAGCTATCCTGAAAAGCTTACTATCACTAGCTTTGTTGTGGTTCTCTTCTGTGGTTTGATTGCCTTTGGCTTCCATCACTACTATTTACAAATAAATTTATTTATATGTTGCAGCTTTCTTGGTTTCTTATCTAAAGAGCGCTAATTTTTCATGATGCTAAGATTTTTACTTTGCTAGCAAAAATAAGGTGGTGGATTTTGTGAATGCAAGATGAGTATCAATTAGCAATTTGTATATAGGGAAGGTTGTCAAACATTTTGTTGTGGTATCTACAAAATTTCGGCTTTAACTGTTTGTAGAAAAATTTTTAAGCTTATTAATAGATATTCAATTGTGTTGCTATGAAGAAAAGTGGAAAAGATGTTAATGGTTCTAAGGTTTTGCCACCCGTATTAGTAATCTTAGGGGGTATTTTGGTCCTTATAAGCGGCATCTATTCTTATTTGCTGAGACCACAATATGCAACAAGTCCTAATTTTACAACTTTTGTGCAATTTGGCTTGAATAGCAATCTGACTCCACTCACAATCGTACTTGGACTTATGATAATTGGAACGGGTGTTTTGCTTTTTACCGAAAATAAAATATGGGCAACCATGTGGTCAGGGACAGGACTTATATTTGGCATTTTAAGCATTTTTGGCGGCGGTGGATTTTTGCTTGGCATGGCATTAGTATTTATAGGAAGCTTTTTGAAACTCTTTTATGCAAGTTCTTCGTGACAAAAGACAAGCCCGCCCTTTTTGAATTATGGCTCTTAAAATTCAAAGGTAAAGCATGCATATATTGTTTAAATGGAGGAAGGCAAAGCTAGCAAGAGAAACTGCTGAAGCTGAGAGAAGACTTAACGCTTTTTTAGCGAATAATAACATATCAAATACCACAAAATATTTTGCTGTTCTTGGGTTAAAGCCAACAGCAGGCATTGAAGAGGTAAAATCTGCCTACAGAAAAATTGCAAAAAAATATCATCCAGATATTAGAAAGAGCAAGGAAGCGGAAGAGATTATGAAAAACGCAAATGAGGCTTATTCTGCAATTTTGAATGGTCAAAGCATAGATCCAGAGCAAATTGAGGCGAGCATGCATAAAAGACTGGTAGAAACATATAATTCGTTACTTGAAAAAGACTATAAAAAGCTAGTTGATGAGCTCAGCGTACCTGTCGAGGAATGGTTTTATGAGCAAGAAGTCAATGCATTTTATGATTGGCGGAAGAGGCTCGCAAGAGCCTACAAGGCTAGCTTCGCTGAGCTTGTCAATGCAAGGAAAAAAGTGGAAAGATTGTTAAGGGCTAACAGGAAAATGCTAAAAGAAGATAAAGAAGACATGCTTTTTGATAATTTGGGCAAGCTTGAGATCATTTATAACGAATGCAAAATGCTTGAAGAGTATTCAAAATATGCATACAAAAGTGTATTTGATTCTATTAAGAAGCAGCACGGCTAATGATATTGCCTGTATCGAACAAAAATATAATTAGTCTTCTTTTAATTTTCTAATGCTATTCTAAAAGCCAACACCAAAAACACACTTCTTCAGACAAGCGAAAGTCCTGCCATTATTATAATGCGGGGTTTAATCGCATAAGCTGCACACATATAAGAATATCAATTAGCAGTATGATCCTGATAATTTTCCTTTACTTCTTTTCTAAGAAGTTTACTTAATTGGTTTGCCATGCTTATTAGCTCTGTAAGCTCCTTTCTTTCTTCATCTGTCAAGTCTTTCTTACTTGATAAATTGGCTATTATTGAATCAAGCAGACTTATCCAAGAAGAAGCATCTTTTCTCATCACCTCAAAAACAGCCTTGTCTGTTGCAAAAAGTTCAAGCAGTTCTTTGAGCTTCTTGTTGTCTTCTATATCTTCGTTGTTTTCAAGCTTGTGCTGTATATGTTTTCTTAGCTCATTAATGTCATCCATGCTTATCTTCTTGTTCTCATCTATTATTTCGTCTAAACTTCTTGTAAAAGTAATTAATGCGGCACGCAGCTTTGCAAACAAAGAACCCAAGCCAAGTTTCTCGTACATATTTAGCTTATAGCAGTTTAATCTTTAAATCGTTTACTCAGACTTAACGAAAAAGGCTATCGCTTTTAGTAAAAGAGCTTAACTTAAGCATTAGACGAGAGCAAATGCGTTATAACGCTTTACCTTTCAGGCTTAGTTTTACAAGTTTTGAAGCTTCTACTCTATAATCAAACGGTAATTTCTCTATAGTGTCGCCTATAAATCCCATAACTATCATCGCTACTGCATCATCAGGACCTATGCCCCTACTCATAAGGTATTCTATTGCCTCCTCACGTATTTTACCTATTGTAGCTTCATGCACCATAGTTGCATCACTCCTTTTTACATCGATATATGGGTTTGTCTCAGCTTTTGAATCCTTATCTATAAGTAAAGCATCACATTTTGTAGAGGAAGTCGCATTTACCGCGTTCGGGCCGATATGAATGAGAAATCTTGCTGTTGCTCTGCCGTTTCCAACTGAAATACTCTTCGACGAAAAAACCGATCTTGTATTAGGAGCAAGATGGTATATTTTGCCACCCGTATCCTGCCACTGGCCTTCTCCAGCTACTGCTACTGATGATATTTCACCTACTGCGTTTGCCCCTCTAAGGAATATGCTTGGGTATTTCATGTTGCCTTTGCTTCCAAAATTTACATCTATCCACTCTACATGCGCATCTTCTTCTGCAAATGCACGCTGCGTAACAAGGTTATATACATTTTTTGACCAGTTCTGTACAGTAATATACCTTACATGTGCACCTTTTTTTGCTATTATCTCGACGACAGCAGAATGCAAAGATGAACTTAAATATATTGGTGCGGTGCAGCCTTCTTCATATGTAACCTCTGAGCCTTCCTCTGCAATTATTAGCGTTCTTTCAAACTGGCCTGCTTTCTCTGCGTTTATTCTAAAATATGCTTGCAACGGTGTTGCTACCTTAACCCCTTTTGGCACATATACAAAGCTTCCACCAGACCAAACAGCAGTATTCAGCGCAGCAAACTTGTTGTCAGATGCAGGTACAACAGTGCCAAAGTATTTTTTAACAAGATCCGGGTATTTCTTAAGCGCCGTATCTGTATCGCAAAAGATCACACCTTGCGCTTCCAAAGCCTTCTTAACATTGCTGTATACAACCTCTGAATCGAACTGTGCTTCTGTTCCGGCAAAGATTTTCCTCTCGGCCTCTGGTATGCCTAACTTATCGAAAGTCTCTTTTATCTCGTTTGGCAATGAATCCCACGCACTTACTTTTTTGTCTGTTGGCTTAATGTAATAATATATATCATCGAAGTTTATATCGCTAAGATCTATTCCCCACCTTGGCAAAGGCTTAGATGCAAAAATTCTATATGCTTCTAGCCTCTTCTCAAGCATCCATTCTGGCTCGCCTTTTTGCCTTGATATGTCTTTAACAACTTCTTCTGAAAGACCTTTTTTAGATACATAGTTGTAGTTTATATCAACCTTAAAACCATACTCTTGCTTATACTTATCAGTATCAATACCTATTTCCTTAGCAACAGCATCCTGCTCGTTCACAAACACCACACTATAACTCAGTTATATATACTAGAACAATAAGCTATATAAATATAATTGAAATATTCACGACTTAGATTACAAAACTTAGCAGAAAGCCCACGAATTTATTCGTTGCAATGCCAAAATGCACTGTTTCTGCTTCTAGATTTTGCTAAGCCTATTTATTAAGCATCTGCACACTTTCTATTCTTTTATTGCCCTCTATGCCATAATTGTTTACCTTCTCTATGTCTACACCGCCTTTCCTTGCAATGTTTTCAACAAATTTGAGCATTGCCCAAGCGCCAAATGAGATGATTGATGCTGTGCCTAGCTTTGCAAGCTTGTTGCCACTTCTCTGGCTTTCTATCTTCGCGTTTCTCAGAGCCATCTTGTATAAATGCCTATAGCTTGCATAATAAACAGCAAGTTGCGACTGGTTAAGCTCTATCGCTGAGAATTTTCTGCTCTTAATAAGACCCATAGGCACGTTTTGGAGCGGCGTTATTGTGAATTCAAAAGGTCTACCATCGACATAGCTGTTGCTAAGCTTATTTATTAACGCTACGGTATTCCAATTATCTTCATCTGTCTCATCTGCCTGTCCAACTTGAAGAGTAAATGCCGGCCTCCAGTAATACTTATTTAGATTGTATGTACCTTGCCACACAATCTCTCCCCAAGACCCATCAGGACCTATGTGCAATGGCAGTGTTTTTCTTGGCATATGCTTAAGTGCCAATGAATCGCTTCCTGTTTCAACGCCAACCTGTATGCCTATCCAGTTATTAGGCCCCGCCTTCATTATCTTAGAAAGCTTTTCTATTAGCTCAGGGTATACTGCTGGTGGAGATATTCTACCATGCGTAGGGTTTGTCCTCTTTATGCCCTTAATAGACATAATCATACTTACCAAATCGATAAGCGCCTCTTCGTTAGGCTCAAAATTTGCTTTAGTATGCTTAAAGCTAAAGAACTCATCGGTTTGAAGCCAAGCATTGTCGTAGCCAGCTCTCATATTAACCTCTATCTCTTTTGCTATCATCTCGTTTGTATAATACCTTAAAGGCCTTAGCGTTACTTCACAGAAATCACAGCCTATGCCACAGCCGCGCATTATCTCTATCATGCCACTATATGCTGGATTTACTATAGTTGGTATCTTATCAAGGGTTGGGCCTAAACCAATCTTAGGGCTTCTTGTTACAAACCTTGGGTGTTTTACAAGCTGCCTATGGAAGTTGTCATCAGTGCTTACATAGCCTTCAAAGAATTTTTCTTTGTCGAAGTTACCTGTCTGCACCTGCTCAAAAAAATCAGCAATAACATCTTCTGACTCGCCCTGGAATGCATAATCTATATTCTCTTTTTCAAGCTCATCTGGAAATAGGGTAAAGTCCCATACACCCGGTCCACCTATGACAAGCTTTGCTTTCTTTCCATGCCTAAGCGCGTTTATCTTATTTATTAGTCTGCGCCATTCTTGCGTTACCCAGGCCCCTTTCTTACTCTTTAATAATGTAATATATGACATAGTTACTGGTCCTGTGCCCAGCGGATCCATAGTGCTAACAGCTATCACCTCAGTATCATCTTTTATAAATCTATCAAGATAGGCTTCGTGTGCAACAACAACCTCGTTTCTAGGAAATCTCTGCAGAAGAGCAGCTTCAATCTTTCTAACCGCATATGCTGTCACACTTATAGAGCCGTCAGGATTTGGAGGGAAAGGCTTTCCCTGAAGGAACTTATATATAGGTTTTGGAACACCCTCAACAGGTGCACTAGGCAAAAATTCAAGAAGTGGGAAATTTCTATAGCTTGCGTTAAGGCTTGAATCTGCCACAAGAACAAATCTTGCCATGTGATCACCAAATATTTTAAAGCTATAAGCTATGCCCCGAAGTGCAAAAAAGTCTGAGCGATTTCTGCACCCTTTTTATAATCTAGTTATACAAGAGTTTATTTAAATCTTATAAACCTTTCCTAAATTTTTATAACGCACCTCATTTAACTACACTGCCCTCTTTTTCGAGTAGTTTTATCTTTTCTGACTTGCCGCCAAATGCATAGCCTCCAATTTCACCATCTGCCCTTATAACCCTATGGCATGGAATGAGCACAGGCAATGGGTTCTTCTTAAGTGCGTTGCCAACAGCTCTATATGCATTTGGCCTACCAATTGCCTGCGCTATCTGTTTATAGCTCATTACCTTTCCTCTTGGTATTTTTGCTACTTCCATCAATACTGCTTTTTCAAATTTAGTAAGCTTGTATTGCTCAAGCTTTTTATGCAGATTAATCTTTTTCATTTACTCACTTCTTGCTTCTTTTTGCTCTTGCTTGCTTTGCAGCAAAGTAGGTTGCTAGTAATACAATAACTACTACTATTACTATATCCCAAATAATCGAGTTGTTGCTGCCTGAGCCACTTCCTATTACAATGTAGTAGTTGTTTGATCCACTATATAGTTGGTTTGGCGTGCCGTTTGGCTGCTTCCATGTTTCGAAAATTGTTACTGGATAGCTTCCTGGAAGGCCGCTTGTATCTACATTTATCATGAATGTCACATTTGCTTCTTCTCCTGGCAAAAGTTCTGCAATATAAGCATTTCCATTTATAGGTGTTACAGGATATATGCTCTGGAAGTTAACTTGTACTTGCTTAGCAACTTCGTTGCCTATATTTTTTATAGTATAGGTTACTGGCACATCTGTTGCACCTGGATACGCATTGCTCATCACTTTAACAATCTCAAATTGTGCAGAAGGCATTAGATAAAGGCTTTCATTATAGCTCTTTGAGAAACTGTTTTTATAGTTTGATGATTGGTAGCTTACATTTAGAAGAATATAGCTATTTGTGCTGTTTGTATAATTAGCTGAGATAAAAATGTTTTCATTAACGCTGCTTCCTGAAGGAAGTGCAGAGATGAAGAATTTGTGTATAGAGCCAAGAAGGTTTATATTACTGCCAGGGCTTACTGTTACTGTTATATTTCTTGCAAGTCCCGTGCCAGAATTAACAATTGCAAACTCCAGGCTTTGGTTGTAGCCAGAGTATAGCATTGATGGCATAGAGCCTATAAGGGATATGCTTATATTTGGCTCCATAACAAGTGGGCTTATGCTAATACTTGTATTTTCAAAATATTCTTTTCCAAGCTCAGAATAATAGCTTATAGAAATTGGGATAAGATATGTTTCATTCTCTATGCCTGTGCTTGCAAACATGCTCACAGGCAAGGTAAGTGAAGAACCCGTTGGCAACATGCCTATTGAAAATGTATTAGTGCCAATAGGCTTAAAGCTGCTTGTTGGGGCTATGCTTATCGTTATATTCTTTGCTGTATCATAACCATTGTTCTGAACATTTAGATTAAGCAAGAAAGGCTCGCCTGGCGTTATTGAACTTGCAGAACCACTTACGCTAATACTGGGCTCGCCTATAACATGCAAGGTTATTGGTATAACAGAATAAGCAGTTACAGGCTCTGAATTCGAATAAACACCTGTGCTTGTGGTTTGTGTTGTTTGGTATGTTGCATAGAGCTGCATAGTATATACGCCAGAGGGTATGTTCTTTGGTAGAGTCAAATTATATGTTAAGTAATAGCCAACACCACCATAAAGGCCTTGGCCAATATTGCTTATCTGGGCTATGCTAACAGGTGAGTAGTTAAGAAGTGGGTAAGGTGCTTCTAAATAAAGGTTTACATTTTGCAATGAATATTGATATGAGTTGTATAGCTGGAATGAAATCTGCACATTTGAACCTGCAACGACTGGATTGGGTGTAATAACTAGATTGCTTATCGATAGAGCACCGCTTCCTGCCCCTACACTTTGTGCACTTGCTATTGCAAAGAGCGCCGAAATAATTGCAAAAGCTAATATTGCTTTCATTCAATCAACCTATCTTATTCTTAAACATGACAACTCCCAGAATAAATGCGATAGTGGCAAATGAAATCATTATCGCTGAATCCATAAGAAATGCTTGCGTTGATATGTAGCCTTTGAGCATAATGTCTCTAACCGCATCTACAGCATAGGTCATCGGATTATAAACGCTAAATGGCTGCATATAGCTTGGCAATGTGCTTGTTGGTAGAAATGCACCAGATAAGAACCATAAAGGCAGTGTTATCGCCATGCCTATAAGCGAGTAAACCTCCATCTTGTTTATCCTTGCAGCAAGTATAATTGTTAATGCACCAAAGCCCAAGCCACTAAGAAGCATAAAGAAGAAAATTCCAATTAAGCCGATTGCTCCACTTGCTATAGTTGCCCCGTCAAGTATGCCTATTGCTAAAGCGAGTATGCCTGTAATCATAGATTGCGTTAAGCCATAGAGAAGCTTGCTTAACATTATAGAAGTTTTGTTTATAGGCGCTGCAAGGAATGCCTTTAAATTGCCAAGCTGCCTGTCTAATAGCAATGTCATTCCGCCGCTCCACATAGCTCCAAAAGCTGCAACCATTATTACTATACCAGCAACGAGAAAGGTCTTGTAGCTTGCAGATGCACCATATGCATAATTTGTTGTGATAGTAGGTGCTAGGCTTAATTGCTTGTAGTTTACTATTGTTGCACCAAAGCTCTCTACCTTGCTAGAAATATATGAAAGAACTTGCGCTGATGCGAGAGGTGATGAAGAGTCAACATACATATATACTTTAGCGCCTGGCGAGCCAAAATTTGGTGGTAAAATAAGCACAACTGCAACAGCCCCATTCTGCAACTCAGCAAGGGCCTGCTGCTGATTTGTT
>Ga0208151_100769_pt1 | contig 11734 bp, 12 predicted proteins | sample ECH_Bhost_MetaG_FD_187130 | JGI IMG/M metagenome (GOLD analysis project Ga0208151, IMG submission 187130) | Hot spring microbial mat communities from Yellowstone National Park, Wyoming, USA - ECH_B host_MetaG (SPAdes) (version 2) | ecosystem: Environmental > Aquatic > Thermal springs > Hot... | reverse complement strand
CCTTACCATACTTCCCAAGTTGATACTCCATTATACTCCTAAGCTCATGAATAGCAACATCATGAAGCCTCATCCTCAGCCTTCGAAGGGACTTACCAACAAGTTGCTTAACTTGGATATCCTCCATTACGAGAACATCATAATGCTCAGCAAAATACTTACCAAGTTTCATGTACATGTCCTTCCTAAGGTTCTTCAAGTGCTCGTGAGCCCTCGCTAGACGAATCTTTGCCTTAAACCAGCTGTGAGACAGAAACTTCTTCCGTGAGAGAGCTTTATGAAGCTTCTTCATCTTGTTGAGTGCCTTCTCGTAAGGTCTCTGGTTGGGGACATATTCCCCGTCAGAGGTAGTGAGAAGTTTCTCTACGCCAACATCCACAGCAACAACTTTGTTTGTCTTGGGGAGTTGAGGATACTCTTGATCCACAACGAAAGTAATGTAAACTCTCCCTGATGGTGTTAACTTGATTACTACCCTCTTTACTTTTTCCAGCGGGAAGTCCCTATGGACAACGACGTTGAAGATCCCTAAGTTTGACAGCTGAAGCGTTATTACCTTCTCCTTGTTCTTCTTGCTCTTCGTCCTTATTTCTCTCACCTTCAGGACTTTCCAACCTGATTGAGGGTAGACGAGGGAGTACCACTTGTGTGCTTTCTTTTCCTTTGGGTAACGTGCTAACCCGTCGAAGAACCTCTGTCTAGCGTCGTAGAATCTGTCTGCAATCTGCTGCAGTGTTTGGGAATATAGATGTTGATATTGTTCATCCTGTTTTCTCAGATCGAGAGCTAGTTGCCTCAACTCCGTCTTAGTGAGTCCTTTTCCATCTCTTTCATGAAAATAGATGTCTGCCCAACGTAGGGTGTTGTACACTTCTGACGCTAATCTCAACTGGGCTTTTAACGCCCTCAATGTTTGTTCGTTAGTGTACGCTCTAAACCTGAACCCTACGGCGGGCATTAAGAGAAATTTTTGTAAAGAAATATTTAAACTTTCTACAAGGGGGTTATCCATCCCCGCCCTGAAGGACGAGGTTTTCCACCCCCTTAACCCCCATTTTTTATAAGGAACAAATGGTCGAGGTTCTGGACAGACTGAGCAGTATCAGGTCGCCGACCTCTGCCATAAAACTGCCTAAGTTGCTCAATGGAGATTACAGTACTCAGTTCGCCTTGAAGCACATGAGGAAGGACCTAGAGATCATACAGTCAGAGTCCAAGAGGCTAAGGACCTTCACAGTCCTCTCCGACCTCGCCATGCAGCTCTACAGGGGGGCTGAGGGTTTAGGACTCTCGGAAATGGACTTCGCGGCGATCCTGGAACTCTACAGGAGGCTCACCGAAGCTCCTTGAGCGATGCCCGATGTGGGCGATTTCCTGAGGCCTTAATACTGTTCTATGAGATACGTTCTCAGTCCGTTTGTCCCTATGCTATCATTCCACACGTTCAATCACGATCGAGTATGGAGACTCAGCCCTCAGCCACCAGTTTCAGGACGGCTCGTGGGACCTGAGCCCAAGGGTTTGGGCTCACATCCCCGTGATCCCACCACTTTGGCAGAGCCCACATGGGTGTGGGGATCACCTCTTCATCGTCAAAAACGGAGTAAACAATATAAGAATTTCTATTAACATGAAAAAGGATTCAGCCCGCGCGGAGAGAGCTAAGTTACCTCTCTGCTCACCCTTACCTCACCACCGAACTCTGAGACTATCTTACTGGAGACGATCTCCGCCGAGATCAAGACCATGGGAACACCTATCCCTGGGTGGACGTATTGGCCGACGAAGAAGGTATTCCTCAACTTAGAGCTCCTCGTCCTAGGCCTGAACATGGCTGTCTGCCTCAGGGTGTGAGAAGGGCCGAAAGCCGTCCCGCGGAAGGCGTTATACTGGACCTCGAAGTCCGCCGGGGTGAAGACCCTCCGGAACTCCACCTCCCCTGAGCAATATTTCTCAAGGAAGTGAGCCTCCACTTGACCAGCCAAGGTGAGGTAATCCGGATCAGCGTGACCCGATGGGACTGGGATCAGGAAGAAGATCGCCTCCCTCCCCTCTGGGGCAACTCTGTCTGATCTGCTCCTCACACTCACGTAGTAGGACGCACTACGGGGATCTGGGAGTCGGCCCTGGAAGAGCCTGGAGAAGTGATCCCTCCAGTCCCCCCTTATGACAACGTTATGATGAGGAGTCGCTGCCCTACCCCTTAGGCCCAAGTAGATCAAGATCGCTGAGGGGGACAGCTTGAGTCTCTCCCAATAGGACTCTGGGTAAGACCTATGCTGGGGGGGAAGGAGTTGGGTCTCCACGTGGTGGTAGTCAGCGTTGAACACGAAGACGTCAGCCTCATGCTCCCCCTCCTCGCTGATCACCGCCCTGATCTCCCCAGAGCCCACCTTGACTCCCTTCACCTCCCTGTTGAACCTATACTCCACCCCCAAGGACTGCCCAAGCCTCATTAAGGCCTCCACCACGCTCCCGAAGCCCCCCGAGGGGTAGAAGACCCCTTGCCCGAAAACCGGGTAGTTGATCATGGCATAGAAAGCGGGGACCCTGAAGGGGTCTCCTCCCAGGAATACGGCGGGGAAACCCGTCAGGTAGAGCATCTCCTGCGACCTGAAGTAAAGGGAGTTGAGCCAATTCATGGAACGGAATGGATTCAGGGCGAGTAACCTGAAGGCCACCCTGGTGTCCAGGAGGTCGTGGAGGGCGTAGTCCCTGTAGAGGAGTCCCAGGGTGGAGTAGTAAAGGTCTCTCACTCTCTTCAGGTACTTCAGGAAGCGATCGTATCCTCCAGGTTCCAGTTGATCCAGGGCCTCCCTGTTGTCCTCGAGTTCAGGCCTCACCTCCACCTCCCTAACATCCGTGGAGAGCCTGAAGGAGGGGTCCAGGCGGATCAGGCGGTAAAACTTGTCTTGGGAGGTATCAAGGAGGGAGAAGAAATGCTGAAACACCTCGGGCATTAGGTACCAGGAAGGACCCATGTCGAAGCTATAACCCCCTTCCTGCATGACCCTAGCCCTTCCGCCGGGCCGATCTAACTTCTCCAGCACGACCACACTGAAACCGTTCTTAGCCAGGAGCGCTGCGGAGGCCAATCCCCCTATGCCCGCCCCCACCACCACTGCCCTCAAGAGGTGCTCCCCTGGATCGTCCTTCTAGGGATCTCGTCGAGACCTGGTATGATCAGGAGGAAACCCCAGTTCCCCTTACCCCTGGAGTGGTGTAGGTCGTGAACCCTTATCATGGCGTTCAAGTACCTGTTCCTGGAACCCCACTTCCTCAGCTTGGCGTGCCTATTGTGTATAACCATGTCGTGGATGAAAAGGTAAGCTGCACCGTAGGAGGCCATTCCCACCGCGACCGAGAGTGAGATCAGGTCCCCTGAGATCAGCCAGTGGGCCACAAGCCCCGCTGAGACCACAGCGAATATGGAGGCAAAGGCGTCGTTCTTCTGGAGGGGCGAGTTAGTGGGCCTGTGGTGATCCTCGTGGAGGGGCCAGAGGGGGCCATGCATGAGGTACTTGTGCATCCCCCTTGCTATGAACTCCATGCCTATGAAAGAGGCTGCCCAGACCTCGACGGGAACATAGTCCATGGGACAACGCAATCTCTGGGATTTATGAACCTATGTAAAGTTAGAATTAACACATCTACTTAACAACTATTCAGATCTCCCCCTGAGGGACTTAATGGATAAAGGATCAAACGACTTACTGGAGATATTCAAGAGGGGTAGCATCACTTACTTCAACAGCAGTAGGCTCTTCCCCAGGCGGATTAGGGAGGAGGTGACCAAGCTCTACGCCTTCGTGAGGCTGGCCGACGACATGGTGGACTCGATCCCCCAGAGGGTAGAGGATTTCTACAGATTCAGGGAGGACTACGAGAGGGCAGAGAGGGGGGAAGAGGTTCAGGATAGGGTGATCAGGGAGTTCGTGGAACTCAAGAGGAGACGTGGGTTCAGGAGGGAGTGGGTGGAGGGCTTCCTGAACTCCATGGAAATGGACCTCCACAAGAGGGTCTACGAGACAGAGACTGAGCTCCTGGAGTATATGCACGGATCCGCTGAGGTAGTGGGTTTGATGATGGCCAGGATAATGGGTTTGAGCCCCGAGGCTGATCCCTATGCCATGATGCTGGGGAGGGCCATGCAGTATGTGAACTTCATAAGGGACCTGAGCGAGGACATAGATATGGGCAGACAGTATTTGCCACTTCAGGAGGCTAAATCCTTCGGTTTGGAGGATTTGACCAGGTCAGAGATTCAGAGCAAGGAGGAGAACTTCAGGGACTTCATGAGGTCCCAGGTGCTGAAGTATTTGAGTTGGCAGGGGGTAGCGGAGAAGGGTTACAGGTATATCCCCCTCAGGCTGCTCGTGCCGGTGAAGACTGCTGCCGACATGTATAAGTGGACGGCCAGAGTGATCTACGGGGACCCATTCATAGTGTTGAGGAGGAAAGTGAAGCCAAGGAAGGAGAGGATAATAGCGGCTGGGCTGATCAACGTCCTAGGTGTGCGGATCTGGCGCATTACTCGTACCTAATGGTGGACTCGCTCATAGCTCTCCCGGGCCTGGTGAGTTTGGCCTACGGCAGGCTCAGGAGGATCAGGAGGGTGAAGGCGCTTCTAGGCTCCACGCTCCTGACCTCCATTCCCTACCTCATTTGGGATCACTTCGCAGTGCTCCAGGGTTCCTGGACGTTCTCGAGGTCCAACACCTTGGGACTATACTGGTTCGGCATGCCCCTGGAGGAATACCTCTTCTTCCTGTCTGTCCCCCTGAGTTCCCTCCTCATATACGACGTGGCGCGCTGGGTCCTGGGGAACGCGCAGATCAGGGTCCCCAAACTCCTCTTCCCAGCCTCTTCCATAGCCCTGGCCTCCCTGGGGATCCTGAACGTGGCTCACAGCTATACCTCCACCGTTCTCCTCTTCACTGCTTTCATATTACTCCTGACGTTCTTCCTCCAACCCCATCTACTCTCCTCAGCCTCCTTTTGGATCTTCCAAGCCCTCTCCTACATTCCCTTCTTGGCCTTCGATCACATCCTGGTGACTCTACCCGCTTTCACCTACGGGAACGGGGCGATCCTAGGGATCAGGGTGTTCCAAATCCCCCTGGAGGAGTTCGCATACTCCTTCTCCCTGTTGGACCTCTACTGTACACTCTACAGTTTCTTATCCTCCAGCGACTCGAGATCCAGGGGGTTGGGGCATGGGAGAGTGCCTTGAGGAGCTATACTGGAGTGATCGTCTGGACCCGGTGATCCGCTTTTACTCCCACTTCAGGAACCCGCAGGAATTGATCCTGTGGATGAAGGGAAGACACAGGGGGATACTGAGGGTCGAGGTGAGGGAGGGGGACGGGGAGATCGCAGTGGTGATCCCCACCCCCAATCTCCAGGGGGAGAGGGCTGAGAGGGCTAGACGACTCTTCAGGGGCTTCCTCACGATCCTAGTGGAGAGTAGGGGGAGAATGTTCAGCTACGCTGTCAGCGTGAACGCAGGGGTGAAGGAGGCACTGAGGTGGAACCCCAGGTGGATAGTGGTCTCTAATGACGACGTGCTCCAGGTGGAGGGCTTGGGGGAGGTGAGGGAGAGAACCGAGTCCCTGAACCACAGGAGGGAAGCTATCATCTACGCTAGGGAGGGAAGATACCACTCCTACTGGGTCCACCTAGTCAAGGTCAACAGGTCCTTCCCTCACCTAATGAGGTTATACGGCCTGATTAGCGGGGACAAGAGGATCTGGGTCCAGGGACTCCTCAGGACCAAATACGGTGAGAAGCTGAGGGCTGAACTGGAGTCCATCCCCCACTTCATGCTGGGCCGCCTCTCCGCCCTGAGCTTGGCCTTGGCGGGGGAGAGGAAGTGCGATTTCCTGAACTTCGGTTCCTTCGGCATCTTCTCCAGGGGAACTGTGAGGGAGGGAGAGCTAATGGATCCCACGTTCATCAACTCCCATGAAGATGTTGAGCTTTCCCTTAGGGTGAGGGAGAGGCTAATCTCGAACCTAAGGGTAGTAGAGGAGATCGGTGGATCCCTGGGGTTCTCGGAGCTCAGGTTCGCCAGAATCTTCGCTAACTCAGTCTACATGAGCTGGTTGGGGAGGACTGTAGACCTCTGCCTCAACTGGAGGGATCAAAGGGTGGAGAGGATCTGAGTCCCGTGAAGCCGGGTTTTCCCCATGAAGGGATCCAAACGCGGGTCCTTAACCTAAAACTCAAAACCTTAGGAAAGGCTATTGGTCAATGACGATCTATTACCTGTTCTTCTACCTCCACATGCTGGGGTTTCTGGGTTGGGCTGGAATCACCACTGGAGCCTACTACCTAATGGAGTTAAGCGGGGGTTGGACCACCGATTTGATCAGGGCCTACTGGAAACTCCTATACCTGGAGCTGGGTTCCTTAGCCTTACTGACCTTGAGCGGCGCCGAGATGTGGTCCCAACTGGGTTACCCTTCATGGGTTCATCCCGCCCTCGCGATCTCCCCCCTCGTCGCTCTGGCTGAATACATACACCTCACCTCAGTGAGGAAGATGATGGATCGCCCCTCAGCCCTTAGGAGGAGGCTCAGGTACCTGTCGTGGTACTACACGCTGATCACACTTTTCATAATCTACGACATGGTCTTCAAACCAGACTGGTTCTAACCTCATTTGACCACGAGGACTGGGAAAGGAGATCTGTCCAGGAGGGACTTAGAGACGCTCCCCAGCACGAGTCTCCTCATTCCCGTGAGTCCTCGGCTTCCGCTGACTATGAGGTCGCATTCCACGTCTCTGCAGTAATCTATTATCGCTTGGGCCACATCATTACTCTCGAGGATCTTCTTTACTACCCTGAAACCCCTCAATTCACCTTCGATCTCCTGAAGTAGGTCCTCGGCTTTAGACTCGCTGTCTATAACGATCTGCTCCGGACTCCTCGGAGCCTCCCTGACCACCGTCACAAGGTGGAACTCGTCCCCCGCCTTGAAGACTTTAACGGCGAAGTTCACGGCCTTTCTGGCGTTCTCTGATCCGTCATAGGCAAGGACTAGTCGCATGGTGGTGGAATGTCTGGAACTCCTTTTAAATCTTTTCATAATTCATACTCAAAATTATTGATCCTTATGGTAATGAAAATGATCATCATTCAAATAGATACGTGAATGAAAGAATTTAGAATTGATACTGTAAGGGTCATTTATGAATAATCAGAAATCAATTAACGTTGTTCCTCTCTAACTATCCTGGTCCTTATACTGAAGACTGACTAACCGAAGTTATTAACGATCACCTTGCTCTCTGTCATCTCCAGCATGGTATCCCTCACACTCTCCCTTCCGATCCCGCTCCTCTTGAATCCACCGAAGGGCAAGTTATCCCATCTCAACCTGGTGGTATCGTTTATCATAACTGTTCCAGCCTTGATCCTGCAGGCCAACCTGTAGGCCCTGTTGAAGTCTCCGCTGAAGATCGCAGCGTCTAAACCATACTTGGTGGAGTTGGCCAACCTCACTGCCTCCTCATCGTCCTTCACCCTGATCACCGGCAGGACAGGCCCGAATACCTCCTCCCTCAACGCTCTTATCCCTAGTTCCCCCCTCAACCTCAGCACCGTGGGCGGATAGAAGAACCCTCTCTCTGGCACCCTTCCTTGGAAGACCAGCTCCCCTCCGGAGGAGGTAGCGTCCAGGACGAATTCCCCCATGGCCTTGACTGCCGAGGGGGATATGAGGGGACCCACGTCCGTCCCCTCATCCAGAGCATCTCCTACCCTCATGGAGGAGAGCCTGCTCACCAATTCCTCCTCGAACTTACCCGCTACCTCCTCCCTGACCATGATCCTCTTGGTAGCGTTGCAGAATTGACCGGCGTAGTCGAAACGTCCCACCAATGCAGCCTGAACTGCCCTCCCCACATCTGCGTCCTCCAGGACAATCATGGGGTCCATTCCGCCCAGCTCCATTATGACCCTCTTACCTTGGGCTACGGCTCTAGAGGCCAGTTGCAGCCCTACTGCTTCCGACCCTGTGAAGGTTATGAGCGAGATCCTGTCGTTCCTAACGAACTCCTCCCCTATGAGCTCAGAGTCCCCGGTGATCACGTTGACTGAGCCAGGTGGGAAACCGGATCCCAGGAGGATCTCCGCCAACTTGATCTGGGTCAAGGGAGCTAGGGAGCTCGGCTTATGTACCACGGTGTTCCCTACAGCTAGGGCTGGGGCGACCTTGTGCGCAAAGCTCGCTGCGGGGAAGTTGAACGGGGTTATGGACCCGACGACCCCCACTGGCTCCCTCCTGATCATAGCGAACCTCCTCTCGTTACCTGCAGGGAAGTCGTATACCTCCAGGGGGACATATGAGCCGGAGAGCACGTTCCTCACCTCCGAGGCAGCTAACTCGAAGATCTGGGCTGTCCTAGAGATCTCGACCCTGGCGCTCCTTATGGGCCTCCCCACCTCAGAGCTCATGGTCCTCGCCAGTTCCTCAGCCCTGGCCCTGATCATCTCAGCTGCCCGCATCAAGGAGGAAGCTCTCCTCGAGGCAGGAGTGGACTGCAGGACTTCCTGTGCGTTGTAGGCCACCTCTATGGCCTCCCTCACCCTCTCCAAGGGGAGCTTGGGCACTTCTTCCAACACTTCCCCCGTGGAGGGGTTGTAGACCTTGAACCTGGACTCCGAGTCCACCCTTTGCGACCCTATTATGGCCAACGCCATACCTTCACTGGGGAGGGCGAAATATAAATACTGTATACCTACTTGAAGACCTGCCTCATGGCGTGGTAGGTATCGAAGGAGGCCTTATGGGGATCCCCTGGATATGGCGAGATCTCTGCGGTGATCGGTCCAGAGTAAGCCACCTCCTCCAGGGCTTTCCTCACATTGATCCAATTCACGTTCCCCGTGAATGGAATCCCGAACTTCATGTCCCTGAGGCTGAAGTCCTTCACCTGGACCGCCACTATGCTGCCCCCCAAGGTCCTTATCCACTGCTCAGGCAGGCTCTGGGGGAGGGTGTTCCCAGCGTCGAAGTAAACCCCAACCCAATCTGGGCTGAGGTTATCCACCAGTCTCCTCATGTCCAAAGGGCTCGCCACGACCCTGTTCCAGACGTTCTCCACCCCTACCTTGACTCCCTCCTGGGAGGAGACCTTGGAGACCTGGAGTATGGCCCTCCTAGCTCTCTCCAGTTGGGCCTCATAGCTCAACTCAGGGACTACTACTCCAGGGACCACTAACATGACCTTGGCCCCCAGGATGTTCGCCACCCTAGCCTGAACCTTAGCTACCTCCAGGGCAGCGTCCAGCTCTTGGTCCAGGAGCATATTCCTCCTCCAGTAGAGCGAGGTGGAGACGCTGGGTATCCTCAACCCCAGGGACTCAGCGTTAGACGCAACCTCCCTCCACTTCCTCTCTAACTGCCCCTGATCCAACTTAAGGTCCTCTTCCTCCACGTTGGGCTCGAAGCAGTCGTAACCGATACCCTTGGCGTGGGACATGGCCTCGGATATGGGGATCGAGTTGGGGTAAGCCCACCTGTTTATGCAAAGGGTGAAGGTCACATTAACCCTTTCTCGAAGTGGATAATAAACTAAAGGTTCAAAGGGGAAAACCTTTTCTCCTCAGCAGATCCCTCCATTTATGGCCCAGGTAAACCTGGCGTTAATAGGCACTGGGGGACTTTCCTCAGGCGCGGTGTTGCCTGCGCTTGAGGAACTGAGGAAGAAGGAGGTGGAGGCCATAAACTTGGTAGCGGTATGCGACGTGGACCTGGAGAGGGCCAAGGCCTTCGCTAAGAGGGCCTCCATCAGTTTAGGTAAGACGCCCGCAGTCTACGGGGACTACAGGGAGATGCTCAAGAGAGAGAAAGAGGTGGAGGCAGTCTATATAGTGGTGGATCACGCATCGCACCACAGGATCGCCGTGGACTGCCTCCACGAGGGGAAGCACGTCCTGGTGGAGAAGCCCCTGGGAGTGACAATGAGGGCTGCCAAGGTCATAATCGAGACGGCTAAGTCCAGTAATAGGGTTCTGGCCGTTGCCGAGAACTATAGGAGGAGGCCTTTGGACAGGGCGATCAAGTGGAGCGTGGAAGGTGGAAGGATAGGATCACCTAGGTTCTTCACTTGGATGAGCTCAAGCTACGGTCTAAGGGCTTCCGGCTGGAGGATGGACAAGTTCTACTCAGGGGGAGGTTTGACCTTGGACGTAGGAGTGCACTTCGCTGACTTATGGCGGTATATCCTGGGGGAGGTGGGGGAGGTCTCGGCTCACTCGAGAGCCTACGAGCCCTTTAGATACGAGGATTGGCCTGGGAGATCTAAGCCAGTGCCAGCCACAGTGGAGGACACAACTGTTTCGGTCCTCAAGCTCAAGGGGGACGTGGTGGGGGAGTTCCTCTGGACCACGGCAGCCCCAGGGGAGAGATACGAGCAGTGGGTGATCCATGGAGACAAGGGTTCCCTGAGCTGGCAAAAGGGGTTCACGTCCCCAGGTGAGGGAGGAGTAGGGACATTCTCATTATCCCCACAGGAGCTGGTGAACACCATGATGAATAGCCTACCCCAGGAGGTCAAGGAGAAGTGGTTCCCTAGGGGGGTGGGAGTGGAAATGGGGAGCTTCGGTGTGTCGGTGGAACTCCTGGATTTCGCGGAGAGTATTATAGACAACAGGAAACCAGAGGTGGACGGGGAGGAGGGAGCCAGGGATGAGGCCGTGATCCTGGCGATGTATGAATCCTCGTTCAAGGGAGGCAAAGCGGTGGCAGTGAAGGAGGTGGAGGAGTTAGAAGTGGAGGACTATCAGAGGGAGATCAACGAGAGATTGGGACTGAAATAGGAGAGCTCATAGGAGTTCAGAGTACCTGTCCCATACCGTGATCCCGTCCGACCTCACTATCCTCAGGATCCTGTGGAGCGGGATCTGGCCTTCCCTCAGGTAAACCCAACTCCCGTCCACTCCCTCCACCTGGGTGAAGGGGATCTCCACTATACCCGTAGGCGAGTATCTGTCCCTCACTATGAGTGAGAACTGTTTCGGCTCCCTCTCGCCCCACAGGATCCTGTTGATGGCTTCCCTAATCATTGAACGCTTCCTCATATTAGGATCCTCGACCACGTGATGCGCTCTGCACCCCGCTGAGGTGTAGCATCCCGCTCAACCGGTGTGTCAAAGATCTCTTCCTTTTCAGTTTAACTTTTCGGGGGTTTAAGGGAGTGTAAGCTACCGTGGGTAACTTTCGCCTTCGTTTCTGGATACGCCACGGGCACCCCTCTTGAGGGAACACAGGTCACCCTCAGATCGTTAAAGCCAGTCGAGGAAAACACCGTCACCCTCCCGTCCACCTTCATTACTCCCAAGACCTCGGGGGCAGGGCCGATCATGAGCGAGGAGATCGTTGAAAGGAAATTTTAAAAGTAATACCACGTGGACGCGACTCTCACGTTGATGGTATTTTAAAGTGATTAATGGTGCTTGGAGGTTGCTCAGAAACTATACAGTCTAGTGGACCGTCATCTCACAAAGGTAAGTCGCGGGAAGAAGGACAGTAGGAACGCTACCGCCTCCAGTCCTCCTACGAAGATTAAGGCCGGCGACTCTCCGGTGGAGAACACTGAACCTAGGCTTTGCCACCTTAACCTCACCTAACCTGACCCCCAGGCAGTTCACCTCCCCCTTCCTCAACTTTACTCCAACCACCCCTCCGTAACAGGCCCAAGGTATGCTCCCGTTGAGCAAACCTCC
>Ga0208151_100765_pt1 | contig 11778 bp, 9 predicted proteins | sample ECH_Bhost_MetaG_FD_187130 | JGI IMG/M metagenome (GOLD analysis project Ga0208151, IMG submission 187130) | Hot spring microbial mat communities from Yellowstone National Park, Wyoming, USA - ECH_B host_MetaG (SPAdes) (version 2) | ecosystem: Environmental > Aquatic > Thermal springs > Hot... | reverse complement strand
GCTAAATTTAAATAGTGCAACGGCTAAGGGGAATGAGAGGCGGGGGTACCCGAGCATGGTCAAAGGGGGCGGGTTGAGGTCCCGTTGGCGTAGGCCTGCGTGGGTTCAAATCCCACCCCCCGCACCATTAGCCGATGATGCTTCTGGTTTCAATTGCCGCTCACCTTGTTACATATCAATGTGCCTCTTGTTACGGAAGGCATAAATATCCCTCTGCGGTATTCACTGTATGGTTGACTGTGAACTCATTAACATCAATAACATCAGCAATGAGGAAAGGGTTAGAATCATCAACTACGTGATGGAGCAGAAGCATGTGCGTGCCAAAGACCTGGGTGTGACAATTAACCTGATTAGCATGATTAGAAGTGGTAAGCGCCGAGTCACCGAGGACTTGCTGTGCAGGGCGCTTAAGTTTCTGGGCACTGAGGAATTAGCCAAACTACTTGGGCAGGTTCCTGAACTGGAGCCTGCCACAGTCAACGACATCGTTAAGGCTATTGCACGTGCACGTGCAGACGCCAATTTCAGGGAGTTGCTGCTCAGTTACCTGGATAGGTATCTGGGCGAATACGTTAGGAGCATGGGCACGAGGTGGGTTGTGACTGAGCAGGACATTGATGAATTCATTAAGGCTAAGAGGCTTAAGGACCTTAGCGATAAGACTATTCATGATGAAATACGCTACATTAGGCTGTCTCTCAGTGAGTTGAATTGGACCCTCACGCCTGATGGTATCCGTGAGTACCTTGCTGAGCTTAAGGAGGATGGTGAGGACTATGTGCTTAAACACACTGCCTACTCATTAAAGAGCCTACTGAAGACTGTCCTCAAGCCCAAGGACCCTGCGCTGTTTAGGCTGCTTTACGACTCATTCACAGTCTACAAGCCTAAGAACAGTAACCACGTTAAGTTGCCCACACTTGAGCAGCTTAGGGCAATTTGGAGACAGTTGCCGAGAGTTGAAAGCAAGTTTTACTTCACCCTGCTTGCCGAGGCTGGGCTTAGGCCCAGTGAACCATTCATACCGAGTGTTGATGATTTAGACCTTGAGCATGGTGTAATACGCATAGGCAAGGTTACTGAAACAAAGCGTGCCTTCGTGGCTTTCCTCAGGCCTGATGTCGTGAATTGGGTTAAGGTGAATTACCTACCAGCCAGGGATGCACTTGTTAAAGCCAAGCTTGATATTGTGAAGGCAGATTACCTAGGCGTCAACGCCAACGCAGAGGATTGGGCTAGGAGGCTAATACCCTTCGACAGGGATAGGCTTAGGCGTGAGATTAAGGAGACTGCCAAGCAGATTCTTAACCGTGAATTTGAACTCTATGAGCTTAGGAAATTCTTCGCGACATGGATGATTAGCCAAGGCGTCCCAGAGAGCATTGTCAACACCCTGCAAGGCAGGGCGCCGCCAAGCGAGTTCCGCATACTGGTTGAGCACTACTGGAGTCCTAGGCATGATGAATTGAGGCAATGGTACCTGAAGTATGCGCCTAGGGTTTGCTGCTGACCAATACGCATCCACTAAATTTGGAAGGGATCACAATGAAAAGCATATGCAATATAACCAGAACCACCTGCTGGTTCAGGAATAAATAAACCATTAATAATAGGAGCATATTTAAGCGAGGTACGATATCCTTAAAAGCGTCTCTTGGTGCATATTAATTTGTGGTGGTTCGTGCCTTCGCTTACCTGGCTGTTGCGTTATCAATCGTATTGGCTATCCTGTTTGCTGTACCTACACTGCGCAGTGAGGCGGTGACGACTACAACGACTGTGGTGCCGGCTCCTTCGACGACTACAACGACTGTGGTGCCGGCTCCTTCGACGACTACAACGACTGTGGTGCCGGCTCCTTACGTCAATCCAAGTTACGTTAAGCCACCGCCTGTTGAGGCGGTGACATACACTGTGAACTCAGACGTTAACGTCTATGCATATGCATTCGAGCCCAGCAACTACGTCATTGGGTTACTGACGTCACTAAACGGTGCATGGAATGGTGAGTGTTGGTCCCCCTCCGTCTATGCCAGCCAGGGGCCGTTTAACCTATCCATAAGTCAGTGCCAATTACCGAGTAGCTACGACCACGTAGGCTTACCGATATACTACTACTCAGCGGGTAGTTGGGTTTGGGTTCAGTCTATTGATGTTTATGGGTTTAACCAGTACTGCACAATGGCTTCCACGGGCCCACAGGTGCTTAACGTGACTGTGGTTAGGAATAGCGGCGTATCTGGTTATGAGATCATTGCCTACGTTGGTTCACCAAGTACCAGTGGCTCTGACTCACTCTCAATCTATTACAATGGCATTTTGGTTTACCAGATTTACAAGTATATTCAATTGCCTAGCCAGTGGGTGTCACCATGTGGAGTCATGCGTATTGACTTCGGGCCAATACAACCATTAGCCTGCGGAACATATGCAATAACCGCAACGGCATCGGCACCAGGCTACACACAAAGCCAATACACAACAACACTAAACCCATGCAGCCCAACCGCAACGGCACCCATTACCATAAACGTGTCTGCCGGTTTTGGTGTTGTACCTGTTGGCGCTAAGCTTGATGTAACAGTTGAGGAGCCTGGTTATGGTACAGTGTTCTCTGGATTATTCACGGTGCCGCCTAGTGGTGTTGTGACCACCCCAGCTGTGCCGATAGGTGCAGCTGGGGTTTACGTTAACGTGACTACCGTTGAGTGGCAACATGTACCCATAGGCACCTACTCAACCGTGCTGTACTACCTGACTACTAGCAATGAAACACCACTAACATACATTGTACCAGCCGGCGAGTTGAATGTCACCACCGCCTTGAGGCCACCACTCACTGAACAATCCTCAGTAACCATATACTACGGTACCACTCAGGTGGCTACGGGTAGATTGCCAAGCGTCTTCGTGCTTCCGGTGAATAGCCCAGGCACAACAAGCTACACTGTTGATGTCTCAATGCAGGGTGTGCCGGAGAGCCTGACAGCCGTTGTCATGGTTGGTGCCTTGCAGAGCCTAACAGCCCCAGCCGGTGCATTATCAATCAGCTTCCCTGGTGGTTATGTGCCAAGTAACTACATCCTAAGCCTAACGTACAGTGGCATGACCATTGCAAGTGGTTCAGCTGGTGCAGTTAGTATAGTGCTACCTCCGGGAGTCTACAGCCTCAATGGTGTTGTTGATGGTGTACCGTTGCCGGCAATGACTGTGACCGTGGTTAACGGTGAAACAATAATTGTTCCGATTCCTGTGGGTAAGGTCACCGTTAACTTTGCCGATGGATTAACACCCAACAATTACGCACTTGCACTTGAGTATAATGGCGAGGTTATTGCCAGTGGCTCGGCTAGTGATGCGAGTATTGTTGTCCCGGCTGGTTCATACACCCTTGTTGGTAACGTTAGTGGTGTTCCGATTTCACCAATAAGCTTCAGCGTCTCAGCCGGTACACAGGCACCCGTAACAGTGCCAGTAAGCCAACTGAGCATAACTGCATACGCTGCTAGTGGAGCACCTTTGAGTAATGCGGAGATAACCGTAAGCTACAATGGTAGGGGGATTGCCGCAGGAACAAGTTCGTTGAGCATTGTAGTGCCGGGTGGAGTACCATACACGGTGGTGGTAGGTGCATACGGAGTAACCAACACAACAACGGTAATGCCAGCAGTAGGCTCAGTAACAACCATTAAGATAACCATACCAACGACCTCAACAACCACAACTACAACAACCAGCACCTCAACCACCTCAGCGACTACAACCACTGTAGTCTCATTAATGGTTCTCTCAATTGCAGCAATACTCCTTGCGGTAATAGCACTAATACTGGCTAAGAGGAGGTGAGGCATGTTAGATGCGTTTAATCTCTCAGTTTCTTGGTTAATATGATGTATAACCTTTAAAGATACTGAGTATTGGTTTAGTGGTTAAGTTGCCGCGGGCTCTTGGACCTATTCAGGGTGAGAAGGCAAGGCTATGGTATGGTAGGATGAGTGTTAAGTGTATGCTTGGCCCATTGATGACGTTCCTTGATGACGTTCCTCCTACTGCTCCTACTAACGGCTGTCCTTGGTTCGGGCCAACCTCCTGCACAGGCGGTGGCTGGGTTCCTGCCGATCATAGACGTAATCATCTTCATTGTTTTAATAGTTGACGTAGTTAGGATTCTATCAACTGAATACTTCATATCCAACTATAGGTTTTTGTTGGGTTTGGTATCTTTAGGGGGAGATTAATGAGGTTAGGCATGAGCGGATTAGCAATCACACAATTAGACAAGGCTAACGGATAGGGTTCTTAATCGGGGGAGGGTTATAATTGGTACTCCAAGTCATTATAAGGGTTGCGTGGAGATGGGGTGTGTTAGTAATCCAATAGCCCTAAAGGACCTACTTGAGAATGTCCTCCAGAAGTATAGGAGGCGGGAGGACATTAGGAATAAGTTGAGGAAGGTAGAGGAAGGATTCGAGCTCGGTAGGATAAATTACGTGCGGTACGCGGAACTAAAGAACAAATGCCAAGAATTAAAGAAGATTTGGTAATGAGAAGTTGAAAAACATGAAACCTATGCTTAACTACTTACGCCTCCTCTTAGCTATTCTTGTCTTCTCTGCGTATCGCTCATAATCCTTGGCACTTATGGTCATTCTCTCGCTTAGGCGCGGGTTTCACCATTGATGGTGCGTTGTTTATGTTAGATTATTTGTTACTTTTGTTACTTCTAGCCTTGCCTTTCTTGGTATGTTTATTGATGTGTTAATTACTTCGAATGTGTACTTGTGGTGTTTGCCACATTTCCTTAGGCAGTTTCCGTAAACACTCACGCTTCTCCTAACCTTATCCTCCTCATCTTGGTTTTTTACCGACTTAGCCTCAATTAGGTGAATGCCGCTTACTCTTCCACCATCAACCTTAACCACCAGGAAGTCAACCCGCCTCTGAACATTCGCACTGCCATTAATGCAAGTCTGCAGACAAAGCAGTTCATGAACCAAGTCAATGAAGTCAGATGTCTCAATCCTAACAATGTTAGCGTGCTTGATCATGGAAATTGCATGATACTCATGGGGGATGCATGTCATTGTGTCGGAATCAAAGAAGCAATTCACATAATCAGTGTCTACGGAATCTCCATGCTCAAGGTCTTGTCTAAGCTTCGCCTCAATCAATGGACAATTGCTAATTACATCCCAGGTACTACCCAGCCTTAAATTAAATACTAGGCTTGGGAGTTCGGTGGAGAAGTGGAGGTAGCCTAGTTCGTAAGAAACCTCATCAAGCTTAACCTGTTCAATATCAACACCCTCCGGTAATAGTATGCCCATTTTATCGAATAGCCTCACCCTAAACCTCTCGCAGGCAGCCCTCCTAACACTTTCATCTAACGGTAACATGAACTTAAACATAGTATCACAGGGATTTAGGAAGGAGGGCTCATACCTAATCACAACATCACCACTAAACTGACCAAGTATGTACTGCCTAACGAATAGCTCACTAAGGCAAGCCCTAAGATTATTCACAACACCATAGTAAGCATTATCACTTAACTCCACATCAACAAAATCACTAAACACACCCACACCAAATCAAACAACAATTTTTAAAATTATACCAAGTATAGTGGTGGCAATACTGGCAGCGCTAGTAGACAGCAATCATGATCGGGGGGAGGAAGGCGCATTTAGGGGCAACGCCTTAAAACGAATTCATTACCCCCGCCTCACGCCCATCTGGGTTCCCAATGAACTCTATGCGCCGTCAATTAGCAGTTGCCCCGCCTGCACGTAGGGCGCCCCCCGGGGGAGGGGGCTGTCTCGGCGTCTACGTGATCTAGGCCGCGTCCATTGATGATTCCCGCCCCGCGGTTAGAGCCCCTAAGCGCGTTTAAGGCATTGCGTCCCCACAGCCATTGTGTAGCCCCGTGTACCCGCTGTTCAGTCCGTGCTTTGCAGCTTTTCAACCCTACTGCAAGCGCCGCCTGGGTGACAAGTTGGACACGTGGGTCAGCGGGCCAGATGCTTGATAATGGTGTTACACCGTTGGTATTGTACCGTATTGGCTTTAGAGTGGCGGTGTCTGTGCATAATGGTGTTACACCGTTGGTGTTACACCGTATTGGTATTAAGCCCTTAGCCCTCCGTGGCTAAGCCCGGTCGCAGGGTTGTGAACCTTAACGGAGTGGGCGTATTAGACTTGATGGGATTGGGAGATAGCTAGGGTACATGACGGTCACCTCCTCTATTGATGACACCGTCATGCCTCTGTTAAGTATCTACGATAAGTACGTGAAGGTTTACGGCGACCCAACGGCATCAACTAAGCCCATACATAAGCCCGTTCTCGAGGTTAAGCCGATAAGTGCTGATTTAAGGGATAATGAGTACGTTAGGAGGTATGTTAAGGAATTGAGGAAGGGGCTGGGGCTTGCCGTCCTGGAGACGCCGCCTTGCTCAGCCACCGCGATTAGACGGACGCGAAAAATAGCGTGGAAAGCAAGAGCTAAGGGATGTGTTGGGGATGGCCATTCGCCAGCCGCGTTTCTTTACAAACGCCAAGGGGAGCAAGGCTACACCACTACACCACCTGCACCACCTGTTTTCTCAGAAAAACTGGCAGCAGACAAGAAAAAAGCTCAAGAATAGTTGAACAAATATGAATAAAGAGTTGAACTAAGGCTCTCTTGGTAAAAATTTTTTCTTTTCTTAAAAACCCGGTGGTGTAGGTGGTGTGGGGGTGTAACCATACAGTGGTTGCAAACCCCCATCATGGATTTTTACAATTGCAAATCCCCATGGAATTCGCCATCGCCGCTCGGTTCATCCGCGGGCCCAGCGGGTTCTTCTTCCCCGCCTCCCAGGAAGACTCGCACTAGCTTGGCTAGGGGGATTGCGTAGCCAAACCTCTTAGCCTTGCCTGCAGAGTATGTATTCTTTTGCGAGCCCAGGAACTCCCTGGGTGTGCCCGGTATCAGCGGCGACTTCGCATACAGCACTGCCAGGACTTTGCCCTTGCTGCGGGCGTTCTTGAGCAGGGCGTATAGGTCAATTGCGTCCGGGTCTTTCCCCACTACTTTTACCTGCGAGTCATCCATATCGCTTACCTGTTCCTCTATGCCGTATGGCTGCACTAAATACTTGCTAATCGCTTCGCCCAGTTCGACCTCCAGCTTATCGAGGCTCTCCCTCCTCGGCACAGTCAGCTTAACCCCAGCGCGGCTCGGGTTCTCCAGGATATAGCGAAGCGCCTTAATGGCCGTTAATTGACTAACTTTCAACTCACTAGACAAGAACTCATAGGCGCGATTTATCAACGCATCGGCATCAGTTAATGACTGCCTCTCATTGCGTTTCATCTCCTTGAGTTCCTTCACTATTTCCAAGGTGTATTGCAACATTTCGCTAACCCTGGAATCGCCGGGGTACTCCCTGCCTATTGCCGTTGCCAACGTCTCTATAAGCTCGAGCAAGTCGGCCGGCCGGGTCAGCTCACCCCTATACTTCTGCCACAGCCTACCCGCGAAGCCATAGATGGGCTTCAGCTGTGGCGGGTCGCTGAAAGCGTTCGATTTTATGGGGTCGAAATCCCAGGAAATCTCGATGAACCTCCGGGCCACGGCGAAGTCGCTGGCCGCATTCATTACGTCCCTTAGGAATGCGAGGAACGGCACGTTTGTGAATACTACCATGCCCCTGAGGTTCTTGAACTTCACCGCTATGCCTTGCCCATACCTGGCCGCGTGGACGCCAATCGTGCCCGACCCAACCACGGCGCTCAGGAATATGCCTGTGTTGCCCTCCAGTGATTCGCGTTTTTGCTCATCTAAGATTAGCGGCAACCGGTTTAGGCCAAGCAGGTTCCGCAGCTGTGGCTCCGTCCTCACGGACCCCCTTATCGCTATGCTGTAGTGCTCCCCGGCGTCCTCGCCGCCCAGCAGCGGCAGGAGCACGTACGTAACCAGCGTGGACTTGCCCTCGCCTCCGCGGCCCACGTTGTAAACTATCGTGTCGTTAAACGTCTTGTTATTGCGCCTAATGAGCGGCGTCAGCGCCTTCGCGGCGACGGCCACCACGTTAAACCAAGCCCACCTCGCGTTAGTCTCGGGGTAGTACTTCCGAATCCACTCATAGGCCCTCAGCAAGGGCTCCACGCCGTAGTCCGCGACATCTATCACCCCGTATGGGTCCACTAAGCCTTCATCGGTGAGCCCTGGACTAACTACGCGCCTAACCATGGGGAGTCTGGATTTCACCACGTCCAGATATTTTTCGTGCCCTGTCACGTAGAAGCGATTGCCTGCGTCCCTCCTTAGTGTCTCGATAAATTCATCGAAGTCAGTGGAGCTAGCTATGACCTTGCCGTCCAGTAGGGCTACGAAGGTCCACTGCCCGTAGAACTCATCATAGACTTGAGCCATGTACTTCGGGAGCAATGCGATGGGGAAATAATCGATTTCAACGCCATCCTTCTTAGCGTACACACTCTTGGCAATGAGGGCATATTGGCTGTCCTCGCGCGTGTGCGCGATGATGGAATCGGTGCATCTCGGCACGCTAAGGCAGAATTTAAGGCTAGGGATTGCCATATCCATAGCCCACGCAGGTACGTCAATGGGCTCCTTCTCGCGCGGCAGGTAATCGTCCAGCGACTTATCCTCGCCCTCTTTCCAATGCCTGCCAAATATCGCGGTGTATATGGCGGTGAACCACTCATCCCTGCTGACGCTGATGATGCCCTGGCTCGCCGCCCGCTCTACAACAGGGCCGAGATTCCGCTCGAATGCCCTCTTCCCCCACAGCTTGGTGGGCTTGCCGTAGATATAATCAACAGTTTCCCTTAAGTGCCTCTGTTCATTCCTCGCCAACGCCTGCAGTGCGGCTTGGTCCGCCTCGCCGGCGGCGTCCTGCAACCCCGCGCTTATGGCCGCCTCAATGACCTTTCTAGCACTCTCGTGCTTAATGCCGGCGCGCCTCATCAGGCTGGAGAGGCCGTACAGTATGGAGTTGTGGTAGTGCTTTCCCTCATCGCTCTCGAGCCGCCAAATCGGCCTAATTAACTCTATTAATTTATTAATATCATCCTCGCCCAGCTCTTTTGTTGGCTCGGGTAGGTTGAGCTCGGCTGTGGTCTCCGCATCCTCACCATCCAACCCTTCCAGGGCGTTTGTCGGCGACTGCCTCAGCAGTGCGATTAAGGCGCGCAGTTCATCGCATTTTATCACCTCGCCCTGGTCGACATCCTCGATGCCTATTGGCGTCCACTTGCCATTGGCGAACCTAACGGGTTGGTAGTAGGCTCCGCTAGGGTGTCTTCCGTAAACAACCTCGTAGTTCGAAACCATGGTCTCTATGGCATCACTCCTAACTGAACCACCTGGTAGGCAACGCTTAGGGGCCCTAACCACGATGTACATTCCCCTCTGCAACTCGCTCAATTTCCTACGCTCGCCGGTTTCCGTATTAACACACTCACAGTCTTGGTCAGGCGTCTCGCAGTCGCACTTAACCTTACCCTTAGGCCTAGGGCCGGTTAAACCGCAAAAAGACCAGGTTTGCCCGCATAACCTGGCCTGCCACTGTTCACCAAAGACCTTACCCAGGACCTCAAAGGCTACGTCCACATCGTCCAAGTCAAGTATCACTACATCATAGTCTTCACTGTTAAAGTACCTGCCCGTTATTGCAAGGCCCTTAGCCTTACCCAAGCGTCTCTCGAGTTCACCCCAGGGTAATCTGCTATCCGAGCTCCACGAGTCAATGATAGGGCGTTTATTGCCATCTACAGGGATTACATTGAACCCTAAACCATAAAGTAACTTAGCAACATGAACAAAGGTTTTATTAGTTCCCTGTGAGTTGTCTTCCTGTCCTTTCATGGCCTCCACCTCTCCCGGGGCATCGGGTGGTTGTCCGCCACCCTGGTGCCCTCGGGGGTGGTTTTGATTGGGCTTGGGTTTGAGGCTTGGCTTCAAGTTGTGCCTTTCGATTTCTCATAGTCCTCAACGTGAACCCAAATGACATTATTCTTTGCCTTTCCCAATGCCCATGTTGGTACTTCTAGTGCGAATTCTTTGCCGTTCTTGGTTAGATACCCTGCGTTTGCCAGGTAGTTCAATGCGCCTTCAATGCCCTGCCCCTGCTTGGTTACGATGTTGATTTCATAGGTATTGCCATTTATGCTAGCGTTTAGGCTCAAAACTGCCCTGCCGTCACGTGTTGCTTCTGGGCGCTTGGCGAGACCTAAGATGGTTGCCGTCGTTGTAAGGCTGAGTGGCTCGCTCATGGTGAACCACCCTCCTCAGTTATGACTATTGTTGCGTTGTGCTCCTCAGCCTTCTCACGCAGCTTCTCCCACGTAGGCATGAGCCTTCTAGGCAAGAAGACACCGATGTGCCACATGCTCCTCTGCCAAACCTTCACTAGCCTAGCCTCAATCGACACACCCACTATTTCGATTTCAACTTCTCCATCCAGGTACTGCTCAAGTACCTTCTTCGCTGCTTCATCGGTGACCACGGCAATATAATTCCTCCTCGATCTCCACAGTCTCACACGGACCGGAACCTTGATTTGACGCACCACCTGACTCATGACTACACCCACTACTCACGTATTTAAATGAGCTTTGTTCGTGAAGTTGACGTGAGTACTCACGCTAAATTAAGCGTAAGGTGAGCTCGCTGAAGTGAAAGGTATATAAATAATGAACGTATTGCTGTGGTAATGAGTGCATGTAGGTACACTAAGAATCTATTTCTGGTGATGGATTGCTTAATCGACCTCTACGCAGAGACAGGTAAGCCCGTGGGCTTCACGGTAATCCAGAGGTGCGTGGATGAGGTATATGGCAGGGCGCACCCCGAGCAGGTCAGGAGGGGTCTCAACTCTGCATATTGTCTAGGGTATCTGAAAATCGTCGAGGGTAAGTATGGCAATAAGCACGTACCAACTCTAGAGGGCGTGGTTAACACAGGCATCTACCTAAGCTTAAAGTCCGCATTCAGGAAATTAATAGATGAGTTACCCACGAACACGCTTTTCTGCTTAATACACCTTGCCAGACACTTCGCACTCATAAATAGGCTATGGCTCTCAGTAATAATTCAATCTTTACCAAAAAATAGTGAAGTAGAGGAGCTAAGCCTCGTAACGCTCAAAGCGTTGCTGGGAGAGGAGGTTAAGGACCTCGAACCAAGGCACTACCGCGAGGTGTTGCATAACGTCGAGTTGGACTTAGCAAACATAAGAAGCCACTTAAATAAACTAGGAGACAGGTCGCTAACCATGCTCCCAGGCCCACTGGAGTCAATCTTAACAAAGGTGTGCAACAAGGTAAGTAGGAGCTTGGTGTGATTTAAAAATGAAAAACATTTTTTTAAAAAAATGAAATGAAAAAAATCATGGCTTTTTCGTTTGTAATGCGAAACCGAAATGTTGGATTGTTGAAATGTAAAATGTTTGTTCCTGTTTTTAAGCAAATGCTTTTTAAGGCGTGTTTTTAATATGTTGATGATGTTGAGTTTAATTGTGCAAAAAGCTGTAACAGGTGTGGTGGCTGTTTCAGAAATCCGCATAACCAGCTATAGCGACAACCGCATTTGTTACGGTGCAATGGCCAGGCTAAGTGGCATTCAGTTACATGAATATGGGTTGAGGTCCCGTTGGCGTAGGCCTGCGTGGGTTCAAATCCCACCCCCCGCACCATAAGAAACAAGTCTCCTAACAATCAATGGCTACGCATATCGACACCGCTGCCTAATGCCGCGATCCACTG
>Ga0208151_100757_pt1 | contig 11865 bp, 8 predicted proteins | sample ECH_Bhost_MetaG_FD_187130 | JGI IMG/M metagenome (GOLD analysis project Ga0208151, IMG submission 187130) | Hot spring microbial mat communities from Yellowstone National Park, Wyoming, USA - ECH_B host_MetaG (SPAdes) (version 2) | ecosystem: Environmental > Aquatic > Thermal springs > Hot... | reverse complement strand
CGCAAAAAATAGTCGCGCAAAAGATCGACCCAAGGCTACCACCAAAGTGCAACTCGAGGTGCCCGTATCTCAAACACTGCAACCCCCCTTAAATACTTGGATTTGGGCGAAAACACGCGTAAAAGTGCCAGACGATCGTGCAACCTAAAAAATTTTGAAAGTGCAAAAAAGATTTAAATTGGAGAGGCGGTTTTAACATATGCCCAGTATCCTTTAATGAGGAATTGAAAGCTTCCCGCGTTTACTGTTGCCTCTGTTACCCTTTCTAGTATCCTTTAATGAGGAATTGAAAGACACTCGATTTTTTGTTAATGAAATCGTAACCCAACGTATCCTTTAATGAGGAATTGAAAGTTCAGGTTATACACTAGCACCTTTTGTGCGCTTAGTATCCTTTAATGAGGAATTGAAAGACGCCTGCCATTTTTGTCACCTATAATGCCAGTCTGTCGGGTATCCTTTAATGAGGAATTGAAAGGTCACCCAGTAGCTGTGAACAGAATAACAATAAAAGTATCCTTTAATGAGGAATTGAAAGCCGCTCCACATCGAACATCGCACCACAGTTTGTGCAGTATCCTTTAATGAGGAATTGAAAGTCACCCGTTAGGTGGGTAAGAAAGTCGTGGGGGTCTGGTATCCTTTAATGAGGAATTGAAAGACATCCCCTCGATTTCTGACTACAGCCATCAAATCAAGTATCCTTTAATGAGGAATTGAAAGCTCCTCCTTGAAGCCAAGCGCTTCGTTCTCGTCGTGTATCCTTTAATGAGGAATTGAAAGTTGTTGGGCTAAGCGTTGGTTTTGCTGGTGGTTTTGGGTATCCTTTAATGAGGAATTGAAAGCTGAGTATGTAAAAGGCACAATCACTAAAGAAGAGTTCGGTATCCTTTAATGAGGAATTGAAAGATGTTGTGGAAATAGATTAACATACCAGATTAATCGACTGGTATCCTTTAATGAGGAATTGAAAGTCACCAGCACTTTGCGCCCTTTTTTCTGCGTATTTCAGGTATCCTTTAATGAGGAATTGAAAGGGCTTATTTGTGATTCGTCCAACTTATCGATTTCTGTATCCTTTAATGAGGAATTGAAAGTTGAGTTCGACATTCAGAACATAACAATTCTACGCAGTATCCTTTAATGAGGAATTGAAAGTTCACTTGTTGATAGATGTATGTAGCAATCACTTGTATCCTTTAATGAGGAATTGAAAGTGTCTTGAAAACTCTGAGCGTCTTCCTCAGTGATTAGTATCCTTTAATGAGGAATTGAAAGTTCTTGCGAACACACGTAGAACGACTCTTGCAACGAGTATCCTTTAATGAGGAATTGAAAGGCACTATTCCAGCATAAACCAGGTCTTTTACATCGTGTATCCTTTAATGAGGAATTGAAAGTCACAAACGTGGATAGAGGTGCCTGATTTGGACCCCAGTATCCTTTAATGAGGAATTGAAAGGCTCTTCCTTTTCTTTTTCCGAGAGCTGATTCTGGTATCCTTTAATGAGGAATTGAAAGTATTTCGTTGAGTATCTGTGCGTGCCTTAGCTTAGGTATCCTTTAATGAGGAATTGAAAGATACCCACTGTTATTCCTAGTTCTTCCACAGGGTTTTTGTATCCTTTAATGAGGAATTGAAAGACTTTACCCGTTTGCCAATCCCACTTTTCTGATATACGTATCCTTTAATGAGGAATTGAAAGAGCTAATTCTTCTAGCACTTTTTTTATGAAACTTAGGTATCCTTTAATGAGGAATTGAAAGTGTGTGATGTAAAGAAACTTGAGCGCCATAGCTTTTCAGTATCCTTTAATGAGGAATTGAAAGTCTTGCAGTTTTCACATCGTTTGATCACGTGAAGACGTATCCTTTAATGAGGAATTGAAAGTTCTCTCTCTTTTTTTAGCAATATTAATAGTGGTGGTCTAGTATCCTTTAATGAGGAATTGAAAGTGAGAGTTCGACCTCTTTTTCTTTTTTTCTTAGAAATGTATCCTTTAATGAGGAATTGAAAGTTTGAGCTGGATATAAGCTGTCGCTTTTTCGCGATTGTCGAGTATCCTTTAATGAGGAATTGAAAGTAAGCAATGCCAATCCATGCATGAGCTACAAAATATATGTATCCTTTAATGAGGAATTGAAAGATAAGCTGTATGGCAGAAGGTTCACAGCTTCAACTTCAGTATCCTTTAATGAGGAATTGAAAGTTTTCTACTCACCCCAAAAAATACGGGCGAGCTTGGTATCCTTTAATGAGGAATTGAAAGAAACAAGTATTCAAAACTTTCCACTTGACGCTAATGGTATCCTTTAATGAGGAATTGAAAGTCTTTTATGGGTTCTTTTGTATGAACCATATCCATGGTATCCTTTAATGAGGAATTGAAAGAACATTAACTTTCAAGTTCCCATTAGCGTCAAGTGGGTATCCTTTAATGAGGAATTGAAAGGGCGGTTGAAATTCTGAAATACATTAGCGAAGAAAGGTATCCTTTAATGAGGAATTGAAAGTTTCAGCTTCCTCTTTTTTGAACTGCGCACCATTCTTGTATCCTTTAATGAGGAATTGAAAGATGTCGCTACTGGCTCACATACTTTCAGTGGGTTTCATCTGGTATCCTTTAATGAGGAATTGAAAGATGTGAAGCAACATTTTGAAAAGATAGATGCAACTGTGTATCCTTTAATGAGGAATTGAAAGACTGTGACGTTGGGGAACTTTGCGAGAATTGCTTGTTTAGTATCCTTTAATGAGGAATTGAAAGTCCTCTATCATTATAGTAACCAGTTCACTCAATAGGTATCCTTTAATGAGGAATTGAAAGATATCATCAAATTGAACGTACTGATGACCGCTATTTGTTGTATCCTTTAATGAGGAATTGAAAGGGGTACAATCCTTTACCATTTGCGTCTATCGCTTCACTAGTATCCTTTAATGAGGAATTGAAAGTTGTCGTGCAAAAGCTCTGAGAATGGGTTAACTGCTTGTATCCTTTAATGAGGAATTGAAAGAAGTTAACACCAGTTATCTGGACTGTTGGCAGGATTGTCGGTATCCTTTAATGAGGAATTGAAAGCTTTAGCGTTAACCTACTCGACGGCACCCACTTCTGGGTATCCTTTAATGAGGAATTGAAAGTTGATAAGCTCCCTGATAGCCTGTTCTCTTTCCTCTTTTGTATCCTTTAATGAGGAATTGAAAGAAGTCGGGAAGAGTGGCCTAGTGATCGAGGTCCCGATAACCTGTATCCTTTAATGAGGAATTGAAAGAGAATGGGAAAGCGGTTCACGATGAGTGGAATCTTGTATCCTTTAATGAGGAATTGAAAGAGCGGTAACCCCGTTACAACCGCCTTCGTCGTGGGTGGTATCCTTTAATGAGGAATTGAAAGTAAGGGTGACCTTCGTATTTTGCGTATTCGAGCAGGTATCCTTTAATGAGGAATTGAAAGTATTCTCTCTCTTCTTTATCTAGAATACTTATTTATTAGTATCCTTTAATGAGGAATTGAAAGTATATCAGTTATCTTCTCCACCTTATTCTTGAAATACTGTATCCTTTAATGAGGAATTGAAAGTTTTAAGTCACCTTTACTGGTAACCTTGTACTCACAGTATCCTTTAATGAGGAATTGAAAGCGAAAAAGCTATAAAGTATATCCAACTGAAAAGACAGTATCCTTTAATGAGGAATTGAAAGTTGGTCGTCTAGGTCGCTTAGTACATCCCCGCAAAGTATCCTTTAATGAGGAATTGAAAGTTGTTCATCCAGAAACTTTTGCATCATCATTTCACTCATGTATCCTTTAATGAGGAATTGAAAGGATGCCTTGATGCATTTTGCCAATCCTTGTCGAGGTATCCTTTAATGAGGAATTGAAAGACATAAACGTGGTTTGAAGTATGAGCGCACAACCACCAGTATCCTTTAATGAGGAATTGAAAGACAACATTAGGAAAGGGTTACCTCCAAGAGGTGTTGTATCCTTTAATGAGGAATTGAAAGGGAACGCGTAGGGGCCACCAATGATTTTGTATATGTCAAGTATCCTTTAATGAGGAATTGAAAGTTTCATTTATACGAAGTTCAGACATACTACTCAGTTTTCTGTATCCTTTAATGAGGAATTGAAAGGCAATAAGCTTCCAAAGGAACGCTATCCGATGTTGGTATCCTTTAATGAGGAATTGAAAGGCAATTTCGGAATACATTCGAATTCAGCTTGAACTCACGTATCCTTTAATGAGGAATTGAAAGGAAAAATGAAGAAAAAAAGCAAAAAAAACATCATCCCGTATCCTTTAATGAGGAATTGAAAGTTGCTCTTGAATTGCTACCTTTACGTTACCCAAAGAGTATCCTTTAATGAGGAATTGAAAGAAAACGAGTACAGGGCTAAGAAGTTGCTTAAGAAGCTAGTATCCTTTAATGAGGAATTGAAAGTTTCCCACAATAAAGTTGCACTAGGTCAACCAAGACCTCGGTATCCTTTAATGAGGAATTGAAAGACTAAGACCGTTTAAAACCCAATCGGGATGCTCCTTTGTATCCTTTAATGAGGAATTGAAAGATTAGACCACTATTCGGAATGTAAGCGGTTCTTACCGTATCCTTTAATGAGGAATTGAAAGTACAAATCACCAAAATCACTATCATCAAAACCAACATATGTATCCTTTAATGAGGAATTGAAAGACCATAGCCCAATCTTCAAACAACTCTCAAGAGAAACGTATCCTTTAATGAGGAATTGAAAGTTAATGGGATTGTAATCTGAGTACCATATGTTCCGTCGTATCCTTTAATGAGGAATTGAAAGACCTCTTATGCATGGGGAAACTTAGGAACTTCAATTGTATCCTTTAATGAGGAATTGAAAGACAGCTTGTTTCGCTAACACAAAGTTCACACATTGTATCCTTTAATGAGGAATTGAAAGTGGGTGCTTATGCTTTGGGTGAGTTGGCTAATCTTTTGGGTATCCTTTAATGAGGAATTGAAAGGCTGGATATTTGCTGTCATTAGCGGTTGGTGTCCCAAAGGTATCCTTTAATGAGGAATTGAAAGATGTTTATGATGCGAGCCACAGTGCAAATGAAACCCGTATCCTTTAATGAGGAATTGAAAGACGCCTGCCATTACAGCTTCACCTTACGTGGCATGGTATCCTTTAATGAGGAATTGAAAGCGAAATGAGGAGCTGAGCGATTTCTGCAGGAATCTTGTATCCTTTAATGAGGAATTGAAAGAGTCCCAACTCTAGATCATGGTAGAGCATACCTAGGTATCCTTTAATGAGGAATTGAAAGCGCATTAGCCCCAAGACTTTGTCGATATCCACGCTTAGGTATCCTTTAATGAGGAATTGAAAGACCATGACCGAAAACAACATTTTAAGTAGCGGCATCGTATCCTTTAATGAGGAATTGAAAGAAAGGCATAATTCCGAGAAAAACCCAATCGCTTTTATCCGGTATCCTTTAATGAGGAATTGAAAGTATCCAATAAGCCCTTCTGATAGACCGTTGAGAACCCAGTATCCTTTAATGAGGAATTGAAAGCTGACTAGTTGTTTCAAACGCTCATGACGTTGCCTGTATCCTTTAATGAGGAATTGAAAGTTTTTACATTTCTAACTCAAACTCTCTTTCGTAACATTCTGTATCCTTTAATGAGGAATTGAAAGCTTCCTTTCCACTCTTTTGATCTGCTTGAGAACTTCGGTATCCTTTAATGAGGAATTGAAAGTTTTCTTTCACCTCTTTTTATAGAAACTTGATAGAAAGCTGTATCCTTTAATGAGGAATTGAAAGTGAAAAGAGTAGCGTTTGCTTCTACAGTAGGAAAAATTTGTATCCTTTAATGAGGAATTGAAAGTGAACGACCAGATGTCATATGCGTCATTTTGGTCATTTGGTATCCTTTAATGAGGAATTGAAAGATAATGACTTGAAAAAACATATTCATCACCCAAATGTATCCTTTAATGAGGAATTGAAAGCCCACTCGCGCTTTCTTGTGCCCCCGTATATAATACACGTATCCTTTAATGAGGAATTGAAAGATGAAGGGGTTATTTTGTACTTCCCAGTGGCTAATGTATCCTTTAATGAGGAATTGAAAGTCGAATTGGCGAATGATACTGAGGCAATGGGAAGGTGTATCCTTTAATGAGGAATTGAAAGCAGGCTCTGACACTTTTTCCACAACTGCGTCTACTAGTCAGTATCCTTTAATGAGGAATTGAAAGTTTAAAGCCACAACCGCGGGCTTCCCGTTTGCGATGTATCCTTTAATGAGGAATTGAAAGTACTAGCTGTCATAGTGCTTGTTGGTGCTTACAGCATAGGGTATCCTTTAATGAGGAATTGAAAGGCGATGTTCATACTTGCAGCCAATCAGGAGAACAAGCTGGTATCCTTTAATGAGGAATTGAAAGATCAAAGCCGTGAAAATAATTTACGTTCCAGAGTGAGTATCCTTTAATGAGGAATTGAAAGCCTCTTGACGCTTCTGGTAATGTCAAAACCAGTATCCAGTATCCTTTAATGAGGAATTGAAAGTACAAAAGTTTTTGGGAGGAAAAACGAATACGGAAAGTATCCTTTAATGAGGAATTGAAAGTTTAATAGGTGATAAAAATGGCGAATATAAAAAGAAAGTATCCTTTAATGAGGAATTGAAAGTTAGTTGGATATATCGCGCATAAATTCTTGAATTACTTGTATCCTTTAATGAGGAATTGAAAGAATTCCCGCAGGGAAATGTGAAAATGATTGGCTTAGCGTATCCTTTAATGAGGAATTGAAAGATACATAACAACTGATCCCTTCGTAAATAACAGCGAAGGTATCCTTTAATGAGGAATTGAAAGTTCCGCAGAGATTTTGTTACGTATTTTAACAAATAGTATCCTTTAATGAGGAATTGAAAGATACAATTTCCGCAAAATATGTCCGCGTCTCTTTTGCAAGTATCCTTTAATGAGGAATTGAAAGGATTACTCGCCTTCCGCTTACTAGTGCAACCGTTCTTCTGGTATCCTTTAATGAGGAATTGAAAGGTTTCCGTTTCACTTTTTGACATTTTCTATTCACTTGTATCCTTTAATGAGGAATTGAAAGAATTGCATTCAAATCAAACTTCATTTCAGTTTCCGTTTGTATCCTTTAATGAGGAATTGAAAGAGTTGAAGAGTTAGGTATAACGATAGGCATTGACGTGTATCCTTTAATGAGGAATTGAAAGGTTAAGTTCTTTGATTCACAAGGGCATTTAGAGATAGTATCCTTTAATGAGGAATTGAAAGATGTCGTTAGTAGTATCACTTGATGTTGCACGTATGTATCCTTTAATGAGGAATTGAAAGCGAAGGCGAAGTTCTTCTCGCAAATTTCGGTTGACGTTCTGTATCCTTTAATGAGGAATTGAAAGCGTACCCATCGTTGGAAGCGACCATGGTATGGACGCGTATCCTTTAATGAGGAATTGAAAGAGGGAAAACAAGCGTGATTCAATTTTTGTGTCAAAGGTATCCTTTAATGAGGAATTGAAAGATGCTATTGCCGTCTCAAAGCTTGTTCCTGAAAAAGTATCCTTTAATGAGGAATTGAAAGTCTCTGTAACCTATTTTCACCAAGCTGTTAATCGGTATCCTTTAATGAGGAATTGAAAGTTATAAGGGTAGGGATTGGACAGCAAACGCGTTATGTATCCTTTAATGAGGAATTGAAAGAAGCCAATAAAGTGTTGGTGCTAATGCAAAAATACGCTCGTATCCTTTAATGAGGAATTGAAAGAGTAATCTTCAACAACAACATTATGTCCTAGACTTGTATCCTTTAATGAGGAATTGAAAGATATTGCTAGCGTAGGCATGATTTACACCTATCCTTTTGTATCCTTTAATGAGGAATTGAAAGGCATAGTAGGCGTCGATACGTGTAGCCGCGGCGTTTGTATCCTTTAATGAGGAATTGAAAGTGGGTACGCCGTCCGGATAAGTTGTGAACTGTGGCCTGGTATCCTTTAATGAGGAATTGAAAGGTCCATTTGGTAGCTCGACTTCGTCGAAAAAGCCAGCGGGTATCCTTTAATGAGGAATTGAAAGAGCTATAATTTTGTATTCGCAGGAGTTAAACAAAGTTTTGTATCCTTTAATGAGGAATTGAAAGTTAAGAGCCACAACCGCGGGCTTCCCGTTAGCTATTAAGTATCCTTTAATGAGGAATTGAAAGACCCTTTGCTAGGGGAGGGTAACAGGGAAGCAATACTAGTATCCTTTAATGAGGAATTGAAAGCTTTGTCGCAATTAATAAGTTAAAGGTGAATATTCGTATCCTTTAATGAGGAATTGAAAGCAGTTTTATCCCTTCCCGACGAGGTTCACACAGCCCAGTATCCTTTAATGAGGAATTGAAAGTCCAGACACTGATTCATAAGAATCCCCGAAGTTCTTGTATCCTTTAATGAGGAATTGAAAGATCTGGTAAGCCTCAGACTATCAATTTGTTCGGCTTTGTATCCTTTAATGAGGAATTGAAAGAATCGTTCGGTCACTGGCAAACTGTTGGACTTTTTGTGGTATCCTTTAATGAGGAATTGAAAGTAGTTTGATTATAAATTGGGCTTTGGGTTTGCGGTCTTGTATCCTTTAATGAGGAATTGAAAGGTGGGCGTCGCTTTGTGAATAATAGTTACTTGTGGATGTATCCTTTAATGAGGAATTGAAAGGCGGTTCATGTTGCGAATGGCATTGTCTCGAATGTTATCAAGTATCCTTTAATGAGGAATTGAAAGGTAACTCAGGAACGTGGTAGCGCCAACCCTTAACAAAGGTATCCTTTAATGAGGAATTGAAAGGCAAACCTTCGAAGCGGAAGTGGGTTTTTATTATTGGTATCCTTTAATGAGGAATTGAAAGAACAGAGAGCCAACACTGCTAAGACCTTGCAGTATCGTATCCTTTAATGAGGAATTGAAAGGCTTTTCGGCACAAGTTTAATTATTGGGCTTGCTGTATCCTTTAATGAGGAATTGAAAGCTTAGGCGAGAGTGTCCCACCTGTGCGTGCCTTCAGTATCCTTTAATGAGGAATTGAAAGCATTAGAAGCTTATTCGGGCGTAGTGGTTACAATCTCAGGGTATCCTTTAATGAGGAATTGAAAGAAAGTTACGCGAAAGCGAGAAAGTTCTAAGTCGCAACGGTATCCTTTAATGAGGAATTGAAAGTAACTGTCTTCAAACGGTCAATTTCGTCTTCAAGACGGGTATCCTTTAATGAGGAATTGAAAGAGTTTCGCCCACGTTTCTCGTATCCATTCTATATCTATGTATCCTTTAATGAGGAATTGAAAGGGCAGTATTTAACCAAATACGGGTTGAGGAACCTTTACGGGTATCCTTTAATGAGGAATTGAAAGTATTTTGTTTTTCGTATGTGTCTATTTTCTTATTGTATTGTATCCTTTAATGAGGAATTGAAAGGGTAACTGTCTATGGCTTTCTGGCGATTCAGGCTGTATCCTTTAATGAGGAATTGAAAGTGGTTATCGGATATCGGCGAAAAAGCCATGTCCGAACGGGTATCCTTTAATGAGGAATTGAAAGCCATACTCTACATCGCCAAGAAACACTAGTTTACCTTGCTTGTATCCTTTAATGAGGAATTGAAAGACCACAAAGTTTTTCGTCATGGATAACAAAATCCAGGTATCCTTTAATGAGGAATTGAAAGCAGTAGAGGAGCTTCTAAGTGCTATCGAACACTACGTATCCTTTAATGAGGAATTGAAAGAATGGCAACCCTGTGAGCGGAGCCACGCTTTACCTGTTTGTATCCTTTAATGAGGAATTGAAAGGATTTTACCAACATTTTCATGACCAAAGTGTTCTAATCCTGTATCCTTTAATGAGGAATTGAAAGCTGCAATTAGAACGTCCACGCTAATCTGCGAGAAGAACTGTATCCTTTAATGAGGAATTGAAAGTCCCCCTAACGATAAGCCGTATTTCCTTGGAGGTTTGAGTATCCTTTAATGAGGAATTGAAAGCTTGTTATCTGTGTTTCCTTATACACGCTAATAATTCTTGTATCCTTTAATGAGGAATTGAAAGAACCTTGTTACACCCTCTCCTATCTTCTTAAATCCGGCGTGTATCCTTTAATGAGGAATTGAAAGCGTTTGCTACTACTTGCATAGTCGTAAATTACTTTGTATCCTTTAATGAGGAATTGAAAGGAACTTTGATTGTGGGTCATAAGCCTGAGTTAAATCAGGTATCCTTTAATGAGGAATTGAAAGGTACACAGAACAACCCTAATGTCATGCAAGGTAATCCCTGTATCCTTTAATGAGGAATTGAAAGATAACCTTAGGTATAAGGACACCTTCCTTGTCTGGACTTGTATCCTTTAATGAGGAATTGAAAGGCCTGAAAATCGCGCTATTTCTGGATTTTTGGGTTGGGTATCCTTTAATGAGGAATTGAAAGAGTATGGACAAATTATATTCCCAAAAGCGTTTCAAGTATCCTTTAATGAGGAATTGAAAGACGTTTGCCGTATAAGGTCTAAAATTCTGTAATAAGCCTGTATCCTTTAATGAGGAATTGAAAGAATCATTCCTAATATGAAGTCTCGCAGACCCACGAGCTAAGTATCCTTTAATGAGGAATTGAAAGATTTTTTCGGTCATGGTTTGCTTCAAACGGTTTAATTCATGTATCCTTTAATGAGGAATTGAAAGATTGTGCTGATTGGTGAAACATAATGTTGTGTTTGCTGGTATCCTTTAATGAGGAATTGAAAGTACTCTTTCAACTTTTGTATAAACAACTGAAATTGCTCATGTATCCTTTAATGAGGAATTGAAAGTTGTCTTCAAGCAACTCACGGAATGGGTTTGGTGTATCCTGTATCCTTTAATGAGGAATTGAAAGTCAACTTTTGGTTTTTGATTTTGTTGGCTATTTAAGGTATCCTTTAATGAGGAATTGAAAGCGCAATTTTGAAATGGGCTTTTAATCACAGTGCTTTTGGTATCCTTTAATGAGGAATTGAAAGTTTCCTCTTCCAAAATATCTTGATGAAAAACTCCAGTTGGTATCCTTTAATGAGGAATTGAAAGATTACATAAAATCAAACTCTCTTTCGTAACATTCTAAGGTATCCTTTAATGAGGAATTGAAAGTTTCTGGACCCAGGGGGATGACATACATATCCCCCTCAAGTATCCTTTAATGAGGAATTGAAAGGACGCCTGGAAACTGAAATCGAACTTTTCAACTCTCAGGTATCCTTTAATGAGGAATTGAAAGCAACGCAAGCATTCTTTTATTAATTTTCTCATTCCTTCATGGTATCCTTTAATGAGGAATTGAAAGGCAAACCTTCAAAGCGGAAGTGTGTTTTTATTATAGGCGGTATCCTTTAATGAGGAATTGAAAGCCAAAGAGTCCAACAATTCCGCACTCGTGATGACAGTATCCTTTAATGAGGAATTGAAAGAATGATGGCATCAATAAGAGGCTTAAGAGCCTTGGCTGTTGGTATCCTTTAATGAGGAATTGAAAGTTGATAACAAAGCTGTGAAGAAATACACATACAAGTGGTATCCTTTAATGAGGAATTGAAAGAATAGGTAATAGTATGGCTTGTACTCGTTTTTCGTGTATCCTTTAATGCGGAATTGAAAGATTAATTTTTTAAAAAAATCCCTTTTGTGTAATAAGTATCCTTTAATGAGGAATTGAAAGACGAAAGAAAACGATTTTTATCGCTTCATTAATTATCTTTATTGAGATTCAATGATGCTGAGTAGTTTTCAGTTAGAAGTGAACCAAATCATGCTATTTAT
>Ga0208151_100756_pt1 | contig 11867 bp, 5 predicted proteins | sample ECH_Bhost_MetaG_FD_187130 | JGI IMG/M metagenome (GOLD analysis project Ga0208151, IMG submission 187130) | Hot spring microbial mat communities from Yellowstone National Park, Wyoming, USA - ECH_B host_MetaG (SPAdes) (version 2) | ecosystem: Environmental > Aquatic > Thermal springs > Hot... | reverse complement strand
GAAACCCACTTTCAATTCCTTCTAGGATGCTTCGATGACGGTTTGTTGCCCTGGGGTTTGGTTCTCAGTCATTCTTTCAATTCCTTCTAGGATGCTTCCTCCATCTTCTCTAAGTACGGCACGTTAACTTCAAATGCATCTTTCAATTCCTTCTAGGATGCTTCATGGATTTAGCAAATATTTGCCAAATTCAATTATAGTTTCTTTCAATTCCTTCTAGGATGCTTCGTCGGGGAGTTGGCGGCTAATAGCGATGTTAGGACTATCTTTCAATTCCTTCTAGGATGCTTCAGAAACTGAAGGCAAAAGATATGGTAACTTTCAACATAATCTTTCAATTCCTTCTAGGATGCTTCTAAAGGCCGTTCTATCGCAGAGGTGAAAAAGATGATTATTCTTTCAATTCCTTCTAGGATGCTTCAACAAACACAGGCTAGAGAAGCTGCTGCAAATGCGGAGTGGCTTTCAATTCCTTCTAGGATGCTTCATCTCAATCGAGTAAGCGTCTAACTACACTGCTAGGTAGGCTTTCAATTCCTTCTAGGATGCTTCGGCGTTTCCATTAACCTAGAATACTCAGTGGCCGCTACTGCTTTCAATTCCTTCTAGGATGCTTCCAAGGGCGGAAGTAATACGTAGGGCCATCCAGAACATTATAAACTTTCAATTCCTTCTAGGATGCTTCACAGTCTGCCGCTACAAGATTTTTATGTAGCGTCATTTGACTTTCAATTCCTTCTAGGATGCTTCTACCTTTTTTATTCACATTTGGCTTATTGCTATTAAACCTTTCAATTCCTTCTAGGATGCTTCTCCAGGCCATCGAATCTGAGGGGGCATATGTAAGGTCTTTCAATTCCTTCTAGGATGCTTCCCCTGGAGGTAGCCTCCAGGGAGTGGGACTACCTGTATTCCTTTCAATTCCTTCTAGGATGCTTCTAGTATATACCGTATGGGGAAACGGAGGGGCAACCATTAAAACTTTCAATTCCTTCTAGGATGCTTCCACCTGTGAAAGCCGTATAACTTCCTACGATCAGCATAACTTTCAATTCCTTCTAGGATGCTTCCAAAGATCATCGATGGCAAGGCCGAATTTGTACTATTATACCTTTCAATTCCTTCTAGGATGCTTCAGCCAGAGCCCCACACTACCTCTATATTGCCGTCATTAAACTTTCAATTCCTTCTAGGATGCTTCAAGTGAAGGAACGGACAGGGTTACAAAATTTCGTTTCCTTCTTTCAATTCCTTCTAGGATGCTTCTGCCTGCTGAATGCTATAGGCTGCGGCTACTTCCCCAACAACTTTCAATTCCTTCTAGGATGCTTCCACGATGGGTATGGCCTGCGTTGCGTATGATGCCCCAACTTTAGCGCTTTCAATTCCTTCTAGGATGCTTCACCATTATTATTATGATTATGATAACGAAGACTATAATCCTTTCAATTCCTTCTAGGATGCTTCCTAAATCTCGGTACTTACAATTTCAATTGGCAAGTATGGCCTTTCAATTCCTTCTAGGATGCTTCTGTTATAAGACCTTTTCTAAAGGAAATTCCAAATAGCTTTCAATTCCTTCTAGGATGCTTCAAGTCTTCCACTGTTAAATCGGTGCTAAAGTTGTTCTATGCTTTCAATTCCTTCTAGGATGCTTCAGACAAGGGGTAAACCCAGATCAACTAAACAACGTAGTTATCTTTCAATTCCTTCTAGGATGCTTCTTTTTCCTGTGGCGGCTCCTACGGGGTCATCCGTTTCGACTTTCAATTCCTTCTAGGATGCTTCGTAAAACCATCACGATTAGCATCAAGGTGGATGCCTTTCAATTCCTTCTAGGATGCTTCCTGCTGGGTGCGGGGATTGGTGCCCTGGCGGGGTTTATAGCAGATCTTTCAATTCCTTCTAGGATGCTTCGACCATGGCAGTAGATGCCGTGAGTATTTACGAGGTATGGGCTTTCAATTCCTTCTAGGATGCTTCATAAAAATGGTAGATTTAGCGGGATTTGGCGATTTGTCTTTCAATTCCTTCTAGGATGCTTCATTGGAATGAAAGAAGATCGGGCAGGATGCCATTTGGGTCAATCTTTCAATTCCTTCTAGGATGCTTCGAGGAGCAATACGGGCAATATGTATTGTATTGTATATATAATCACTTTCAATTCCTTCTAGGATGCTTCGAAAATAAAAGTACTTCTAAGCGGAACCATCTCAAATAGCGCTTTCAATTCCTTCTAGGATGCTTCCCAAGACGTCATACTAGCTCCACAGCAATACCTTCTGTTCTTTCAATTCCTTCTAGGATGCTTCACTTAGCTAGGACTACGCCATTTTGCATTTTGATTTGTCTTTCAATTCCTTCTAGGATGCTTCGTTGTTGAAGTTCACGTACTCTCTTTCCTTCAACTCACTTTCAATTCCTTCTAGGATGCTTCCTCTTTCCTACATACCACACCCTTCCTCCGTCTAGAACTTTCAATTCCTTCTAGGATGCTTCTTCAGGTTATCTCATCCACACTCCTTCGGGTAAATTCATCACTTTCAATTCCTTCTAGGATGCTTCATGATTGGGGAGAAGAGCATACTACTTTATACGTTTTTACTTTCAATTCCTTCTAGGATGCTTCAACGAAAATGATGTTTAAGGACGTCGTTGAGAAAGTACTCTTTCAATTCCTTCTAGGATGCTTCATACTTATTCATGGTTAGCAAAGGTATGCAACAGATCTTACTTTCAATTCCTTCTAGGATGCTTCAACAAGACGTACTATGATGAGATCCTAGTCGTCGATGAAGACTTTCAATTCCTTCTAGGATGCTTCGTGAGAGCGAGCATCACCTCTCACCCTTTGAGTGCAAAGGCTTTCAATTCCTTCTAGGATGCTTCAAGATAAAATAAGCCTCCCCCGCACTTCTAGTTGGTATGACCTTTCAATTCCTTCTAGGATGCTTCGGCGAATATCTCCATGCTATGTATTGACCACCATAACTTGCTCTTTCAATTCCTTCTAGGATGCTTCTCGTTCTCACCGGCCACATATATTACACCGTTTAAGTATGACTTTCAATTCCTTCTAGGATGCTTCAACATTATTCACTTCACATGAATAATATAATACTGCAGCACTTTCAATTCCTTCTAGGATGCTTCATAATACTGCAGCAAGTAATGCATACGGGTCTTTAATTAGAAACTTTCAATTCCTTCTAGGATGCTTCCGGGGTGGAGGAATGTCAAGCGGAATAGAAGGAGGAATCTTTCAATTCCTTCTAGGATGCTTCTTCACAGTCCACATTTTACGCATATTGAAGCTGATACATCCTTTCAATTCCTTCTAGGATGCTTCTTCGTTTCAGGGCAACGTTCTCGACACCGTTGTCCTCAACTTTCAATTCCTTCTAGGATGCTTCACCGGAGGGTGCGGTGGTTGTTTACAAGGCAGAGGTCTTTCAATTCCTTCTAGGATGCTTCTTAAAGTATTATTTGGCGAAATTGAAAAAATTGAGTTCTTTCAATTCCTTCTAGGATGCTTCGTTAGCATGTGAGGTTTACAACACCCTACGGTGGGCAGACATATCTTTCAATTCCTTCTAGGATGCTTCTTTTACGTCATTCTACGTTGAATTCATGCCCCTACGTTAATCTTTCAATTCCTTCTAGGATGCTTCCTAGGAAAAAAAGAGCACATCGACGTCATAGAAAATAACGCTTTCAATTCCTTCTAGGATGCTTCCACGGTAAAGGACGTAACAAGTGGCGTAACTAACACGGTAAACTTTCAATTCCTTCTAGGATGCTTCATATTTGAAATCGATATTACTCTCACCTATCTGCAGTTCAGCTTTCAATTCCTTCTAGGATGCTTCTTGGGCCTGGTTGAGTTGTGACAGTCCTTGTTGTATTTGTTGTCTTTCAATTCCTTCTAGGATGCTTCACCTCTCAATTTGTTCGAAGAAAGAGAAGGCGGAAAAATCTTTCAATTCCTTCTAGGATGCTTCATCAGGTGGGATAATATGGAATATGAGGCGAAATAAATGGCCTTTCAATTCCTTCTAGGATGCTTCCCCCCAAGGGGAAGAACTCTTGCAGTGGGCAGTCCTATACTTTCAATTCCTTCTAGGATGCTTCCGAGTTAGCAAACAATATACGTTAAACGTGATGAAGAACTTCTTTCAATTCCTTCTAGGATGCTTCTACGGAGGGCAATCATAGACATGTTGAGGGGAACTGAAAAACTTTCAATTCCTTCTAGGATGCTTCAGGTTTGAAAAGGTAGGGCAGGACGTTTACGGCGTAAGAGCTTTCAATTCCTTCTAGGATGCTTCGGGATGGTATGGCGATGACGTTCTCGAGAAGCTAAAGCAAAACTTTCAATTCCTTCTAGGATGCTTCCAAAATTCAGCGAAAAATACGGGGACATAATCCCCATAGCTTTCAATTCCTTCTAGGATGCTTCCAAAGGAGGATACTTGGGAAAAAGGCGAGGGTGTTAACAGCTTTCAATTCCTTCTAGGATGCTTCTTCCACTGGTTCCACTGGTTCCATAATAATAAATAAAAATCTTTCAATTCCTTCTAGGATGCTTCTACCTATTGATACTTTCGACGGCCACGCTCTGTTTATCGAACTTTCAATTCCTTCTAGGATGCTTCCGACCACGTCGGGCCCAACGACCCCTTCAGGCAAGTACTCCACTTTCAATTCCTTCTAGGATGCTTCTTAAATCTGCGAGAACACCACCGTAAACCTTCGCCCTAACTTTCAATTCCTTCTAGGATGCTTCCTGGAGATGGGAATAATCTTTTTCCTTCTCTTTTCTTTCCTTTCAATTCCTTCTAGGATGCTTCAATACCTCAGGCAACCATTTTTGTTGCCGCTTATAACTTTCAATTCCTTCTAGGATGCTTCATAAGTCCCCCATAAGGTTTGGTTTGTGGCTGATGTAGGTGCCCCTTTCAATTCCTTCTAGGATGCTTCATAAAAATGGTAGATTTAGCGGGATTCGGCGATTTGCCTTTCAATTCCTTCTAGGATGCTTCACGCGGTCCTAGACAGCAATCTTCTTACTCTTTAACATCTTTCAATTCCTTCTAGGATGCTTCAGCCCAAACCAGGTAGGCGTTTCCACGTTTCTAAGGCGAACTTTCAATTCCTTCTAGGATGCTTCCTGTTATTGACGCCCAGGAGGAGGAATGAAATGAGTAGACTTTCAATTCCTTCTAGGATGCTTCCAGTGGACCCCCGAAACGGCAACTTATGGGTCAGAAGAAGCTTTCAATTCCTTCTAGGATGCTTCTTTGGAGTATCCATGAGAACGGGTCTTTTTCGATCTCAGTCTTTCAATTCCTTCTAGGATGCTTCATGGAAGGACACCCTGATCGGGGAAACAACCCCTTCAGCTTTCAATTCCTTCTAGGATGCTTCAGCGGCTCCAGAGGCCGCCGTGGTTATATACAAGGTGGAAGGCTTTCAATTCCTTCTAGGATGCTTCAAGAAATTCGCCGAAAAGTTCCCAAATACAATACCAATAGTCCTTTCAATTCCTTCTAGGATGCTTCGTCTATACCTTTTATCTCTGCATCAAGACTTTCCGTCTCTGCTTTCAATTCCTTCTAGGATGCTTCCTTCATTAGCTGTTCCTCGCTTACCTCATTTCTAGCATCTTTCAATTCCTTCTAGGATGCTTCGCACCGCCTGCAAATACCAGAGCCACGTCCTCAGCCTTTCAATTCCTTCTAGGATGCTTCTTGAAGTACGCGTACAGTAGAGATATAATCAGGTCTATATTCTTTCAATTCCTTCTAGGATGCTTCTGCGTCTAGAGCATTATCATAACTAGTCAAGCCTAAGGTACTTTCAATTCCTTCTAGGATGCTTCTTCGATGACGGCAACCTGGAGGTAGTCTGGGGTTGTGCTTTCAATTCCTTCTAGGATGCTTCCCATTCGCCGAAGTCCTTCGCCTTGAGGAGGTGTGACAATCTTTCAATTCCTTCTAGGATGCTTCAGGGGTATGACAGGCAGGAAGCGGAAAAACTGTGTACGCTCTTTCAATTCCTTCTAGGATGCTTCAGATGATATACTAAATTACTACCGTTCTTACGTTACAGACTTTCAATTCCTTCTAGGATGCTTCCTGGTATTTGCAGGCGGTGCTGGTGGCGGTGGAGGAGGTCTTTCAATTCCTTCTAGGATGCTTCCACTACGTGACTAGGAGATGGTTACGCGATACCACCTTTCAATTCCTTCTAGGATGCTTCAAAAGCGGGGACGACTACAATGGCAAAATGGAAGAACACTTTCAATTCCTTCTAGGATGCTTCCTAAGAACGATAAGTGGTATCGAAGGGCAACAAAACACACTTTCAATTCCTTCTAGGATGCTTCGTGCGTTTTGAGAAGTCTGAGAGGATAACGTTTGCAGTTGCTTTCAATTCCTTCTAGGATGCTTCCTCAAATCTTAAGAAGCTTTACGGGATTTACAGGGTCCACCCTTTCAATTCCTTCTAGGATGCTTCTACCTGCACCGCCAGCACTTCCTCCACCTCCGCCAGTACCACTCTTTCAATTCCTTCTAGGATGCTTCAGATGGAAACCCAAACCTCAAATCAAGCCCAAACCTATAACGCTTTCAATTCCTTCTAGGATGCTTCAAAGAATTGTAAATCTATATCCAAAGCTTGTAATAAAATTTCTTTCAATTCCTTCTAGGATGCTTCGGCCCTGACGGATGGGGCGGGAAAGTTTACTACATTTTACCTTTCAATTCCTTCTAGGATGCTTCCTCCTAAGAATTCATATTCCGAAATTGCTTTTATGACCTTTCAATTCCTTCTAGGATGCTTCATCCAAATATTAATATATTATATGTTTCTAACGTGTGTACTTTCAATTCCTTCTAGGATGCTTCCTATTAATGTTCTTGTTGGTCATTATTGTAATTTTGTTAACTTTCAATTCCTTCTAGGATGCTTCCTTGGAGGGGGAGCGAAGAAGGTAGGGGAAGCTGCAATTCAACTTTCAATTCCTTCTAGGATGCTTCCAAACGGCGTTACAAATGCAGTGGGGCATAAGGGGACTATCTTTCAATTCCTTCTAGGATGCTTCTTGGACATGTCTGCCGTTCACGACGTAAACGCGTTAGCCCTTTCAATTCCTTCTAGGATGCTTCATAGCACAAGAGGCTTTAACGGGCTTTCTAGCTCTGATCCTTTCAATTCCTTCTAGGATGCTTCCCTATCACGCAGAACCTAAACCTGTCTACCACTCACTTTCAATTCCTTCTAGGATGCTTCGAAGACTATAATGAGAATGGTAAGGGGATTAAAGATGGCTTTCAATTCCTTCTAGGATGCTTCGACAAGCAGGACAAGTGAGTTTTATTGACGGATGGATAATCTTTCAATTCCTTCTAGGATGCTTCGAAGAGGGAAAGGTGAAGTTCTTAAAGGCCGTGATTTACGCTTTCAATTCCTTCTAGGATGCTTCGGCTAACGGCCTTCCCAGTGCGGTCGTGATGCCCTACGTGATCTTTCAATTCCTTCTAGGATGCTTCCACATCGGCCAAATACCGTAGGTTTAAGTCGTTCACTTTCAATTCCTTCTAGGATGCTTCATAGTGCCACACTTCCGCGGCCGCCTCCAGTGCTTCCACTCTTTCAATTCCTTCTAGGATGCTTCATATTCAATTGTTTCATTGTCAGAATGTAAAATAGTTTGCCTTTCAATTCCTTCTAGGATGCTTCTTCATTTGTTGTAATAGGTAATAATAAATTCCAACTTGATCTTTCAATTCCTTCTAGGATGCTTCAAGTCATCAGCTGGCCCGTCAGGGCTACTCGGTAAACGCTTTCAATTCCTTCTAGGATGCTTCGAAAACTTTAAGCATTAACTCCATGTTTTTCCTTTTTGTTCTTTCAATTCCTTCTAGGATGCTTCTTCAAATAAAAGAAGCGAAGTTGCTATTAGGCCCTGACGGTCTTTCAATTCCTTCTAGGATGCTTCAAGTGCCAGATGGAAAAGCCATACATCGATTCAATAAAAGACCTTTCAATTCCTTCTAGGATGCTTCAATCTTATTAAACTGGCAATTAAGAGCTAATTACTAAGCTTTCAATTCCTTCTAGGATGCTTCGAAAAATCCAATTTATTTCATTAGTTGCGAAAAAAACTTTCAATTCCTTCTAGGATGCTTCCTCAATATATAAGAGAATTACTACAAATACAGCAAACGTTCTTTCAATTCCTTCTAGGATGCTTCAACTTCTATCCAAAGAACAAGGATAAAGCTGAGGTCTTTCAATTCCTTCTAGGATGCTTCCTTTCCATCATCGGCTATCAATGAAATAGGAAAAATCCTCTTTCAATTCCTTCTAGGATGCTTCGTTCCTCATCTTTTGCTAACAGTCTATCATTAAAATTATCTTTCAATTCCTTCTAGGATGCTTCCTATAGCGTACCCCATACGTTTCGCCATGTTATATACTTTCAATTCCTTCTAGGATGCTTCTTCTCTTATTACCTCTCATGAGGCATCTTCGTGCCGATTTACTTTCAATTCCTTCTAGGATGCTTCCAAGGTAAAGCTGAAAGGCTCAATCGCATATGTATACAACTTTCAATTCCTTCTAGGATGCTTCAAGTATAAGGCACTACTGCCACAGTCCGCTCCCACTATCTGTACTTTCAATTCCTTCTAGGATGCTTCTAAAAGTGTTGGAGTTTGTGCGGTTAATTCAATTTCATTACTTTCAATTCCTTCTAGGATGCTTCGGGTCGAATGCCACGAGACAAGGTCAGTGTGGGCAAATTCTTTCAATTCCTTCTAGGATGCTTCGGCTCATCCTCTTCACCTCCTAGCCATTATCACCATTATTACTTTCAATTCCTTCTAGGATGCTTCTTCGTAATCTTTGAAAAACAAATTAGAAAAATTGTTAAACTTTCAATTCCTTCTAGGATGCTTCGTCTCTTTCGAAGGTGCCTACACCCTCGATGGTGAAGGACTTTCAATTCCTTCTAGGATGCTTCATGACGGAGGAGAGGATATGCACGGCAGTTACTGAAAAGGCTTTCAATTCCTTCTAGGATGCTTCCCCCGTGGTGCTGCAGGTAGACGGCTTCACTCCCCAAGGGGGCTTTCAATTCCTTCTAGGATGCTTCAAAGTAGCTATGCGTCTTCTGTACTTGTTATCAGAGGATTCTTTCAATTCCTTCTAGGATGCTTCATATACTGAGCGCAAAACCGGCCGAAGAGTGACTGAGACTTTCAATTCCTTCTAGGATGCTTCAGCAAACGTTAAGCCAATCTGTTTTTTTTCCTTCTTGTTCTTTCAATTCCTTCTAGGATGCTTCTGGGAAGGGGAGACGGTAGGATAGCTAGAAGGCATGGCGGTCTTTCAATTCCTTCTAGGATGCTTCGGAAAATGGCGTTAGCGAGGAGTGCATCAGAGAGGGCATAACTTTCAATTCCTTCTAGGATGCTTCTCTAAAAGTGCGATTTCTTCCGCGTAGGCCTTTATCTTTCAATTCCTTCTAGGATGCTTCCACGGAGGAGGTGGAAGACCAATGACAACATACCTGGCTAACCTTTCAATTCCTTCTAGGATGCTTCGAAAGTAACGCTATACTATACCCATCTTACGGGAAATATTCTTTCAATTCCTTCTAGGATGCTTCAGCTAACTCCGCAATGCGTTGAAAACGCGATCGATGATTCTTTCAATTCCTTCTAGGATGCTTCTACTACAAAAAGGACATAATCCTAACCGCATTGGAGCTTTCCTTTCAATTCCTTCTAGGATGCTTCGAATAGGGTGAGAATAGCGATAGGGAGGGTAAATGTCTTTCAATTCCTTCTAGGATGCTTCAGGAAAAAGAACGCTTTCATATCAAGACTTTCTTAATTATTCTTTCAATTCCTTCTAGGATGCTTCTTAGAATTTTCTTTTTACTTGATGGGATTAAGCCTCCAATCTTTCAATTCCTTCTAGGATGCTTCATATGGATTCAGGTTTAGAACAAGTCATAAATGTTATTAACTTTCAATTCCTTCTAGGATGCTTCCGTTTTTGAAACGAATTATCATTCTTTTTCACCTCTGCGATCTTTCAATTCCTTCTAGGATGCTTCTTAAGAAATTAAACGAATTAGTTTGAGGGTTAAACTTCTTTCAATTCCTTCTAGGATGCTTCAAAGCAATTGTATTTATTTCACACAAAAGAGTTTAGACATACTTTCAATTCCTTCTAGGATGCTTCAGCGGGGGAAGACATAAGCGGTGCGTTTAGCGGTATAGCAACTTTCAATTCCTTCTAGGATGCTTCAGCGATGTACGATTACTTGGCTTACAAAGCAAAAGGGGGTATAGCAACTTTCAATTCCTTCTAGGATGCTTCATCAATTTATCCGTAAACGCATTTCTGAAAAGTTACTACCTTTCAATTCCTTCTAGGATGCTTCCTATCATTTCAGCAAAATTACTGCTAGGCCCTGACGGTTGCTTTCAATTCCTTCTAGGATGCTTCGAGGGATCTAAACTATTTCTTATTCTACATCACTATATGGGCTTTCAATTCCTTCTAGGATGCTTCAACAAGTATTACCATAGATGGGGTATGACCATGAATATACACCTTTCAATTCCTTCTAGGATGCTTCCTGGGGTGTATCCAAAACCCCAGAGGGACTCGTCGCCTCCTTTCAATTCCTTCTAGGATGCTTCCACTACTTTATAGCGTTCATCTTTTCCTTCGACCGTCTCTCTTTCAATTCCTTCTAGGATGCTTCAGCGGAAATTGCAAGCAAAACGAAAGTTAACTATTATGATCTTTCAATTCCTTCTAGGATGCTTCTACAACCTTTCTATGTTGCCACCCTGGACGATAGCTACCTCTTTCAATTCCTTCTAGGATGCTTCGTCCCGGTACCAACAAAGGACGCGGTGGAAATACTCATAGCTTTCAATTCCTTCTAGGATGCTTCGAAATTAGTATTAGCAAAAAGTAAGATATAAATATCCATCTTTCAATTCCTTCTAGGATGCTTCCAACAATTGAAAAGACGGGAAGCGAAATATTATCCGGCCTGGCTTTCAATTCCTTCTAGGATGCTTCTTGTAGCCCAGGTTTTTGATTGGCTAGACACTGCACCCTTTCAATTCCTTCTAGGATGCTTCCAGAGTACAAGGTGGCACCGTACGCCCCATCAGTAGCGTTAGTCTTTCAATTCCTTCTAGGATGCTTCGTGGGGCCCAATGCCAAACGGGATGAAACCCCCTACTTTCAATTCCTTCTAGGATGCTTCCCCTGGAGGTAGCCTCCAGGGAGTGGGACTATTTGTACTTTCAATTCCTTCTAGGATGCTTCTTCAGCTCACTCCCACGGTAATGGTGGGAGGGTTACTTTTTTGTAACTTTCAATTCCTTCTAGGATGCTTCTTAACCGCTCAATTCAGCTATACCTAAGTCAAACCGACTTTCAATTCCTTCTAGGATGCTTCAACAAGGAACATGATAAGGGCAACCGCCTCACTTTTTGGACACTTTCAATTCCTTCTAGGATGCTTCTTGGTGAAATAGGTGGTACTACATCATCGCATAACGATTCACTTTCAATTCCTTCTAGGATGCTTCAGCTTGGGCCAGTCCAGATGCTTAGATGCTATCTCCTCTTCTTTCAATTCCTTCTAGGATGCTTCAGATAAGAGAAAAACCACCATTACGAATAGAAGTAAAAATGACTTTCAATTCCTTCTAGGATGCTTCAAGGAAGTAGACGCCCACTTAGTAGAGGCTCACGTTTTTCTTTCAATTCCTTCTAGGATGCTTCGGCCATCTAGTCCATATGGCCCATATGGGATAGTCGTT
>Ga0208151_100753_pt1 | contig 11906 bp, 11 predicted proteins | sample ECH_Bhost_MetaG_FD_187130 | JGI IMG/M metagenome (GOLD analysis project Ga0208151, IMG submission 187130) | Hot spring microbial mat communities from Yellowstone National Park, Wyoming, USA - ECH_B host_MetaG (SPAdes) (version 2) | ecosystem: Environmental > Aquatic > Thermal springs > Hot... | reverse complement strand
TATAGAATATTCAAATGAAACAGCACTTGCAAACGAAGGCATAAATGTACACTTCTCTACCTCGTATGGTGATCCAACATTCAGTGGTATACTATATATACAGATATCAAATAACACAAATGCAGGAACATATACTATATCTCTTTACGCTACTGGTGATGACCCTTCTGTAAATCAAACAAACATAACGCTTACAGTATTTAAGCCACAAGCACAGTCAACAACAAGCATAAATCAAACTATGCCTGTAACGCAGGCAGTGCCAGAGTTTACTCTTGAGGCTATAAGCACAGTGCATGTTAATGCAAGCAGTGGTGCAAATATATCTATATTGAATGGTTCAATACGGGCCATAGTAAGACCAGGCACATACATAAAGTCTGGCAGCAACATATATAGTTCATACAACTTCTCCCTTGCATTCTTTAATGTTCAGAATGTTACTAGCCCACCCAATTATACTGATTACAGGCCAAACGGTGCATTTGCATTTGAGGTCAACAATCAAATAACGCCGAATATAGAATTTGTAAATGCGAGCGGCGCACCGCGCCCAATAATAACATTTGTTGCTGCAGGCTACAATACAACAAGCTGGACATTCCTTGGGGGCACATTGGCACAAAATGGCAGTGCTTACATTGGAGGCAAATACGCATTTGCTGATTCCTGGAGCCATCCAAACTCTACAACAATGGTAAATAACGTATTTATCAAGCCTGTAATGTGGGTTTTCGAAACAAAAATACCTACAAGCATTTCAAACTCTACAACGGTGGCAACTGTTCCTACTTCTACCACGCTACCGCCACCTGTAAGCACTTCAAGCCCAACATACTCAAGCTCCGCAACCTACATGGCTGCAATAATAATTGTAATAATCATAATACTGGCTGTATATTTTGTACTAAAGAACAAGAAGAAGCACTAGATAAAGAGATGCCTTATGAATGCTTGATTAATTCTTTTTCAGCTAGCATTTTACCTATTAATATAAAACAGAAGAGTAAAAATAACTCAGCGGCTTAGTACTTATTCCTCAATCTTGCTAAATAGTTCCATCATCTCATTATAGTGCTTCTCAACTATTTTTGCACCTTTCTTTCCTAGCATCTTTTCCGTATTCTTCCTGCATAGCTCCATTGCTTTTTCTAAGCCTTCTTTTGTAGGGTTATCAAAGTCTACATTGCACTTTTTGAATGCATCCATAACAAAAAGTTTTACCCTGGCCTTAAGCTCTTTTTCTGGAATCTTTTGATTTAATGCTTCTGCTATCTCTTTGTTTGCAGTCTCAAAGCAGTTTATAAGCCTGTCCCTTGCATAAGTTACAGTTATCTTCCCATTCTCTGCATCTGAGCTATCCTTTTTCATCACACCACTCACCCAACTAAAGCACCTTATAAATAATATAACTCGGTTATAAAAATATTAAATACTTTTCTGCATTGTATAGATAGCGTTTTACACTTACATGATTAGATTAGCCGCCCCCGCTTGTATAATAGCGCATAAGCACATAAAACAGTTTATAGCTCACAAATGCTAATGCAAGAGAGAACAAAATAATAGCGATTGAAAAAACCATATTTATCTTACCAAAGACCAACTCTGCAGGGTAATATACTGCTATCCCTATGGGTACAAGAATACTAAAGAGTAGCATTATTATAGTACCGAATACGCTGAGTGGATAGCTGCCAACTACTGATAGTGTATTAATCAATCCGTCCATAAACATACCGCTCTTAAAGAGATGGTAGGAAAGCACTGTTAGCATGAGCCAAAACATCATAAATGCGTATGTGCCGATTGCAACAATGCCTAAAAATGTAATTATATATGCCAGAGAAAGATGCAACATCAATGCAGCATATACAAATATAGCAAGGCCGGTAGCAAAGCCCGATATAAGCGTCTTAGCGCTTGATTGCGTGGAAATCATTATCGTTGCAAGACCGTATGGCCTCACCATCTGCATGTCAAGCATACCGCGGCGCATAGATCTTATCACATCCCAACTATTTACATTGTACTCAATGGCGTCTATAACCATAACAATAGTTGAAGAAAGTATAAGCATCTGGTAGTAGTTCCAGCCAGGAAAGCCGCTAGATACATTATAGATTACAGTCATAGTGATGAAGGAAAAAATTCCTGTAAATGCACTGTAGAACAGCCACAATAGCGACTGTGCCCTGTAGGCAAAGAATGATTTCCATGCGTATTCCTGATTAATTAGGTAATACTTTATAGAGTCTATTAAGGTAATTTAACCACCTGCGGATGTTATCTGCCTGCGCACCTTGCCCCACGCGATAAATGCGACAACTGTAAGTAAGGCTATCCATGCCAAGCTTGCCAATATGTTTGTCACTATAGTGTTTTGGCTTACTGTACCAAGGAATGTTGCTGCTGGTATGTAAAGCATAATCGCGAATGGTGAAAGATACAATATTTGCTGCACAATGTGTGGCATCATATTAAGAGGCACAATACCACCACCTAGTAGAAGCAATGCGCTCTCCGTGATTGCCTCTAGGCTGCCTATATTAATAAGCTTAACAGCAGTTATTCCAAGCAGGAAGCCTATCAGGTTTGCTAGCACATAACCTAATAATATCTCGAAAAGAAGAAGCAACGCTGTGCCTAATGTAAGTGTTACATGTGCTAAAAACACAGCTATCGCAAAGAACGGAGCAGTTACGAACAGCATTGTCATTATATCATCAGCGGCGCCACGCATATAAGCTTGTATAGGATATCTTAAAGGCCTAATATAAGCGGTTGCTATACTGCCTTCTTGAATATCACTTCCAATAACTTGTGGGAGTTGCATGTTTACAACCCCACGCAATGCATAGGTTATGAAAAAATACACATACATGTCAGGCAGACTTAAACCCCTTATGCTGGCTACTCCTGTGCCTAGATATATAGCAGACCATATAAGGATCATAAATAATACATTGATGAATCTGAAAAAGAGCGAAATGATAAAGTCAAACTTGTATGCTAATTCATCCTTTATGCCTATCATGAGCATGGAAATATATGCATTAATGTTTGGAAAACCAACACGGCCGCTCTTCACTTTAATGCACCTTTTCCAGTTTAGTATATACCTTGGCCAGCAGCTCGCTTAAGCCTGGCGAAGATACGCTATAATCGATGATATTTTTGCTACCGAGAAGGCTAATGAAACGCTTGCTCTTCAGTACGTTTGCATTAACCTCAAGCTTTGCCACGCCTGTTCCCATGTAAAGCACTTTGCCAAAATCGAGGTTAAGCTTTGCATCTGGCAGGAACTTGATCTCAACCACCCGCTTGTCACCAAACATATGCTCAAGCTTCTCTTTTGTTCCATCAAACACAAGCCTACCATTATGCAACATTAAGACGCGATCTGCTATTGAGATATCTTCAACGATGTGCGTGGTCAGTATAAATGTTGTCCCATATTTTGCACGCATTTCGAGCATAGCTTTTTTCAGTGCAGCCTTTGACATTATGTCAACGCCTATTGTGGGTTCGTCAAGTAATACAACTTGAGGCATGTGGAGCGTTGATGCAACAAAGTTGCACTTCATCATTTCGCCAAGAGACATCGTACGCACAGGCTTCTTGTATACTTGCTTTAGGTCAAGAAGGTCAACAAAATATGCTAATCTTTTCTTAAATTCCTTTTCAGGTACCTTGTATATTTTCCGCATGTATTCAAAAGTATCATATGCGGGAAGGTTCCAATACATCTGGCCATGGGCACCAAGCACTACTCCTATATTCCATGCAAGCTTCATGCGTTCCTTCCACGGATCAAAACCAAGCACATTTACAGTGCCAGAATCGGGATAAAGTATGCCGGTAAGGAGCTTTATGAGGGTGCTTTTACCTGCACCGTTTCTGCCTAGTAATGCAACTATCTGTCCTTTATCTATGGAAAAGCTTACCGATGTGAGCGCCTTCTTTGTATAGTAGTGCCGCCTTAAAGAAGCGAGAAAGCCAGAGCTAGCACGCTCATATGTTTTAAAGCTCTTTGATACGTTTGCAACTTCTACAACTTTCTCCATAAGCGCACCATGCAAAGATGCAGTTGCTTGCATCTTTCATTTTTATTATCATGGGTTGTTGAGATCTATATTCATATCATATACGCAACTTCTTAAAGGTTCCTAATTGTATCGCGTAAGAAAAAGCGGCTCATAGTTGATCAGTTTTTGTCATTGAAAAAGATAAAGAACTTCATTACGACGGTATAAAACCTGTAATCGCAACAAATGGTCGCAGATTCCGCAAATCCTCAGTACCAAAAGACAAAGACTACGGCAAGAGATGGGCAGTAGAGAGGTTATTCTCAAGGCTTAAAGAGGTGTTTGGTCTTGCAAAGAATAGATTCATAGGTATAGGCAAAGTAATGGTGCATGCATATGCATGCCTAATTGCATACATAATGAAATACAGGTAGAAAAGATGTGGAAGTGGTGCAATTAGGCAATACAAGAAAGGTGGTTGAATGATATAGATATAAATTTTAACAACCCACTAGGTTTATTGCATAGAAACATTTAAATATGAGGCTAGATATTTTTTTTATTATGGGTAACAAGTATAATATTAATAAAAGATATAACATTTCAGCACAGACATTGATTCAAATATATAAAAGCTTAGAAGAGGTTTTTGGTGAAGGAAACGCAGTAATAATAGGTGGCCGTGCTGTAAATATCTTGTGCTCTAAGGACTATAGGTATACAGAAGACATAGATGTGGTTGTGCGTACTAATTTGGATTTTGAAGAGATAAATAAGAGGCTTTTGGAAAACGGTTTTGTACCTGAGTATGGCGAAGAATTATCTGAGCATTTTACAAAATATATAGACCGGTCGACAGGCGTAAAAGTAGATCTTTATATTTTATACGATGGAGAAGAAAGAGCGGAGCGACCTGTATCTGGGGTTCCAAAAGAAGATATAATAAAATTTGCAAAGGAGGTTGAAATAAAAAAGGCGCTTGTTAAAGTTGTAAATCCAGTGCTGCTGGTACTAATGAAGTATAATGCTAACAGGGAAAAGGATTACATCGACATAGCAAAAATAATAACTCACGTCTACCACGGTGATTTCGATGCTTTTGAGAAAGAAGCAATACCTATAATAGAAGGCTATTTAAAGGAATCAGGAAGAAGTAAGCAAGACATTAATAATGAAATAAATAACGCAATTAGACTTTTAAGGGTAATATATAGAGAATACAAAGATAAGTCAGACTTGGTATTAACCGAGAGAGAATGATAGTGTTGTTTTCTTAAATCCACAAAATGCATGCAAGAATAAGCTTAGATAGCTTGCCTATAAGCTTATTTCACACTGAAAAAATTATTTTTAGTGCATCACTTCTAATGGGCAACATATCTAAACTAATGCACCCAACTATAATTATAAAATTTGTTGCATAATTATTTTTATGTCAGCTGAAACGGAAATCGAAAAGATAGATAGCAGATTTAAATACTTGCTATATTCTAGGGCATTAAGAAGCATAGCATTAATATACATGAGCCTTGCCTTCTCGCTTTATCTTGTAGCTCTGCATGTTAGCATAATAAATATTGGGCTTGTTGCAGCTGCCACAATGCTCTTCATGATCTTCCTTACTTTGCTGCTTGGAGCAATAGGTGATAGGAAAGGATATAAAACAGAGCTTGTAATTGCAGAGCTATTTGCCTTTATGGGTGCGCTGATAATTGCAATATCCACCAATGTTACATACATAATAATAGGAATGATTATAGCAGGGCTGAGTGGCGGAGCAGGTGGCATGCGTGGAGCATTCTCGCCAGGCACAAACGCTTTCATAGCTAATAATTATAAGGATGAGAAGGAAAGGGTGAAGAGATACTCTCTTGTTACTATGGTTGCTTCAGCAGCCGCAATAGGCGGCAGCTTACTGTTCAGTATTGTTACTCCATTAAGCTTGTATATGGGTTTGCTAAATGCATACAGATATATTTTTATGTTCTCAGCTGCACTGCTTGGCCTGTCTATTTTGTTTCTACTTTTGCTTGCAGATGCCAAAAAACCTATGAAAACTACCAAAGTAATGAAGGCAAGCAGTGCAAAGTATTCACTGAAGGTAATTACTGCAAACTCGCTTAGTGGCATAGGCATGGGTATTTTCATGCCGCTGCTCCCGCTCTGGTTCAAGCTTTCATATGGGGCTGAGCCTCTTGAGATTGGAATTGTATTTAGCGCCGCATATATATTCACCGCATTTGGATCTTATCTCTCATCAAGGTTTGCGCATAGGTTTAATCCGCTGAGTATAGCGTCATATACAAGAGTGCTTAGCGGTTTGCTGCTTCTCGCAATGGCGCTTTCACCTGTATTAATAATCGCGGGCATTATATATGTGCTAAGGGCTGTAATAGCAGGTTTTGGAAGCCCGAGCAGGACAACTGTAAATGTGAGAGGGGTAGATGCGGAAGATTATGGTACTGCAACCAGTTTGCAGGGCGTTGCATCTAGAGTTGCACAGCTGAGCTCAGGTGCAAGTGGCTATCTGATGGATTACGCACTTCCAATGCCGTTATTATTTGGAGGCATGTTCCAGTTTGCAAGTGGAATAAGCTATAAGCTGCTTTTTAAAGAAAAGAATTGAGTTAAAAACAAGAAGCACAGCTTCTATTGCAGACTTGTGCCTTATTTGATGATGAGCTTCCTTATTTATCTTAAAAAGAAGCTATCTCAGCTTGTTCCAATTGTCGAGAACATAGACTGCTATTTTTCTGATATCTGGATTTATATTCTTCAGTTTCATGATTTCTTTTTTGCTAAACCAACCTATGTCTAAGCTTTCTCTGTCTTTAGCCATTTCTCCTTTAACAATAGTTCCTATGTAATGTGCACACGGAATTACGGTGTTGTGCCCACTATCATAAAGGCTTACTCTTATCGGTAACGGAAGCTCGCCAACCTCGTTTTTAGATCTGCTGATAGGCCCATAGTTGACTAATTCTATCAAGTAACCTGTTTCCTCTTTAACCTCCCTGATCGCAGCCGCATATGGCAACTCACCGTCTTTCACCCTTCCTCCAGGGAAGAGCCACTTCTTTGCTTTCGCGTGTAGGACAAGAAGCACCTTGCCATCCCTTACGATGCACACCCTTGCTTTCATAGGTGATTTGGAAAATTTCACCGAACCACTCAAACCACAAACATAAAACAACTTTTCTTAGTATCTTTATATTTATGCTTTTATATATAATTATTTATGCTTTTATATATAATGATATGTCAGCTTTTATATAAGTAAAAGTAGGGTTTTATTTGGTTCTTTCTTTTGAAATATTTGCAAAAATATAGCAAAGCTTTTTAGCATGGTTTTTTAACTTTGCAAGCATAGCAGAAAGCAATTATTTCAATTGTGTGTTGTGTTCACAGCCACGATGAGTGCAAGCGCTGCTAATAATATTTCAGTGCTTATCAGGGAAGAAGTCTACATCACCCACAGAGAGTGCGGCGGTATAGATTTTAATTTCTTGGCTTCGCTCATTGAGCAACTGCTTGAGCTTTGCTATACCTTCTGGCTTCTCGTCGACTAATATTACAAAGTCGCTTCTGTTCTTGAGTGAGTCTTTACATACACTTACAATATGATTTATGTAGCTATCACTCGTGTTGTTTGGCATTACACTGCTAACTCTTTTTACATTAAGGAAATCACTAAGAAGTCTCGCAAGCACAAGTCCGGAGTGGCTCATGTAAAGGATTGCCGAAGGTGTGCCAACATCTTTTTGAATCAACTCTGCAAGCTTCTTTGCACCTTCCTTTAGCTCGTCATACTCTTTCTGCTTTATCTTTTCTGTTTTCTCAATGAGCCTTATTCCTTTCTCGTCCTTTTTCTGGCTAAGGCTTCTCAAGGATTCATTCTTTTCGTAGTCGAATATAAGCCATGTATCGCTTGGTACGGTCTTGCCTATTATATCTGGCTTAACCATCGAATGAGGTTTATATGCGAGTGTGGCGGTAACTATTTTTTCAAACCTCTTGCTAAAAAGATCCAATGCCGCTTTGATTGTCTTTCCAGAATCTGCGATATCATCTACAAGCAGTATGTAGCCATTGCCTTCTTCCACTGGTATATAATGTGGTAGTACATATGTTCCTGCCCGCTCGTTTATATCAGTATAGGCAACTATCTGCACACCATATAGCTCTTTAACGCCTAGCTTGTCAGCAAGCATCTTAGCTATCACCATGCCCCCGCGCTCTATATATAGTATCGCCATCGGCTTGCCGTACTTGCTCATTATCTCGTCTGCCATCTTGCTAGATATCCTTTTCATCTCCTCGAAGCTTATCCACTCATAAGCTCTTTCAGCTAGCTCTGTAAGTGGGATGGGCTCTGCCACAGGCTCTTCTGGCAGTTCATACCACCTTACCTTTTCTCCTATCTTTGCCCTGAGCTTCCAATTTATGCTCTTGGGCCTTAGCTCTATTGCGTTTTTAAGATACTCTATTTCGTTGCTTATGCTCTTCCTTATTTCCTTTTCTATGTTAAGGCTTTCTAAATACCTGTTTATCTTTTCAAGGTTTGTTGTTGCTGTTTTATATAAGCCCCAGTCATTAGCAAGTATATCTGCTATGTAGCCAGCATCTATCATTGTGTGGGTGTCTGCATTGCCCATCTTTAAATCATAAAGAAGAGCAAGCACATCCTTTATGTCTTTCTCGTTTATCTCCGCTATTTGGAGCTTTGTAAGCAATATGTCAGATGGTGGTAATGTTATATCGCTTATGCCTATTCTGTGCTTTAGCAAAAGCCTGTGGCTCATCCTGAATTCATCAAGAAGCAGATCTACCTTTACACCTTTATAATAATACTGCTGCCTCTCAGCGCCATATAGTGCATTGAATCTTTTATCCGGCTCTAAGCCATTTGCCTCTAGGAATAAGCTGATTTTTTTACCATAAACGCTAAGCGAGAATAGGTCTATATCATGAGACTCTCTGTGAAAAGGTTCTATGGCTCTTCCATTTGGCGATAAGTATGCAATTGCAAGCCCGCCCAGAAGCCTGAGCTCAAGCCCCTCCTGCTTTGCCTTGGTTATTAACTCTATAGCCTTGCTTAATAACTCTTTCTCTTCTATATTATGCACATTATCCGTGTGTGAAGATGTATTTTTCAAGCCTGCCATTTTCTACCTCTGCTATAATGCCGTTAAGCATGCCACTGCTATAAGTGCTGCCAGGATTTAATACCGGAACCATTCTGCCATTCTTTGCTTTAATGTAATCTATGCCAGCTGATTCATGTATGTGGCCATGAAATCCTGCAATCGGTGCATATTCTTCAATAATCCTTCTTACAGACACGCTTCCAGCAGATGCAACATTCATGTAGCCTGCGCTTATCTCCTGCCGTAGCTCACTATCCAGCTTTGGCGCCTTGTCTATATTTGTATCTATAGGGGGTGGGTGTATTACAAATACGCCCTTTTCTTGCTCAACCTTTTCAGCGAGTCTTTTTAGCTCCTTGTATATTGTATCTTCATCTTTCTCTCTCGGCGTATGCCAAGGTGTTGGATTTGAATAACCATAGCCTAAGAATTCGTAACCTTCTATATTCACTATTTTACCATCTAAATTTACCACACACTCATTAGCATTCTTTTCTAGAAAATCTGCCACCTGCTCGAAGTCGTCGTTTCCAGCCATCAGATATACCTTTGCACCAAGTGACCTTAACTTATTGATCGCCTTTTCAATAAACTGAGCCAGCGAGCTTATTGCCTCTTTTATGAACAATTCCAGCATCTTTTCCTTATTATCTACAACTGTTTCATACTCTTCTTTTTCCATAACTGCATAGTATTCGCCTGCTGCTCTTAACGCATGTTTTACGTCTTCTAGCTCTTTCTCCTTAACCTTCTTCTGCTCACCAAACATATTAAGCTTGTATATGTTGCTATCTTTTACTATAGGTACAAGAACCTTGCCTGTGAGATCACCGCCAACAATAATGTGCTTTACATTGTAGAAGCTGGCAGCATTGATAAGCTTGTTAAACACTACCTCTGAACCATGCAGGTCTGAGCTAAAGAAGAACCTTACCATGGCAATACCTTAGTTTTTGCCTTATTTATGCTTATCTGCTGTTTTGTTTTTTTATATTTTTCTATTTGCATCACTCCGGTGGTATCTCTTTGAAAGCAAGGTTTATGTCTATTCCCCTCTTTGCATTTCTTATCTTTGAAATCTTATATAGTATTAACCCAGCAATAAATGATGCAACCACATAGCCATATGCAAGTGTATTTCCTCCCCATATGCTAGGATATGCAAGGAACTGGTATGTTATATACGCAAATACCAATGCCATAAGTATTCCTGATATTAAAAGCGTGTACTTTTCGCCACCGCGCATAAATCTTTTTCCATACATTGCTGCGGCAATGCCGATAAAGACAAAGTATATCATAGCTGCAACTACTGCGCCGTAGAGAGATGAGAACGGTCCATATAAGAATGCGGCACCAGCTATAAGGAATATTGTTGCAATTAGATCAAACAGATGTGCATAGATAGGGGAGCCGTATCTGCTTATATTTGAGAACAGCTCCGGCAAGAATCTATCAAAAGACTGTGCAAATAAATACCTAGAGATCACAATGATTCCGTAAGCAAGTATGCCTATGTCCCACAAAATCCAGCCCAATCCTATTATAAGGCTAAGAATGAATGAATGTGATACGCCCATTGAAAGAGTCCAGAAATTAAAGGAAAAGTCATATACAAGCTTAGGATCGGAAAGTGCCGCATTTGTAAAATTGAAACCACCCGCATAGTATATTGCAGCAAAGCCACCTGTTACAAGAAGCAACACAAGCAAAGAAGCAATTGGCACAGCCCACTTTATTCCTTTCTTGCTCTTAATCTCAGATGAGACTGCAGGTGAAGCGTTGATCCAAGGATATACAAAAATGGCAAAGAAAGGAAGCAGGAAAAGTGTTGCCATAAGGTTGAAATTGCTTCCATTATATGATTGTGCAATCTGGCTATATGTTTGGTTTAATCCCTGGCTTGTTAAACTGTTTATATAACTCTCTACGCCACCCCTTCCAGCACCTACGAGCATACCTATAGAAGTAAGAAGAATTATTATTCCAAGCAGTATTGGGATAGTTACTATTTTATAGCCCCATTTTGGCTTGAATATATTCACTGCTATGAGCACAGCAAAGATTATTGCAGCAATCAGAAACTGCAAGCCGATCGCTGCGCCAGGCATGTTACCTGAAAGTGCAAGGCCTAAAAAGCTCATATTGCCGAGTGCAACCCCTACAGACCCTATAGCAAATACTGTTGATAAAGCGATAAGAGCAAGATAGGCAAGCGTCTCAAGAGTATAGCCCATAAATGCGATGGAGCCACCTAGTAAACCTCCAAAAATCCTTGAAGTCCAAATATAGTCTCCACCAGTTCTAGGAACTTTCCTATTCATTATCGTATATACAATGATCTGAGGTATTGAAAGCACGAAAGCAAGAAGCTATGCATATACCAAATTTACAGATTGCATAGCAGAAAGCCCACGAATTTATTCGTGGGATGAATGCGAATGCATTGTAATCTGATAAGCAAGCATATAAATTAGATGCAAAACAATATAAATTAGATGCAACATAGTATATCTAAATGAGATCTCAATGGAATATCAACACAAAAACACATCTGTTTCAATAGTAAACTATCATATCGTGTTCTGTCCAAAATATAGGAGAGGGTTATTAGTAGGTAAAATTAAGATGCGACTCGAAAAGATAATAAGAGACGTTGCACTTGAAAATGATTGGGAAGTGATTGCAAAAGAAATAATGCCAGATCATGTGCATCTCTTTGTTGGTGCCG
>Ga0208151_100752_pt1 | contig 11909 bp, 14 predicted proteins | sample ECH_Bhost_MetaG_FD_187130 | JGI IMG/M metagenome (GOLD analysis project Ga0208151, IMG submission 187130) | Hot spring microbial mat communities from Yellowstone National Park, Wyoming, USA - ECH_B host_MetaG (SPAdes) (version 2) | ecosystem: Environmental > Aquatic > Thermal springs > Hot... | reverse complement strand
AGGTATCTCCTTCATCGACCCACTCCTCTACTACATGTTCTTCAGGAACCTCAACATTGACGGTGAAGGGGCCTTCGACTTAAAGCGCTCCCAGAACGCTTCAGAGGTATAACCGATTCCCAACACCTTACCTAACACTACGAACACAGTGCTTTAATTAATGACATAAAAGGCAAAGGGGAGTCTTCAAAGCTCTAAACCCGTATGCAATTCTTTATCCTTATCCAAAAGGTTAAATGAGCCGCATATATGTTCTAGCTGAGTTGAAAGATACCAACACGACTGTCGACGAGTTAAAGCTTAAAGTGAAAATGTTTTGCGACGAACGAGATTGGGGAAAGTATCATAATCTCAAAGAGCTAACTATTGGTCTAGTTACCGAGTCCGCTGAGTTACTACAACTTTTCAGGTTTAAGTCAGAGACGGATATGAGCACAATGCTTCAAACCCCCGAGCTTATGGAGAAAGTTTACGATGAGGTGGCTGACATCTTCTACTTCCTCTTGCGGCTTTCACAACTCTACAACATTGATCTATCATCAACACTTGAACGTAAACTCGCCAAAAACGCTCAAAGATACCCGGTTGACAAGTTCAGAGGATCAAATAAAAAGGCGGATGAAATATGAGTGCCCAGCTTAAGTGAGCAGCCCCGCTCACCTTGAGGTGGGTTTTGGGAACATTAGCTAGAAGAGTTTCCGTGTCGTCAACGAACCCCCAAACATCATTCTCGATACTCACTTGGACCTTGCCCTAAGCCTTGCGGCTATGACTATGACAACGATTATAAGAACGATTATGAGGATAGTTTCGAGCACTAAAACGGGGTTCGAATTCAGGTTTTCGAATGCGTGTATAAAGCTTTGGATTAGCGTTCTATGAACCTGTATGGGTACCGTTAACTCTTGGATAAATGGTTGTGTGGATCCTGGCTGACGCCATGTGGCCACGAGGCTGAGGGGATACACTCCGTGTTTGATATTGGAGTTGACTTGTATTATGTAGGTTATGTTTGCCTCTTGACCAGGCATAAGTGTGCCTACACTGACGTTTACTGCACTCACTGCGAGTAGTGGGTTCTCGCTTGATGGCACGCTTACCTGGAACACGTCTGAGGGTAAAAGGGTGAATGTGAGGAATTGGGCTGGCACACCCCCCGTGTTCTTTACTGTTAAAGTCACATAGTCCGCCCCGTCACCCACCCTTACAGTTGGTGTGGTAACCCCAACAATCGAGAGAGTGGCCTTAGGGTACTCGATGAACGGTATACTAAACCTCTGGGTTTGACCTTGGTTGTATTTTACGATAAGCGTGAGGGTCGTGTTGACAGCTGAGGACGTGTTATAGACACCGAGTATAAAGTTAAGCGTCACAGGTGTCCCTACAGGTATGTACCCAACTATCTGACTCTCTGAACCATTATATAGAGGGTATACAGGGTAGCTCATGTTAAGCTCCACGCTGACGGATGACGCCGTAGCTGTCCCCGTGTTTACAAGCACAGTCGTTAGCTCCGCGTAAGGGTAGCCTGGATACACCCTAAGTGGGTTGTAACTGAAACCCGCAAGCTGTATTTTGGGTTGCCCTAAGATGGGTACCCCTACGTTGAGTGTTTGACTATAGGTCTCATTACCCAGTATGTAATCCACATTTAAGGTTTGGTTATAAACTCCCGGCTGAATACTGGGCGAAATGTTGAAGTATCCCACGAGGGCGACGGTGCTACCGACGGGTAGAGCGGGGAGCCGGAGGGTTATATTATTGGGAACACCCTTGATGGGGGTCAGTGGGTAGGATGCTTGAAAACGCATCACAACCGAGAACAACTCCTCGGGTCCAAGGTTTGTGACCGAAACATATAATGGTAGACTCGTCGAGCCGGGAGCCGCGAGAAGAGGCGCTTGGGGCGAACCCCATAGAGCCGTGGTTTGAAAACTTGGCCGAAGCGTTGGTCCAACCGCGTGTGAGCTTTGGGTGACCACGACCAACGCGAATGAGCCGAGCACAAACAATAGGAGTATTAGTGCTGACCTGTGCATAATAACAACAAAAAATTGTTATATTTAAGTCCGATCGATATTTATGTGCGTGTATGAGCAGAGTCACATCATCTCTTGGGGTATTAATGGAGCTTGGTTTAAGTAGGTATGAGGCGCAGGTGTGCATTTCACTTTATACACATGGCGCACTCACTTCTAGCGAGTTAGCCGAGCGTTCGGGGGTACCGCGCTCCTGGATATACACCGTCCTAAAATCCCTTCAGGAGAAGGGGTGGGTTGAGAGCACACAGGGGAGGCCGAGGCTTTTTAAACCTTTACCAATGAGCTCTATACTGCCACGCATCCGTAGAGAGCTCTCCGAAAAAGTGGAGGAGAAGCTGAATTTACTGGAGGAGCTTGGGTCGGGTGGTGTTGAGTTGAGCGAAGCGATTAGCGCCATAGTCTACTACGGTGAAAAGCAGGTTACTGGCAAAGCGTCTCAACTCGCCTCTAACACTGGTAACTGCGTACTTGTGCTCACCCCATCCTGGCTACGCAGACTTGGACTACCAAAGAACAGGAAGGTCCTTGTAACAGATAAACCACACAACCTAATAATACTAGAGGACGCAGTCTTTTGGTTTCCAGATAAATCCGATTTCCCGCTCCTTGGTGTGTTAGCATACTCGAAAAGCCTTGCACGCCGTCTCAGTGCATTTGTTGAGGAGAGGGAGAAACTGAAGCGGCTGAGGAAGCCGAAGGGGATCCGGGGGAGGTCTGAGGATTAATCACCAAATCTGGGACATGACCATTAGGATAAGCGTGAAGCTCACCCTTCTCCTCCCTAATCACCCACTTATCGATCTGTATACCTATGTGCCCAAGCGAAGATTTCGGGGCGACAAGTAGGAGGTATGGACCCTCATAACTATAAACCTTGAGCCGATCCGTCCTACCATCCTTATAGTGAAGTGTAATGTCCCTTCCAACATACTTGAGCAAATCCATCCTCCTACTGAGCGTCTTAGAGCGGCTCCCATAATTGATCGAGGGTATGTATTTCTGGGACATTAATTATTCTACCTTATTTTACAAATTTAAAACCTACTTACAACAAACCCGATGGTGTCCGGACTCGAGGTGGTGGGCTTACTGCCAAGGCTTGGAAAATTGTATCTGGACACCATCGCAAGCCCTGCGAAAAGATTTTAATATGGGCTCGCAAACACACATGCTATAAGCCAAACCGCGCCGACCACTCTTTATCCCATCTGAGCGCCAACCATGCTACACAAGATACCACAGCATCGCATCGTACATCGAGGGAGATGTCTTGAAGTCCTGATGTTTTCCTAGGCCATCACAGCGCCTTATAGTAGTCGTACCACGTCTTATAGGATGCAAGTAGGTCCGGAGCCACACTTGGCTTCCTATTTTCTAACACCTTTTTGAAGTCGTCCATCGTTATCCTGCGTGGCATGCTGCCGGGCTTATTGGCCTGATCTGATTCAAAGAGTTCTCGCACCACCATTAGGTGGGCGCTCTGGCAAACATCCCTGATATCGCTTGGACTATAGTTCTCCGTCCACCTAGCCAACTCTTTGAGGTCTACGTCTTCGGCGAGCCTAAGGTTCTTTGTGTAAAGCTCGAATATCCTTATCCTAGCATCATAGTCTGGCAGGTTAACCATTATACGCTTCTGGAACCTCCTCACGAAGGGTGCATCCAGAACCCACGGCTTGTTTGTTGCGCCAATAACGTACACCATGTTCGTCTTACCCTTATCGGCTAAACCATCCATCTCCTGAAGTAACTGATTCCTAGCCCTAACCTCACCTCCCACCTCGTTTGAGCGTATACCAAGAAGCGCATCTAGCTCATCCATGAAGATTATAACAGGACCCCTGATTGAGCGCGCCTGAGCGAATATCCTCGCGACATTCTTCTCAGCCTCCCCAAGCCACCTCGACATTATTGAGGCCGCGTCAACACTGATAAACGTGGCCTCAATCTCGGAGGCAGCTGCTGCAGCAAGAAGCGTCTTACCACAGCCAGGGGGGCCGAACATGAGTATACCCCTCGGCCATCCTAGGGGGAAAAGATCTGGACGCTTGGTTGGGTACACAATAGACTCCATAATCGCCTTCTTAGCATCCTCTAAACCTATCACATCTTCCCATTTAACATTGGGCTTCTCCTTTATGACCAACTCATCATACGAGCTCTTCTGGGATTGACTAGGACTTTGCTGATTCCTCGCTAAAAGGTTGCTCCCTCCACCATCATCCTCGTAGACCTCACCCTTCAGAAGCCTTATCCTCTCTTGGTACGCCTTTATACGCTGAATGTATATCCCATTCAATTCATAGCCAGGGTAAAGTGTGACCAACTTGTTGAGAACATCGATGGCCTGCTGGTAGCTGGTGATGGCTTTACCCCGCATACCCTGCCTATCCGCTGCCACCGCCTCACTAGCATAACGTTTAGCCAAGCCTTCAAGCTCAGAGGCGGCCAAAGCCAATGGTCTTCACCCAATATTCACGCTGGCTGATGGTCGAGTTTGATCTTACCCTGCGACTCAAGCGTTCGCAGAGCCGTGATGACGGATTCACGGCTGATCCCGAGATCCTTACAGCATGATGATAACTCGAGCACCCCATTCTTACTCTTAATATAATCATATACACGTCTAGGTATCTCGGAGTCTGTTTCGTTAACCCTAACATATAGTAGACCACCATCCTTCGAGGAACTCACATTTTCTTCTACGACACCCTCTAAACCCTCCACCGAGAACGTGTCCACAAGGTTGTCCACCACACTCTGTATGGATTCGATGCCGTTGCTCCTAATGTACTCGATGATGGGTTTGAGGTCTGCCTCCTCCACCTTCTCTAACTCCTCTCTAAGCTTCCTACCTGCCAACTCCTCAGCATCCCTCAGTATGGACTCCACACTCTCAGTGTTGAGCGGCGAGGAGAAGTCGCCTATGCTTGTCTCAGGTACACTCACGCTGAGCACCTCGTTTAGAGCTTCAGCCGTCTGCTGCATGCTTTTAGCCACTTCTGGGACAAAGCCCTGAAGCTGGGCTCTAACCCTGCTAAGCGCATCCGCTAGCGGCCTGAGCGTGCCCACGGCGTCACCAAGCTCCTTCGCTGTCCCAACCCTTAACCTGAGGGCCTCAACTATGAGCTCACTCTTCTGGAGCACACTTAGAACCCTGTGTATCTCAACGGTCTCATACGCATATATCCTAGCCCGAGCCCTATCCTTTCTACGTATAAGCATCACACACATTCTAAGAAGCTCATTCTCCCTACGCTGAAGGCTCACTATACGCATCCTTATTTGAACCTGCTGCTCGTTAAGAACCCTGAGAACCTCGTCAAGAATATCCTTAAAGTCTTTCTTCTTTTTGAGGAAAGAGTCAAAATACAGGGTTCCCACGGCTGAGCTCACTCCCTTCTATCTGTCTCACTCACTATCTCAACGCGGAAGACATCCCTGTACTCCCTCTCTATCCGTGAAAGCGATTTGACTAGGTCATCCAGGTCGCTCAACTCTAGGTGAGCAGAGTTAAGCCCATCCTTAAGCCTCTTCGACCAGTACTCAAAATCCTTCTCACCGATTTCATTCATGGTTCTAGCTATGTTCAAATCAACCATTGCACGCTCAATTAGCTCGATCTCGGAAAGCAGCCTATCCACCCGCCTCTGAGCCACCTCGAGTAAGGGGTGGATGCTCTCCACCAGTGAGTTAAACCTGACCTTGTGCTGGAGTTGCGCCGCGGTGAGCACTGGGGCGTCCGACGCCGAATTATCCTTCGTACTAGCCTCTTCAAGAGCCCTTATCCTCTCATAGAGCCACTCAATTCTATCCTTAGTCTCCTTGAGGCTCTGCTTGAGTTCGGACTTGACTATGATATAGTTCTCCTCTACCGAGAGCACTCTGCTCGAAGGTATTTCTTGGAAGCCATCAGTTGTCTGAACCACAAAGTAGAACTCTGCCTTCCCGGACTGGCTCCCCTCTGACTCTGGGAGATAGTTGAAGAAGCCGGCTACCCATCCGACAACTCTGTTGTACTCGTCCTTAACGGTCTTACCCAGATGCCTCGAAGGCGACATGGAGTCGTCGGATAGTTTTCTACCCGAACCAGGAGACATCTGGGTCTACTCTCCTAATTTATGTATTCACTGCCTGGTCTGCTGGGATGAAGCGGAGGTTGGCAGGTCTGGGAACTGGTCTTTTAGCCTAGTCTCCGCGAGAGCGGCCGCCTCCTCCATTATTTTCTGCGCATCCTCATTAGCTGTGTCGAAGCTCACAGTGTAGTTACCACTCTGACCCGCTTCCACTAGTATGCTGCTAAGTAGGTTGGATATTTCACCCATCTCCTTGTCGGCCTCAGGCGTCACCTGACCGATGCTGCGTCTAATCGAGGATACCACACCGATGGCTGGAGCGAGGTTTGTGATCACGTCGCCTAGATCCTCGAGTGTACCGAGCCTCACGATGATTGACTCTAACGCGAGCCTGCTCTGCATTATGAGTTTCGCCATCTTCCTTATCTCAGCGACCTCGTTCGCATATATGGTGGCGCGGGCTTGATCGTGTCGTCTAATGGCGTCTACAACCTTCTCAAACATCACCCGTTGGCGCTCAACAAGTCTACTATTTATCTGGTCGAGCCTCTGAACCTGCATTTGAAGCGATCTTTGAGCGCTCTCAATTCTGGGCTTAAGTGGGCCGGGAGGCCTTATAGCTTCCTTTAGCCGGTCGGTGGTGGAGGTTGAATCTTTTTTGTCCCAGTTTGACGCGAAATCCCTACTCAAAATTATCCCTTCGTATCTTTAAATCTATAAATATAAGAGAATTGTTCCCTAAGATGATGTATCCTGAGGAAACAAATCGTGTGGTACGAAACATTTATAAGTACTTCTTCGCTTCATTCATGCCCCTCACCCCACACGTAGTTATGGGTGACTATACATTATGCCCGACTCCCAACACTCAACCAAGCAAAAGGACCTTTCAGAGTTCGGTTTAAGCGACCACGAGTCCAGAATATACTGGGCTCTAGTTGAAAACGGGCCATGCACCATGTCTGAGCTGGCTCAGAAGGCCAATGTTCCAAGAACCAAGGTTTACGCTAACGTAAGGAAACTACAGAAAAAGGGGTTCGTTGAATTTCTACCTGAAAAGAAGTATATGTGTAGGGCTGTGTCACCCGAAATCACGCTTAAGCCCCTCTTAGATAAGAAGAAGGATGAACTCGACTCGATGAAAGAACAACTAAACAGGCTTATCGACCTCTTCAGTCAAATAAAGGATAAGGACGGCGTTGAGCGAAAAGAGTTCTGGACAATAAAGGAAAAAAGTAAAGGAACGAAGGCGTTGAGGGATGAGCTCAGCCAAGCGGAGCAGGAGGTCGTCATGGTGCTCAATAGGTCCTGCTTCAGGCTTCTCAGAGAGTTGCGTGAAGATTTAAGAGCCGCCTATGATAGGAAGGTTAAAAACAGAATCATCGCACCCCTACTCGCGGACCAGATTTCTAAACTTGAGGGATTCAAGGATTTCGCTGAGGTCCACGTGGTCCACAAGGAGCCAGAGGACAACCTAATAGTTATCGACCGGAAGACCACGATTATTATCTCCTCAGCCCGACTCTCACAGGATCCATCCGACTACTCCCTCATCTATATTAAAGATAAAGGAGTGGCTGAGAACATTATCTCCTTTGTTGATTTCCTGTGGGTCGAGCTACCAGATATCGGAAGCATTATTTCGCTTATCAAATCAGGCGAAGACGTCTCAAGAGTGGCTTCTTCGGCGTCGGTATACTATAACACTGTGCTCTACGCGTTCGGAAAAATATTAGTGGACGAATTCGGGGAGAGGAAAGCGGACGAGCTAATCAGGAAGGCTGGAGTGTACGCCCTTCAACTCCTCGAAGAGGAAGGATTAAAGCTCGTCAAAGACGATTTAGAGGAGTCTCTAAGGTTAATGGTTGACCTTGCCTCCGTTTCGGAGAAAATCGAGATAAACTATAGCAGTGAGGATCCGCTGAGAACACTCTTCTACGAGGTCACAGACGCCTCATCAGTATCATACAGGAAGAGCAAGGAGTTAAAATCCGAGTTCCTGATGACCGCGTGGGGGGTACTCAGCGAGGCGATCTTCGAAAAGTATGGCTACTATACCAGTACGCTTCAGACAATATACGATGAGCAAAAACGTCTATGGATAACTAGAAAGAGGGTGTATAGGAAAGAGGACCACGAGACAAAGCCGCTTGACTACTTGTTCCAAAACACTACTCCAGCCACTACTCTTGGAACAGGCAACAATGAAAACCGAATCGCTAACCCTTAAAATTAGAAGGATTTGATTCTCCTGTAATAAAAAGTTTAGTTGGGGTCCGTAAAAGCTTTAGTTGTGGTGTACAGCGATGTACGCGAGGACTATTACCACGGCGAAGAGCGCCCCCATAAGGCCAGCGAGGAACCACTGGGCTGTCACTATTTTTGGCAAGTACGCTAAGGCAGGAACAACGTAGGGTATCGCGAACCCGAATGCGATTCCCGCCACGAACCCCAGCACAGCGAAGACTCCTAGTACAGAGCCCCTACCAACCAATTTTTTCACCTGGGGAAGATAGTTCTCTAAAGGCTTAAGTGGTCTGTAACTGTTCTGAGTGTCACCTTTGTCAAGTTCGCGCTGTGAACGGTTTGCTTTTATATGCCTAGGCCTACGGATACACCCATTATAATGAAGTATACGACTATTAGAAGTACACCTACGCTCCTACGTGTTGTGGAGAATGTTGCAAACATACCCGTAAAAGTTGTGACTACCATGGCGTAAAGAGTGAACCAAGTGTACTTATCCGAAACCACAATTGGATTACCCACAATTGACGCAGCTATCAGTATTGTGCCTATAAGCAGGGTGTTACTCTGCACTTTGCTCCCAATTAGGTTGGCATAGGCAGCTTGACTCCCCTGCGTATCCGTATTCCTCTTCGAAGCGCTCTTTAAAAGTGTGAACATGGCCACCAGTTCAGGTAACTCGTCGCCTGCTGGTACAAGTGTGAAGGAGGTTATCAATGGGGGTATTCCAACTGTGGAGGAGAATAGGACAACTTGGTTTACAAGGGGATGAATGAAGCCCACGGTTAGTATCAGACCGACTGCGAGGAATCCTAATGATTCGAACTTAGATCTGGTGCTTAGAGAATCAACTGGGTTTTCTCTTCTTAGGTCGTCACTCCCCCTTGCGGAGTAGGCGATAAATAGGGCGTATAGCAGTATTAGCGCCAAGCCCACGTATATGTTAAGGGTGTTAATGATGGAGGCGAAGAATATGAGGAGTGTTGAGGAACCAAGTACCGCTACATCGAACATGAGCCCTCTATATGCTGTGCTGGCTGACTTGTTGGCAAGGAATAGTACGCCGTAGAGAAGGGTGAAGAGGAATATGTTTCCGCCGAAGGCGGAGCCCAACGCTACGTCGTTGTGACGTGACAATGTGGATATTAATGCGAAGAGGTACTCTGGTAGTGTCACAGCGAAGCCCAGTAGAACCCCTCCGATTACCCTAGCCTGAAGCCTACCCAAGAGTATTTCTGAAGCTCTCCCAAGCGTGTATCCCCCGACGCTCACGGCTGCAAGGTAGCCAAGCAGTAATCCTAGTTGGCTAAGAGACTGGGGTATGTTGACACACATCAAGGGCTACCAAGCACTGGATGGGGCTTGTATGCTTCCTCTAAATATTTTATATCATCGGAGCTTAGCTTGACATCTAATGCTCCCACGGCTTCCTCGACGTGTTCAACCTTACTCATACCCACAATTGGGGCCACAACGTAATCTTTGTGTAGCAGCCAAGCTAAAGCTATCTGCGCGTTACTTGCACCCTTCTGCTTTGATAACTCGGTTACCCTATCCACAACGTCGAAATCCTCCTCCCGGAAGTACCTCTCCCTCAAGTATTTATCTGATTTGTACCTCGGGTCGTCAGCAACCTTGCCACGCGAATACTTCCCAGAAAGGAAGCCTCGAGCTAATGGGCTCCAGGGTAGAACGCCCACACCTATATGTCGACATAGGGGGATGAGCTCCCTCTCATCCTCCCTGTAGACCAAGTTGTAGTGGTTTTGAACAGAGATGAACCTTTCATACCCCTTCATCCTCGCAAGGCACTCTGCCTCCATGAGCTGCCACCCCCACAGTGTGGATGCCCCAAGATATCTAACCACACCCTGCTCCACTAGGCTGGTGAGGGTTGAAAGCGTCTCGTCGAGTGGTGTCTGAGGATCCCACCTATGTATCTGATAGAGGTCCACATACTCTGTTCTAAGCCTTTTAAGCGAGAGTCGTATCTGCTCTAATATATGGCGACGCGAAAGGTCTCGCACATTTAGACCTTCACCTGGCGGAAGACCCACCTTTGTGGCGATGATTACATCATCACGCCTACCAGAGAGAAGCTCTCCAAGTATCTCCTCACTTCTCCCCTTCGAGTACCTGTTCGCAGTATCAAAGAAATTTATACCCAAGTCAAGAGCCCGATCCACAACCCTACGCGCATCATCCAACTCTATCTTCCATTCTTCATCATTACCAAAGGATAAACCACCAACACATATGCGCGACACCCTAAGCCCACTATTACCCACACGGGCGTACTGCATGAGAAAGCAACCAAAACAACTAATATAAGTCTTCCACCCAAATCTAACCCGCCTCACCTCTACAACCAGCAATGATACTACAAGGCAGCTATAACCAGGTAATACAAAGAAACACAGTTAGAATCACATTGAATTGCCGCCGAAGATAAACTTGATATCCTCTTATACCCATATGTAACTATCCAATGCTCCCCCCGTCAGTAAAATATAGCAAGTCTAGGGATTCCTAATTTCTTTATTTCTTTAGAGATGGTGTAACCACATACAAGTAGCGATGGTGTCCGGATAAGACTTCATCCGTGCCACCTCCACTCAATGTACCAGTGCACGAATAGTTCTAGGAAGTCGAGAAGAGGTGTGAAGATTGTTTTCTTCGGGTTGATGTTGTTATAGAAAACCCTCGTCCCCTCCTTACCCGAAGAATCGCTCAACCAACGGAGCTACGCAACCCAAAGGTCTGTGAACGTGGTTTCTAAAACCAGCTCTGGTCACAGCCTCACGCTACCATGGTCCCCGATCCGTTAGGATCACAGGGTCACCCACACAGGCACCTCCCCCTCAGCCTGCGCAGAAACCTGAGCGCGTTCGCCGTGGTCCTCGTGAGTGAAACACCGAACCAGATGGGTTGCCTCGTGTACGCGTCGACAGCAACCCACACCTACAGCGGTTGGCCCCCTACACTTCACCACAGACTCGTCAACAGCGATGAATACTCACGTGGCTTTGGGTCGAAGCTCAGCTTCTCCTCCGAGAACCTTTCTCATCCACCCCTCAACACTCGACTTCGAGACTGACTCTGAGAGTAGACCGAAGAAGCTTGAGGTCTTCCTGAGGCTTAACCCAAAGGCGTTTAGGAGCACAGCCATCACCTTGAGCTCGTGAGAACCTCTTCTTGTCCCTCACGAAAACATTTAAATCCCTAAAGAATGCAAAGACATCCACGCCGTGGTGGGCTCCACGGTGGTTCACCAAATCCGAACCGTGGCGCCCACCACGTTTAAGCCTTATCCGGACACCATCCAAGTAGCACAATAAAGCATATATCACTTGTCAGTTGAATCGGATATACGTAATGCCTTTGCGACTGTCACCAACGATGCTTTTGATTGGACTAATAGTTTTAACGGCATTCTCAGGCTCAGCTCGCGCGCTGCAGCAGAGCGAATCCTTGCATCTTGGTTTAGAGCCCTCACACCTAGCATACCCTGCCAGCCTACCCAAAGAGGGTTACACATTCAGCG
>Ga0208151_100751_pt1 | contig 11914 bp, 10 predicted proteins | sample ECH_Bhost_MetaG_FD_187130 | JGI IMG/M metagenome (GOLD analysis project Ga0208151, IMG submission 187130) | Hot spring microbial mat communities from Yellowstone National Park, Wyoming, USA - ECH_B host_MetaG (SPAdes) (version 2) | ecosystem: Environmental > Aquatic > Thermal springs > Hot... | reverse complement strand
TCTATTATTCGGGGTGCTCACGGCGAGCTGGGACGTTTTGGCGGGCTTTACAAACTACTTTAATCTAGGCCAAGCATTCATGTTCGGTTTAGGTGCGTACACAAGTGCTCTGTTAAGCGTTGATTGGGGGGCGACAATCCCCGAAACAATGGCTGCTTCCACCCTTGTATCCGCTATAATGGGTCTCCTTATAGGTATACCTAGCCTGCGGATTAAGGGGCCATACTTCTCTATCTTTACACTCTCTTTACCCCTGCTATTCGAGCAATTGACATTCATATTCCCCAACCAGCTTGGGGGTGAAAGAGGCATTTTCGGTGTGCACAAACTTTCCCACAGTTTAATAGGTAGCTACTACGCGACCCTCGTGTTCGCCCTGGCTTCACTTTTGGTTCTCTATGTCATTGGTGCGTCTGGGACGGGGCTTATTCTTAAGGCTCTAGGGGAAGATGAGGATGCTGTGAGGGCTAATGGATTAAATCCAACCACATATAAGATATTTGGCTTTGTAATCAGCTCTGTGTTTGCGGGTCTGAGCGGCTCGGTTTACGCTAACGTGTTCGGATTCGTGGAGCCGATGCTATTCTCCTACTCTGTTTCTCTGAGTGTTGTCGTCATGGGGGTGCTTGGGGGGTTGGGAACAATCGCTGGTCCGTTCTATGCAGCCTTCCTCGTGGAACTACTACCTCCAGCACTTGGTGTTGGTCAGACTGAAGCTACGATTATAATGACCATCGTAGTGATGATTCTCCTTATCCGCAATCCAAGCAGGCTGCATAGGATTATCCGCACGGAAAAGGTGAAGGTGGAAGCCCACCCTACTAAGAGGTGATTCATGTTTTATGCGCTCTACTGGTCGTGGTGATTATGCCTAGCATACTCGAAGTGCGGGAAGTAAAGAAGAAGTTCAACGGACTTATGGTATTAAAGGGGGTGACCATGAGTGTTGAGGCGGGGAAAATAGTGGGTCTGATCGGCCCTAATGGGGCGGGTAAGACAACGCTTTTCAATGTCATCTCTGGCTTTGTTAGACCAGATTCGGGGAGCGTGGTGTTTAGTGGTAGGGAGATTGTGGGTCTGGCCCCAGAGGAGATATCCAGGCTGGGTGTCAGGCGCACATTCCAGTTACTTAAGCTTTGGGAGAAGCTCACAGTTGAGCAAAACATTCTCGTTTCAGCTCTAAGCGTATATCAGGGCGAATCAGCTAGACGTGAAGTGCGCACCACCCTTTTAGAGTTCGGCTTAGCGGGTAAGGCATCGCTCTATCCAACCCAGCTATCACAGGGTGAGAGGAGACTGGTCGAACTAGCACGTGCAGTGGTGGCTAAACCCGTTTTACTCCTCTTAGACGAGCCCTTAGCTGGTCTAAGTGAGGGTGAAGCGGAAAGTGTGTTTGAAGCAATAAGGAGGCTGCATGTGAGGGGTTCTACCATGCTTATAGTTGAGCACAGGGTAAAGGTCCTCATGCGCAATGTTGACCGTGTGGTGGTCATGGATCAAGGCGTGGTAATCGCTCAGGGAAACCCAGCGGATGTGGTCGCAGACCCAAAAGTAATAGAGGTGTACCTCGGTGGAACCCCTCCTTAGGGTACTAGACGTACACGCTGGCTACGGCGGTAACACGGTGATTAGAGGTGTCCATTTGGAGGTTGGTAAAGGAGAAATAGTGGGTCTGATCGGCCCTAATGGGGCGGGTAAGACAACGCTTCTTAAGACGATCTCGGGTCTATTGAGACCCTCTAAGGGAAAAGTGATTTTGGACGACGAGGACATAACATCGCTTCCACCTCATAGGCTGGTGAGAAAGGGTTTAGTTTTGGCGCAGGAGGGTAGACACATTTTCCAAGGTATGAGTGTGCGCGAAAACCTTATGCTGGGCGCATATTCCACTACATGGGATAAGTGGGATGGTTGGCACCAATCCATCCTAGAAGTATTTAAACCTTTAAAGGAAAAGCTTGACCGGGAAGCCATAACACTCAGCGGGGGTGAACAACAGATGTTGAATATTGCCAGAGCGCTTTTTTCGAAACCAAAGATCCTGCTACTGGACGAACCCTCTATAGGGCTTTCGCCTAAGGTGACATCACAAATGCTGGAATCCTTAAAGCTATTTAGAGATATGGCTCAAATCAGCGTGCTTCTATCAGAGCAGAATCCCTACGTTATTCTAAACCTATGCGAGCGGGTGTACATCTTGGAAGAAGGTAGAATAGTATTTGGTGGTGGTACACGTGATGTCTTGAACTTGGAGGACATTGCTGGATCCTACTTAGGCAAGTGAACCACACCCTCCCCACAGCTTTGACATCTTCACTCCCCGATATGTTTAATCCTTCACATCTAGGCCTACCTTGTGTGCCCACCTCTATGGCTACGTCGGTTAAAATGCTTCGGGATGATCCATATGGGTAAAGGGTTACGCGCTGAGAACCTGAGCTACGTGTCAAAAATTTTATACTGGGCTGATGTTGGCTGGATAATATGGAGCAATCTACGGCCGATTAGCTATCTGATCCCCACAGGGTAGTGTGGGGTGGTCACCAGAGCGGGAGACGCTTCTACTCCTGTCAATACCTCTTTTTGAAGGTGCGATACGACGTGGGGCAAAAGAATGTTGAAGGGTAATATTGAACTGGATTGTCCAGCGTAGCCTTAGGATTATGCTTTTCTACTTTTCCTCCACGCGAATATGCCTATACTGATGAGCAGGATGATGAGAAGGGGCGTTATGATGTATTCGCCAAGTTGGGGTGTGAGTTGTGGCATAATCGGAGGAGTGGTTTGAGAAATGCTTGTGCTTGGAGGTTTACCAGCGCTCACAGAAGTGTTTGAAGTACTTATAGTTGCAGTGGTGGTTGTGGTGCTAATTGTATTTTTGGTTGGCGTGCTTGGTGTTAACGTGGTCATAGAAGAGGTTGTGATACTGCTTTGTGTGTTCACTTGTTGGAATAGTGCTGTAAGTGTAGCTGGACCGAAAAACTTTGACTAGGGTTGCCTTACTAGAGAGGTTGGCAACCACGACTAGTTGTGTTGAAGGCATCCAACCAATGAACTCCGAGCCAGTTGCTGGCGAAGCATCAATAATGATGGAAGCGCCGTACGCAACCCAAATCGGTTGAGCCGGGCTTACCACACCCCCGTCTGGTGGGCTCGCGGCCAATACTAGTAGGAATTCGGGGGTGTACACCATCTGCACAGTAATTGAGCTTGAACCATTGATATAAACATCCCCGCTAGAGGTGTTTGCGGCATAGCGTACATCTGGTCCCTCATATATATAGGGTGATACGTTCCAGTGGTAGACGCCTGCACTCAAACCTTTGAATGTTATGGCTGTGGTGTTGTGTGTTTCTCTGAGCTCTCCCAGCTCAACGGTCCAGTTGACGCCTGATGGGAGGCCGGATTCTATGAAAACCACGGTGTATGTTGGTTTAGGCGCGACCGTCAATTCGAACTCAGCGTGGCTTGGCTTATTTTTGGCGTCACCAGAATAGTAGGCGGTAATCATCTGTAAACCGGGTGACTTGGGAGTGTATGTCACAGAGCAGACACTGGCTGTGAGAACGCAGACCGTTGCGGAAAATGAACCGTTTCCGCTAGTGTAAAAGTACACTAAGCCGGTGGGCGAGGAGCCAACAACCTCGGCTATGCATTTGGTGGATGAACCCACAACTACGGTGTTAGGCTCACGTGTAAGGTAGGTTACTGTCTGTTGTAGAGGTGGTGTTAGGAGTACACTTGCTTGGACGGATGTTTGCGGACCGGTTAGAACGGTGTTTGTGCTACCAAAATATAGGCTCCCGTTTATCGCGCCCTCTGCATAAAGCGTGTAGCTACCTGGTGGCAGGCCGGTGAAGCTCAGCGTGCTACCGCTGACTGGGAAGGTGTCATTACCTGTATACTCTCCAAGTAGTGAAGCCTGCCAGGTTTTTGGTGTGTAGGTGTGACGTTAACCGTAAATGTATAGCTACCAAGACTCGCGCTCACCTGGCTTGGGAGTGCGCTCACATTAAACCAGTAAACAGTGTTTGATGAAGCGTTGAGCTCAAAGAGTTGTTCATATGTTAAGTTAAACGTGGAGACGTAGTTAAGCGCTAGGGGTGCGGACTCGTTGAGACCACCTATTGCGAAAGTGGAAAAGTTGCCTGGTAGGCTTATGATTAAAGAGTCGCCATTAATCGCCGCAGATGCGAATGGTATATTAGTGTAGATATTACTCCCATTAACAATAAAGTAGTAGGTGTTAAAGTAGATTACTGTGTAAGGCGCATCAAGGTGTATTACCCAGCTAATAATGTTAGTGGAATCCTTCGCAACTGCGTTCACACCCTGTTCGATGCTTGTAGCCGCACCGCTCAAAGTGTTCCATAAGCCTCTGGCACCGTTAGCCACAACCCGCCCTACCTGTGATAATGCGCCGCAGAAATAAGCGTCATCTCCGGAGAAGGAGACAAAAATACTTGGTAGTGATTGGGTCAACGAGATATGTATTGGCTGGGCACTGCCACCCGCCAAGACTGTTTTTACTTCACTTTGAATGTATGCCAAGTCTGTGTAGAGGTTTTCAGCCCAAGTTAAGAGTGTTGAGTTTATGCCGCTCATGACGCCAGCCTCAAACGATTGACCGAGCTCGCCTTTTAATTCCATAGCGTAAGAGTTGAACCACTGGCTCCATACGGTGTCCAGTATCCCAGCGGAGTACACTAGGGCCGCGCCGTCACTGATGTTGGCAACCCCAGCCGCTGTTAAGGAATCCAGCTCTGAGAATACGAGTGGATATATCGTGGACTGCAGAAGGTTGGCCGCCTGTATCATTTCCTCCAAATAGTCAGCCATGGGCGCTATATAGTAAGTGTAGATAAGGTTTGCTAAAATCACTGGAAGGTCTACTTTCGCAAAGTTCGCTAATCCTTCTCCAATACTATTTATGGCTTCCTCAGTCGCTTGGGAGCTGGCGAGCTGGAATGTCATTTTCTGCCCGAAATACGCACCAAGAAAAGTGTACAATGCAGCACCACTAGCCTTAATGCCTGTGGAGAGTAGTGGTTCACCTAGGTTTTCCAGGAGATTAACAGCGAGAGACTGAGGACCTGGGAGGAGGGGTCCGGCCGACGAGTCAAGGTCAGAGTAGAGTGATTGGATAAACTGGCCGTGCTGGCTGGGCTCCATGTTGGATAACCCCGCGATAAACATGTAACCTGGGAAACTCGTGGTGTGATTAGCTGGGATTACACCATACTCAACTAGGGTTTGTGAGATGCTTTGAGCCACACTGCTCCCATACTCACTTTCAATTGCAGTATATCCTTTGATAATGGTGTAGATGGCATGAGCAATGATTCCAGCTTGGTTCGCAGCTGCTTCGTTGCCTTGGAAGTAGTTAATCAAATCATTAACTAAGCCGCCGAATGTCAAAGCATAGTTTAGGGCTGTTGAGAGGTCTACCCCAATCTGCTGGACACACTCGCCCTGAATAAAGCTCTCCAAGTTATCGTAGGAACCTGAGGTTGGCCCCATCGTTCCATTGAGCGTCGACTCATGAGTGTAGGCGTACCCCCCATAGCACTGTGGAGTACACCAAATCCACCGTCTCGCCGAGTGTAACACTCTGTGTACCTTGGTACACGCTAATATTATAGATCCCTGAGCCACCACCATAATAGAAGTCCCCCCATAAGAAGAGTGCTTCCTGAGTCAGGTTGGGTGGCGTGGCCAAAGAAAACTGTTGTTTTAGATTAGACATTATCTCAGTGTAGGTTGTGGGGTTGACCTCGAACACCTCAGTATGTTTGGTGTCAGTAAAGAGTACTGGTATTGAGAATATGTAGGGAGCCGTGAATATCTCGGTCCAGTTGTATTGGTCGGTGGCGACCTCCTGTCCACCAATGTTACTGTAAACCACTGCGTAGAGATAGTAAACACCAGCAAGGGGAGGGGTGGCACTGAAGCTGAATGTTGAGCTTGAGCCAGCTGAAATATTGTTTTCCCCAGAGGTGACGTTGGGTTCAAGGCTGTTTGAAACCCTACTGTAAACCCACACCCCAACCACGGTCTGCAAAGATAAACTCTCAGGATTCGTTATGTTTAGATTAAGCACCACACTGGTTCCAGGGGGCACAAGCCTTGAGCCTGCACTCACGCCGCTAATGTAGGGTGTGCTCCTCATGAAGTCATAGTAGGTAGTCACCCCACCCACAACATCCACATTCGCCGTTCCCCAATACTCAGTTATGTTAAGACTCGTATCAGGATAGTGATACACACTCACGTAGTACTCACCAGCCTCCAAGTGTGTAAACAGGGCGCCGCTGTCAGACCCGGAGAGTAATTCTGAGACGTGGTATGTGGAGTTGTATAGCTCGACAACAACGTAGCCGGGAAGGCTAGTGGCCAACACGTGGTCAACAGAGTATGGTATAATGCTTATGTTGCCAAAAGTAGTGGTCACACTAACACTACTAGTTTTACCGGGATATAGTAGTACTCCGCTTCCTGTGCCCACCGCATACCCGTCGCTCACAGAGGTGGAAACATAGGTTGCATTTGAGGGGAGGTTCACGCTTGAGTAAACACTACCCAAGGGCTCCAGCAGGTATAGTGTGGAGCCAACGCCCACAAGTAGGGTGCCGTTATCCAGGATACCGACCACCTGCCCAGCGAGCGGGTACTTGGCAATGAGTCCAGCGGTGTTGAAGAGGTACACGCCGTTGTAAGATGAACCCTCACCGTAGTTGGCCGCTGCGATGGTATTCCAGTTTGGCGACACCGCCATATCCTCAGAGAAAGTGGATTGGTCGCTGCCGTCGGTGCCAGTGGTGTAGTTCCATAGGATGGCACCCGTGCTCCCGTTAAGCAGGGCGGTGAAGCCTCCGTTCACGTTGAATAGAGCAGATGTCTGAACAACAACGTGCTCGCCGTTAGGAGACAAATACACGTTATATGGGTCTGTGCTTGGGAGGCTGCGGACCCACACAATGTCTCCAGTAGGATTGAATAGGTAAACCCAACCGGCATCAGCGAAACCGTTACCTATACTCACGGCGAGCAGGCTGCCATTCTTGTTAAACGAGGCCATGTGGGTTCCCCAATATGGGTTGTTGTTTGAATAGGTCCAGAGTAGGTGTCCAGACGCAGAGAAGAAGGCGAGCTCACCAACGGGGTTTCCGGGAGCACCTATAGCTAGCGCTGCCACATACATACCGTTAGGGGATACGGCAACATCAGCGACTGATGCGAACGGTGATGGAAATTGGTAGCTCCAAAGCGGCGTGCCTGTGCGGTTAAACACGTAAAATGATGCTGTCTCGTCACCCACAACAATATAGCTCGCGTTTGCAGATATCGATAGTGATGGGAAGAATGTGTTGAATGGAATCGTTGAGGGGATACTCCTTATCCAGAGCAGTGTGTCGTTAGGGGACCTGTCCGGATAAGGCTTGAACGTGGTGGGCTCCACGCAGTTAAATTGGTGAACACACGTGAAACCCACCACCCGTGGACATCTTTGAGTACTTTATGAATTTAGTTGTTTTTGTTGGGGGGTAATAAGAGGTTCTCACAGACTCAAGGTGATGGCTGCCGGCGGCGCTACTCTACTCCTACGAGCTCAGCCTCAGAAAAAGCTCCAAGTACTTCGAGAAACACTCCGAACCACCCCACCCCAGCCTCCAAGTCGAGTGTACACGGAGGAGTAGGTGAGGAAGGTTGGTGGGTTGGTGGGAGGCTCAACTTCGACCCCCAGCCACAAGAGTACTCTATAATAGCCGTCGGTGGATGAGACCGTGTTGAAGTGCAACGGTAGACCCATCTATGTTTAGGCGGCTATGGACGCGTATACGATGCAGCCAATCTGGTTCGGTGTCTCCCCCACTCACCAGAACAACGGGGGACGCGCTCAGGTTTCTAGAGACTCAGGAGAAGGTGTCCACGTGGGTAACCCGGTTATCCTCACCGATGGGGGTCCCCGGTAGCGTGACTCCGTGGTCTGGGCCGGCTTCCAAGCACCACGTGCACCAGACCTTCGGACTTCGTAGCCCGGTTGAGCGCTCCAGGGCTACCTCAAGGAGGGGACGAGGGCTTTCTACAAAAACACCAATCCCAGGAAGACGCTGTTCACGCCATTCGTGGACTTCTTGGAGCTATTCGTCGCGTGGTACACGGAGTGGAGGTGACAAGAGTTGGGCTTATCCTCAAATGTCCCACCTCAGGTGGTGTGCGAATAAAGCTTTCCACATTCGGATATCAAGCACGCTACCAACTAATCCGGACACCATCGAGGGAGGTGCGTGAAAGCTTATCTAGGTAGCGTTTGTGTCTTCTAATTTAAATAATACTTGGTTTAAAGTATTGTTGTGGCCGGGAAGGTTACGTCCATAAAGGTCGACCCTGAGCTTTGGATGGCGGCTAAGCTTCTTGCAGTGCGTAGAGGTATTACTCTGAAGGCTATGATTGAGTCCCTGCTCAGGGCGGAAATTGAGGCAGACCCATCTGGAGGGGGTATGATGTGGGTCTCTAAGGGGCACTTAAAGAGTTTGGAGGAAAGGAGGAAGAGGAGGGAGCATCCCTTCGTGATTCTCTCAGAGAAGAGCGCCGTGGAGTTAGTAAGGGAGGCAAGAGGGGGGTAGGAGCCGACTGATTGGTGGTAGGAGGCACCTGCACTGCAGCGAAGCGGAGGCTTTAAGTGGATACAAGCGTGATTGTTGCAAGATACAAGCCGCGTGACGAACTGTACAACTCAGCGGAAACCCTCTTTAACATGGAAGAGTCCTCTTTTCCATATCACCACTCACGCTGGTAGAGCTGTACGCTGTGCTCTCAAGGGTCAGAGACCAAATACGAACTTCCACCCCGATTCTCCCTTTGATAAACATTCTTGTAGCTTCATGGTGAACTACTCCGCCCTCACGAAGCGGACGGGGTCTCCCCCAAGATAAACCAGTGTTCACATATGTCCCTATTTGGGTACCACTGTTTTGTGACCGCTGCTTTTAAGATTGGCTCACGGTTTGATTCTAACCCATTCTTTCCCTCTTCGCTCGTAATGAGCCCTCACATTCGAGTATATCTGTAGAACTCTTTTCCAAAAATCCTCATCTTTTTCTAATACTTTTCCATCCACGATTATTTCGAGAATAAAGGGGCCTCCCTCCTCCAATTTATTCAGGAAGACGTCAGTATTCATGAACACGGCGTCCACATCTTCTTGAAACATATTTAATGTTTTCATAAAGAGTTGATTTGAGACCCCCCTTGGGTCTTTGGGTATCTCATCGCTGACCATAAGCACATCGTAGTCGCTGTGCTGGGTAAAGTCTCCTCTAGCTCTCGAGCCGAAAAGAACTACGAGCCTCATCTTATTTCCCCCTTTACGCAGTTAATTATCTTTGTCACACAATTTATACATCACCCCAGCGTCTCTTTCATTGTAGTACTCAAACGGAGCACCTTCATCGTATACATCTGGATACCTTGAGGGAGCATATTGCCTATCAAGATTAGGAAGCACACTCTATTATTTCTCTTGGGGTATCTTGAAGTAGACGGGTAACCGAGTGCCCCCTTCTCTCAATGCCCCTGCCTTGGAGAAGAACCTTGACTGCCTTTTCTGCACACTGCTGAGATAAGAAAAACAACACAATTCATAGTATTTGCCTTTCCAAGCGTACTCTGCTTCCTCCAAATCTTTCTCAGCCTGTCTTAACCAATCTTCTGTTCTTCTCACAAACAGAACAATAAGAGAGGATATACATGCCTTTAGCTAAAATTGGTGCTCCCCCGATACGTGGTGAGGCATGGTGGGCATGCATAGCCGGATTAGCGGGACCCGAAGTCCACCACGTATTCACAGTAGGTTCATGGAGTTGTGAGGACACGCGTGACGGCTCAGCCGCAGAGCACATGACTTTAAAGCGTAGACCCAAAATCTGTGCCTAGTCGCGCACACCCTTGAAGCTAGTTTTGGATCTACCCTGATGGGTGGGGCTGTCGGTTTCTATTGTGTAAAGAGTGTTAGCCCCTACCTTTTTTGGGCTAAGAGCGGGAGCGATTATTTTTTTGATTGTCGCGCCTTGGCTCCTAATTTTAGTTACATATTAAACCCGAGGCCGCCTTTATTTTAACGGTTTAAGACGAAGGCTTTCATAGTTTGAACGCGTTATGGTTTGTGGTGAATATGGCGAAAAAGCACTCAGTTGGCGAAGCCTTTGAGAACACAGAAGGAGGAGAGAGGAGGAAGGCGCGTGAGGGTGGCGGCTGTTGCTGCTGTGCAGAGGAGGAGGGAGAAGAGGAAGAGTGGAGCGTAGGGGGTGAACATGAAGAATCCGGTTTCACGTCATGAGGGTCTAATACCCCTCATCTACTTTCTGGCATGCTGCGGTGTACCAGTAGTAGTCGCCGCGTTCGGCAGTTATGTGCGGGCGATCCTCAAACAACCCGAATTCAGGATATCGGTGATGATCGTGCTGAGCGCAGCCATCGGCGTGCTCCTATCGGTTTCTGCGAAGGGTAAGAAGAGTAGTGTGGAAAGCGGCGGAGAGAAGGAATAGCAGCCTCCTCTCTATATACGTGGATATGCTTTTATGTACTTGTGACATCCTCCCCCGAGAGGTAGACCCAAAATTCATCTCCGGTGGCCCTTACACTGCGAGCGCGGATTTTACATCCACCGATGAATGTCAGGGGAGTTTACTTAATCCACACGACCTCAACCACCCTTTTTCCACGTTTCGTTCGTGCCCATGTTTTCCCAGGCACATCTGAAGTGTGTACGGAGCCCATTTCCCCTCCGTCCCGTTGGTGCTTGCGGGCTCTAAAGCCCGAAACCCGCGTCCGACCACAACATCCATTTATTCCGAAACCACCTTGCCTGAAGGGGTGGCTGAGAAAGTGTCCAGTGCGGCTGGCGCCAAGAGTGGTCTGACCCAATGTGGAAAACAGGTCTCTATAGGCGTAGGGTTGAGTGAGCCCATCACGCGAGAAACATTCTCCGGTGGATAAAGGAGCGTGTTACTACGGGTTGTGGGAGGAGGGACCTGTGGAGTGGATCACTAAGGGTGTCAGCTCTTCCCTCCATGTGAGCACCCATACCCCCTTGTTTTTGGCTTCCTCCACCGCGTCCTGCAGCGGGACGACTGTGTACGCAGCTTTAATAAGTCGTTTCCCGACTAGGTCAGGTCTGTGTTGGCTTATTAGATCCACCTTTTCGTCGACCTCTGTGACGAGTTTGACGCCAAGCCTAGTGGCCGCTTCCACAGCAACCCAGAGGTCGCCCGCTGAAGCGTAGAGGTCTACTTCTCTAGAATCAACGAATATACGCGTGAAGTGCAGGCTGACACCAAGCTTGCTTTGAACTTGGAACGCCACCACCTCAGCAGCCTCATCTTCCAGACTCGGGGTGAGCCTTTCAAGTGTGGTGCCAATATCTTTAATCGCCGTAGTCAGCGGTTTCAAAATAGATAGGTTTATATGGATTTCTGGATTTGAATGATCCGGTTGTGCATGGGCAGTAGGGTTATAGCAGAGACCCAAGACCTCCGCTGGCTGAGGGAGGGGTACATGCACACATAGGGGGGATGAGGAGGGTGAGGCTGACTAAGGATGGAGGGCGCTCCCCACCGGGAGTGGTGGGTGGGTGCGTCCTGACACGAGGGGGCTGAGCTGAATGGGACCAATGAACCCGTGAGGTTCCTAAATGATGCGCTGAAGCCCAAGCTCCACTACGCATACGATAGGCATGCGGACGCATACCTACGTATGCCTACGTAGAGTGAAACCCGAACGTACCTCAAGCAAGCAAAGCCACACCGCTCACACCCAAAATTCTTAACACCGCAAAAGCTAAAACGATATAACCTATGTATTTGAGCGTGGTTTTGGCGACACTCGCTTTTTTGGGACCATAGAGCTTGTTCAC
>Ga0208151_100748_pt1 | contig 11967 bp, 15 predicted proteins | sample ECH_Bhost_MetaG_FD_187130 | JGI IMG/M metagenome (GOLD analysis project Ga0208151, IMG submission 187130) | Hot spring microbial mat communities from Yellowstone National Park, Wyoming, USA - ECH_B host_MetaG (SPAdes) (version 2) | ecosystem: Environmental > Aquatic > Thermal springs > Hot... | reverse complement strand
AAGATATCTCATAATAATATTACTTATAATTACTAGGATATTTGCATAAGGAATATTTTATGATAGTAAAAATATTAAGAGATATTTTTCATATGATTCATATTTTAAGTTTACTATTAATTCACAGAGTTATAGGTTTTGGTATTGCAACAATTGTTTTTATAATTGCACTGCCTACCAGATTATCTACAAAAATACTAAAAATTTTGCCTGAAATTAAATGGAAAGCCAATAAGAATTTACACATTCGCACATCCCATTTGCTACATTTATGGCATAATCTATCTGAGTATTTTGTTTATCCTGATTTTTATCCAAAGAAAGGAGATATAGTCTTAGATGTAGGAAGCTATATAGGCGGATACGCCAAATTAGCTGCAAGTTTAGTAGGGGCTACTGGCAGGGTTATTGCTATTGAATCTAATCCAGTTACATACAACTATCTTTTAGCGAATATAGCTGATTCAGCTGATTTCATTAAGAAAATAATCGAACCTATGCATGCATTGGTTTATAGTGATGAAAAAGAAATTAAATTTTTTGTTGGATCAGATAAACACCAAGCTTCTAGCATTTATGCAAATCATATATTTTTTATAGAAAAAATTTTTAATGTGGACATCAAGGTCAAAGAAATTGTTCTGAAAAGTATAACAATCGATAGCATAATATATGGTAAAAACTTACATAATGTGATGCTTAAAATTGATGTTGAAGGTGCAGAGCTAGAAGTTTTAAGAGGTTCTATAAAATCAATAAAAGAAAATAGAATAAAGAAAGCCATTATCGAAATACATGAAGATGTTAATAATATTATTGATATAATTAGTTTTATTAAAGAGATGAAGCAAAATTCTAAAGTGAAAATTATTCATGCCTCTATACATAGATCATTTTTATATATCTATTTTAACTAGTGAATATAAAAAATTACTTATTAATAAAGTTAATTTTATACTCTACAAATTATGAGGGTGGTTTTAATCTCAAAATCATGGTTGTCTCATCGTATAATAGCTAGCACTTTAGCTTTATCACTAAATTCTGATTTAATAACCTACAATCCTTTGAATCCATTTAAAATCATAAAGAAGTTAATAGGTGAAAAAGTAATATTCTTTGGAGGTGGGAATAAATCTCATGTTCGCGTTTTACTTTATTATACACCGTTCACTTTTGATAAAATGCTCTATATCAGCTCAACAGCAATATTCAAGTACTCCTTATATCACAGTATGGCGGATAATGCAGGAGTGAAATTTATACATCCTTCAAGATTTCATTGCGATTTTATGAGAAAAATGGGATATAAAAAAGTTTATCATATTCCTCATGCTTATCCTATGGATACAGATTTACCAGATGACATTATAATTCAGTCAATTGAAAATAGAAAATATAGAAAAAAATTTACATTATTATCAATTTTTACTTCACAAGGCATATATAAAGGCATAGAACAGTACTTAAAAGCACTAGAATTAACAAAGGGAAATATGAGAATTATCATAAAAATATTAGATGATAGATTTTTATTCTCACTCCCAACGAATAAAGAAATAATCATATATAAAGGTAAAGTTAAATCCTCTAGAAATGATATAATTAATTTAATATTATCTTCAGATTTGGTGGTTATACCAAGCTTAATTGAAGGATTTGGAATGCCAATTATTGAGTCATTGAGATTAGGAAGACCTGTATTAACTTTAGATGCGCCTCCAATGAATGAGATAAACAACAAAAAGGTTGGCTATTTAGTTAAAATTGAAAAAAGGAAAGTTATTGATAGAGGAGAATGCATTGATATACTTAACTATCCTAATATCACAGATTTTGCAGAAAAAATAGAAGAAGCAGTCAATGACCCTAATTGGGAGGAAAAATGCTTCAATGCTTTCCAATATGCTAAAAATAATTTTAACCCTTACGTACTGTACAGAAAATTCTTATCAATATAATGTCTGATTCTGATCTAACTATAGCTTATAGAGTTTCACCCTTTTTTCATCCTTGTTTACTTAAAATTTTCAATGAGAAGCTAGAATTGGTAACAGCTTGCTTGTTATCGTTTAAAGAAGCTATAGAAGGTTTAAAAGCTAAAGTATACGTAATAATGGATCGATGCCCTAAAATTTATGAAAAAGTTTTTAAAGAGTTGTTTGAGAATGTAGAAATTAAAAAATTAGAAAGCAATATTATTGAAAGAAGCTGGGATATGGATGTTCAAACTTTTAAGCTTCAGCTTGAATATCTCAAGGGTCAGCAATATTCAGAGATAGTAATGTTTCAAAAGGATGATTATTTATATTTTCAAAGTATTAAGCCGATGTTTGAATTAATTAATAATGAGAACGTAGATTTCATATCACCCTATCTCCATCCTTGGATAATTAATACGCCTTGGAAAAAGTTCATAAAAAATAGAATTATTCAAAGTAAAATTGAATATATTCAAATTCCTTATACTACAAGCACTTTCATGACTAAGAAAAATATATTGTTAGAAGCAAATAAATTCTTAAACCTATATTACAAAACAGGAGACATGTATAGATTTATAATTTTAACTAAGAATATAAGACCTCTTAGGATAGACCTTCCCTATTTCAGATACAGAATTGGTGCTTTAAAATTTCTAAGATATTATCTTAGCTTAAGAAAATACACTTTGTGGATGCCTAATCCTACAATTGCAGATCATATTGAAGGTAATCCACCAGCATATACTGGATTAAACGAACTTGAGAAGATTAAAATTAAAGCTATTGGATTTCTTAATAGCCTAACTTAAAGATTAATGCAAATCTTAAAAGATCTCGAATATTTATTGAATTAGCCATTACTGATATGAATCCTATTAATCATGTTATAAATTTATGAAAAAATATTATATAAGATATCTTACGCCAGTATACATGTATTTGTTTCAAAATATTAAATATAGTATATATAACCGTACTAAAGTGAATATTGTTTCAAAATTTTTAGATATAGATGAACAAATAATAAAAGATTATTATAAGGAAACATCTCATATAAAAGTAAATGTTCCTGGCATGGCTGCTGCATTGGATTCAATTTATGTTGTCATCCGTGCTTTAAAGCCAAATATCATAGTAGAAACAGGAGTAGCAAATGGTGCTTCTTCATTTTATTTATTACTTGCTTTAAAAAGGAATAAAAAGGTCATCTTTTCTCAATTGACTTTCCTAATTTGGATCCTACAGCAATGCTACCTCAAAATAAAGAGATTGGTTGGCTAGTTCCAAAAATATTAAGAGATCGTTGGACACTTATCTTGGGTAAGGTTGAAGAAAAGCTTCCTAAGCTTTTAGAAGAGCTTGGTAATATAGATGTTTTCTACCATGATTCTTTACATACTTATGAACATATGATGTTTGAATATAAATTAGCTTGGGGAAAATTAAATAAAGGAGGATTACTAATTTCAGATAATATAGATTTGAATAATGCTTTCAAAGATTTTTGTAAAGAAGTTAAAGCAAGTTGGATAGATTTAGCAAATGTAGGGTTTGCTTTGAAGAAGTAACATGTTATCATGAACCTATTAACAAGGAATAACGAAATTTATAGACAGATAAGATTGCTCAGACCAGCTATCGGCGCAGTCATTAAAGGAAACGTTAAACCTTTAATCGGATACCTCAGATATTTGAACTTAGAAAGTAAGCTTAAAGAAAAAGATTTTGGAACTTTAAGTTTTGTGCTTTATCATTGTGGATTCAATATTCAAAACCAAATCTTAAGTTATTTGATACAAGAAAAACCTATCGTTATTAAATTTTATGATGATAGTAAGTTTTATGTAAATCATCTTCTAGACTACTACATGCTGGTTTATATAATGAACCAAAAACTTTTAATTTCTTTAAAGAACAAATTAAAAATTACAGGGTATTTGTAGATGTTGGAGCAAATATAGGAGGTTATGCTATTAGAGCCGCAAAATATTGTAAAGTTTATGCAATTGAGCCTTTACCTAGAAATTATAAAATATTAAAAATCAATGAAAAATTGAATAATGTCAAAATAAAAATATTTAATTTAGCTGCAGGAAATAAAAATGATAAAATAAAATTATATTATGAACGAGGGGCTTACGGACTACCTTCAATTAAACGAAAACAAAAGGAATTCATAGAAGTAGAAATGAAACGATTGGATGAAATAATAAATGAAGAAAGCATAGACTTGATGAAGATAGATGTTGAAGGAGCTGAAGATTTAGTATTAGAAGGAGCAAGGAATTGCTTGAAAAGGACAAAAATGGTAATTATTGAGAGAAGTGAATCACTTCCAAAGGCTTATAAATATTGAAAGAAGAGAAATTTAAACTCAGAAAATTCTTAGACCATAATGCACTTTTTACAAAATAATGTCTAGAATTCTTTTCATATCTTATGTCTCAAATCAGCATTCAGGTGTAGGCAATAGAGTTTATTATTTATCTCGTGAACTTGCAAAAAAAGGTCATGAAGTACATGTAATAACAAAGCAAGGAGAGTATGTAAGCAATGAAGTCAATGCTTATTATGTTCAAATTCCAAAACATATTTTTAAAATACCTCCTGTTCCCTTACCACAGGTTTCACTTTTCAATTTACTAGCATATAAGAAATTTGAGGAAATAAAGCATAGGATTAAACCAGATTTAATAGATGTTCAGCATGTTCATGTTTCCCCTATAGTTCATATGATAAAAGAAAGAGATAATTTAGCAATAACTTGTCATGGCACTGAAATTGGCTTACTCAATTTAGAGAGAAGTTATTTGAGCTTAGTTAATTTGATCAATTCAGAATATGAAAAGAATATATTCAAGAAAACTAGAACTGTAATAGCAGTTTCTGATTATATAAAAAAAGAAATAATTAACTATTATGATCTTCAATCTAATAAAATTATAACAATTCATAATGGAATAGATCTAAAAGAATTTAATGCCGTGAAAATAATAGGTCTAAAAGATAAGCTCGGAGTTTCAAATATAATACTATTCATGGGAGGGTTCTCTAAAAGAAAAGGCATTCATATTTTACTAAAGGCATTAGCTAAAATCAAAGAAAAAGATTGGGTTTTAATAATTGTTGGTGGCGGAGACCTAAAAAGCAAAAAAGAAATAATTGATCTTATCAACTCTTTAAATATAAAAAATAAAATTATAAATATTTCAAATATTTCAAGAGAATTATTAAAGAGCATATTATTTGAAGCAGACATATTTGTTCACCCAGCACTCTATGAACCTTTCGGTATTGCAGTTCTAGAAGCTATGGCTACAGGTAAAGCTATAATAGCTACAAGAACAGGAGGAATTCCGGAAATACTAGCTAATGCGGGTTTACTGATAAATGTAAGTTCAGAAGAATTAAAAAATGCTTTAGAAATGTTAATTTCAGATGTTGAATTAGGGAAAAAATACTCTAAGTTAGCAAAAGAAAGAGCAAAAATTTTTAACTGGGCTAATATTGCTGAGAAATATAACAGCTACTTATTATGAAAATAAGCAAAAATTGATATCAAATAACAAAATCTTCTCGAATTTGTGAAGATTTTGATACTAACAAAAGCGCGAGGACTCGGAGAATTGATTCTTCGAAATGGATTTATAAAACTATTAGGAGAAAACAATGTTTATTCTTTTGAAGATATTCCTGATAAATTATATTTAGGTAATTATGATCTAATTTTAATATTTAGAGATTTCGTCATTTCTAATCTCCCATATGTTAAATATGTTCTTAATCATGGAACTAAAATCGCTTTCATCGATGTTTACGATGATCCATTAATTCATAAATTGTTTTTCCACCCAAAAATTTCAGTTTATTTTAAAAGAGAATTCTATAACATATCATTTAACAATTATAAATTTTTACTAACAGCTCAATACAAATACTATTTAAGTTACTTTTCTATAGAAAATATGGCAAATTACTTGAATCTATTTGAGATGATAAAAGCATATTGTTCTTCTAAGCTTAAGCCATTACCCTTATCTTACATAGAAAATCCTAATTTTAAACCTTCAGAGCCTAAAACCATTAGCGTTTCCTACATAGTCAATTTGCCTAAAAGTCTTAATATTAAGCATAAATTAAGCACTATAAATATGTTAAAAGAGAGAATAAGCGTAGCTAAGATTCTTAAGCAGTTCAAGAATTCATTTATTTATCTTGGTTCAGAGCACAGAAAAGGATTGCCGCATGAAGCGTATCTCAAAATATTGTCTCAATCACTTTGCGCAGTTTCCACTTACGGCATGGGTTTTGATACTGTAAGATATTGGGAGATTCCATATTCAGGTTCGGTCTTAATTTCTCGAAAACCTAGAACATTAATACCTAATAATCTTAAAGAAGATAAGCACGCTTTCTTTTTTGATAACTTAAGGGAATTAAAGCAACATGTCGAATATATCATAGAAGCTCCAGAGTACGCAATAGAGATTGGTAGAGAAGCAAGAGAATTTGTTATGAAATTTCATAGTCCTGAAGCTAGAGCAAGGACAATAATAAATGCGTTAACTCAATAATCATGTTAATAACATTTTTATTCTTAAACTTTGATAAAGTTTTATATTTACTTAAGAAAATTAGGTTATATAAATATTTGCCCAGATATATAACAAATAATCGCTTTTTTGAAAATTGCATAAGCTATATAAATCCAAAATATATTTTCTTCTTTAAATTAAAGGATATGATTTACGAATATCCTTTACCAATAATAATCGCTACTCTAATAAAAGAGGGAGATATAGTAATTGATATAGGAGCGAATCAAGGTCAATATACAATGTTTCTGAGCAAATTAGTTGGTCAAAAGGGAAAAGTATATGCTTTTGAACCAGATCCTAGAAATTTTTTAATCTTAAAACATAGAACAAGAAAATTAAAAAATGTCATTATTGAAAGAAGTGCTGTTGGTAATAAAAAATCGAAGGTAAAATTTTATCTAGATAAATTTATGGGCATGTCAACAATTTATAAAGATGCTAGTGTTTCTCCTATTACATGCTTGGAAATCGATATGGTAAATCTAGATGATTATTTTCAAGATCTTGAAGGATACATTGCTTTAATTAAAATGGATGTTCAAGGTTCAGAACCGTTAGTACTTAATGGGATGAAAGATTTAATTAAAAAAGTGAAAGTTCTTATTTTTGAGTTTTGGGCTTTAGGTATAAAAGCTGCAGGCTTTGATCCTTTTTCTTTTATAGAAAGAATGATATCAAATAATTTTGAACTTATTTATATAGATGAAAACTTTAATTCCTTTAATATAAACGAGCTATATGATAAAATTAATGATAAAGATATATATAAATATCATTGCAATTAATAGAAAGTATCTAAATATATGATAAACGTAGCGCTTATAGGTTTAGGCTATTGGGGAAGGAATTATTTGAGAGTTTTGCAGAACATTAATGGAATTAAATTAAGTTACGTTTGCGATAGCAATCCTGAGGCGCTTAAGGGTGTTCCAAGTTATGTAAAAACTACTTTAGACTACGAGGAAATATCTAAGGATGAGAATATTAAAGCAGCTTTCTTAGCAACACCTGCTTCGACTCATTACAAAATAGCTAAGTTATTTTTGGAGCAAGGTAAGCACTTGCTTGTTGAGAAACCTTTGACAATGAATGTTAGAGAGGCATTTGAATTAGCAAGAATCGCTAAAGAAAATAAAACGATACTAATGGTCGGACACATATACTGTTTCCATCCTGCTATTCAATATTTGCGAAAATTAATTAAAAATAAAAAGTTAGGAAAGATTTTCTATGGAATAGCAATTAGAATAGGCTTAGGCCCAATAAGGCAAGATGCAAGCTGTACTTGGGATCTTGCAACCCATGATATAGCCATTTTGGATTATTTGTTCAATAGCGTGCCAATTTATGTTACTGCAACAGCTACCACCTTTCTTCAAAAAGATAAAAATATTCACGATTATGCTTATATTCATTTGGAGTATCCTGAAATGCAATTCGCAATATCTACGAGCTGGTATGCAGCAGAGAAAATTAGGAGCTGGTATATTGCAACTTCTAAATATTTGATAAAGTTTGATGATATGAATAAAGAATGGCCCTTGACAATTTATCAAAGCAATATCGAGAAAATTAAGCAAGAAGAGTTAATAAAAAAGCAAAGTAAGATTTATAAAGGAAAATTATATATGCCAAGGATAGAAAAGGAGGAACCTTTAATGAAACAGGTTGAGCATTTCATTAACTGCGTTAGATTCAACAAAGAGCCTTTAACTAATGCTTTCCAAGCTATTAGAGTTATTTCAATATTAGAAACAGTTGAAGAATCTATAGAGAAAGGTAGAAAGGTTGAAGTGAAAAATTATGATATTGAATAAGGAATTCGTAAAGCTTGGAAAGAACTGTAAAATCGATGATACTGCAATAGTTGGCTATATGCCTAGCAGAAAGATCAATGATCTAACTTTGGAAATTGGAGACAATGCAATAATTAGAGCAGGATCTATTATTTATTTAGGTTCAAAAATAGGAGAAAATTTCGAAACTGGACATAATGTTATAATAAGAGAAGAAAATATTATTGGTAAAAACGTGAAAATTTGGAGCAATACTGTGGTAGATTATGCTTGCAAGATAGGCAATAACGTTAAGATTCATTGCAATTGCTACATTGCCCAGCTCACTATAATAGAAGATGATGTATTCATAGCACCAGGAGTTATGATTGCCAATGAAAAATATCCTACTGGAGTTTTTTCTTTAGAAAGAATAAAAGGACCAATAATCAAGAAAGGAGCAAAGATTGGTATCAATGCTACTATTTTGCCAGTAATAACAATTGGTGAAAATTCTTTGATAGGAGCTGGCTCCGTCGTTACTAAGAGTATTCCTAGTAATAGTATAGCTTATGGAGTTCCTGCTAAAGTTATTAAGGAAAATGAACAACATAAAACCTATTAGAATATTGCATGCATTCTTTAGTGTTTCTACATCTGGTTATAGGCCAGGCTGGGGTAGATTTGATATGATTACAGAATTATTAAGAGGAAAAGGTTTTGATGTATGGGTTCTTGGATATGCACAAAACTGGTCAAATATTAAACGTAAAATTCTTGGCAGTATTGATGTGGATGCAAAAAATAAAATAATTAATATTACTCAACCTAGATGGTTAGCAGCTATAGATGTATTAATTCATAATTTTATACTTCTAGGCGGATTAGGATATGCAATGCTGCTTTATACAATATGTAAAAAATTAAAGATTAATAGCATAATTTTAGCAGATGATATGGTTGGAACCAATTTTTATTTCCTTTTAATAAAAAAGATGACCAGAATGAAGATAAATACTATAATAGACTATCATGATCTAACTGCAAGATTGCACACTTTCAAAAGTAAAAACTTTTTGAAAAGAATAATAAGCACAACAATAGATGAGGTTATAAATCCAAAATTAGCTAAAAAAATTATTACTATAACTAATTTCGGAAAAGAATTTTTATTTCATAGAAGTAAGATCAATAGAGGTTTTGTGATTCCTAATTTATTTAGACCTGAATATCAAATAGAAGAAAAATACAATAAAAATGAAATCAGAAGAAAACTTGGATTACCTTCGCAATCTATTATTCTTATCTGGAGTGGGCCTCTAGGAGGCTTGACAACTGATGGCGTCCTTTTTTTAATAAGAGCACTATCGCTAAGTAAAAATAAAAGTAAAATATTATTACTTTTAACCGGCTCCGCACCTAACAGAGATAAGATTATAATTAATAGCTTTGCAAAAAAAGTTGGAGTTAATATAAAACATATCGGTTACGTGGATAAAAAGTTATATTGGCAATATCTTATGGCTTCGGACATAGGAATATTTATAAGACCACGAACACTATTCTCACATTTTTTAACAGGAGGAAAAGTAATGGATTATATGGGGGTTGGGTTGCCTGTAATAATACCTTGCTTAGCAGGACAATTAGAAATAATTAGAGGAAACGGATTATGTTATAAGCCAGAAGATGTCTTAGATTTAGCCAAAAAAATTGATGAAATTTTAAATTTAGATTTAATAAATATGGGTATGAAATCTAAAGAGATAGCCAATTCTATTTTAAATAATGTAAAAACTTTATTTTCAGATCCAAGTTTTATAGAATTTTTTAAATGATTTCTTCAGAAATAAAATAAATAAAAAAACTATAAAAAATAAGGCCATTAGGTATCTGAGATAATTACCCAAACCTAAAGCTACTACTCTGCTATCGCAACTCAAGACATTTATTAATAAGTAAACATATAGTATTATCATTTTTATATCATCACTTATGCCAGCCAAAATATCTTTATATCTCTATAATTTAATTAACAATAGATATTCTTGGACAAATATTGTATTTGATCTTACTAAATGTTATTTTGCGCTTATTATAATGAGAAATTAAAGGCGTATATGTGTTTCATAGATAGGAGTAGCGCTGAAACACTTCCTAATAATTATGAATCTGAAGTTTTCTCTTTTTTCATACCACGACCTAATGATGTAGTAATAGATGTTGGAGCTAACATTGAATATTTTACAATTTATGCTTCTAGGAAGGTAGGTAAGGATGGTTTAGTAATAGCCTTAGAACCTATGGATGAAGCCTATGATTGCTTAATAAAAAACTTAAGGTTAAACCGTTTAAATAACGTAATGCCATTTAAATTAGCTTTATGGTCAAGTGAAACAACATTAAGATTATATAGAACAAAAGGATACTTTACTTCTGCAATTTCAAAAGTCGATGTGTTTAAAAACTTAATTCAGCGAAAGAAATTGAACTTAATAAAGAAATACGAAATAAAAACAATAAAGCTTGATGATTTAATTAAAAATATTAATTTAAACAAAGTTGATTGGATAAAAATAGATGTTGATGGTTCAGAATACGAGGTAATTCTTGGTTCAATGAATACTCTAAAAAGGTTTAAACCAAAACTTATAATTGAAATACATGATCAAGAAATTGGAAATAAGATATTAAAGATATTAAAAGATCTAGGTTACAAAGTATCTTTAATTAAAATATGGGATAATTATTATATTTTTGCTGAACATGAAAGTTGCTAATAGATTAAATTCCAAATTATTAAAATTAATAATTAAAAACATGCAACAAGATAATATATTTTTATATAAGTTATACTTTATCTTGTTTACTTTTTCTAATTTAATAAAAATCATGAGAATATCACCTAAATTAATAAAGCTATTATTTACTAATAGACTCCTTTTATTTAATTTATGGTATTATGCTTTTCTTCAGGATAATGGACTATTAAGAATTGAGAAATTAAATGAAGATAATACTGCATTAATAAGTTTCAAAATTTCTTCTACGAACTCGAAATTGAATGTTGATATTAATTCTCTTTCAATTTTAAGCTCTCTTCCATATAGAATGTTGAGAGAAATTTTCGTGAGAACTGTTAAAAAAGGACACATAGTAGTAGATGTTGGAGCATTTATTGGGGGATATACTTATTTGTTCTCTTAATTAGTAGGAAGCAAAGGCAAAGTTTATGCCTTCGAGCCTGTCCCCTATTTGTTTAATATTTTAAGATTTCATTGTAGTTTGTTTAATCTCAAAAATGTTATAACTGAGAATAAAGCTGTAGCTGATCATGAAGGCTACTTAAAACTTATATTAAGTGAAGGAAATGTTCAAGATAACAGGTTAGCATATGCAGAAAATGGTAATAAATATGTTTTAATTAATACAACATCATTGGATAAGTATTTTGAAAAACAATCAGTTTTACCAGATATAGTAAAAATAGATGTTCTTAAACTAAATTGTGAAGGTTGCGAATGGCAATTCTTAAATTGTTTAGACCAAGAGTTGACCAAACATATACAAACTATTATTGTAGAAATACATGGAAAAAACCATAATGCT
>Ga0208151_100744_pt1 | contig 12024 bp, 12 predicted proteins | sample ECH_Bhost_MetaG_FD_187130 | JGI IMG/M metagenome (GOLD analysis project Ga0208151, IMG submission 187130) | Hot spring microbial mat communities from Yellowstone National Park, Wyoming, USA - ECH_B host_MetaG (SPAdes) (version 2) | ecosystem: Environmental > Aquatic > Thermal springs > Hot... | reverse complement strand
GAGGTCCTGTCGGGGCTGGTGAAGGGTGAGGTGGCCGTAATCATAGACGACACCGTGGACCACAAGGAGTACTCCAGGGGGAGGGACGTGAGCCCCTGAGAACTACTGGATCTACTGCCACGCCCACGGGAGGTTCGAGAGGGCCGAGCTCCTCACGGTCGCCATAGTGGACCTCTCCACGGGCAGGACGTTCATGGTGGGGGCCTTCCCCTACGCCGTGAGGAAGATGTTGATTTAGGATGGTCAACGAGTTCAAGACCAAGATCGACTTGGCCAGGGAGATGTTGGACGTGATCAAGGGGTACTTCCGCGTGTCCATGGTCGTCTTCGACTCGTGGTACTGGTCAGAGAAGCTCGTGAAGGACAACGTGGTGTCTGAGCTCAAGTCCAACCGAGCTCAGGGTCGAGTCGGCCCGGGGGACCCTCGAGGAGGTGGAGGGACACCTCCGAGTGGGAGACCTACCCCCCGGACTCTACTACGCCGACCTGACCCTGGGAGGCCGACCCGTTACAGTAAAGTTGCTAGTCCGGGAATATAAACGTGACTCCGGGACACACGTGAAGTGCCTCTACACGACCGACCTCTCGCTCAGCGAGGAAGTCGAGGAGGCCTGGAGGATGAGGTGGGAGATCGAGAAGCTCCACAGGGACGTCAAGGCCCTGGGACTGGAGGACTCCTCGTTCTGGAGGAGGGAGAGGCTTCAGGGCTACCTCGCGATCTTCACCATCATGACCAACGTCGTCAGGGAGCTGGTAGGGGAGCTGAACCTGAGGAGCGTGGAGGCGTTCCTCAGGTTCGTTGAACGTCATTTAGGCGGACCGCTGGGGCTGATGAAAATCTTTAAGTTACGTTAAAGTCCCATAACTGCTGTTATTAAGAATGATTCTGAATAACGAAGTATCAAAAGTAATCATGGCCTACCCAGACATACTAGTTAGGTTCGGCTTCGAGATGGTAGAGGAGGTGTGCAAAGCACACGACTGTGAGCTCGTGGTGTTGAACTGGGAGGACAAAACGCCGGAACAAGAGTTGATAGAGGACTTGATCTCAATCCTAGTATCGTTCAGCGAGAAATTGCAAGGAGTGGGGAGTCACAAGTACGAGAAGGTGAGGAAGTGCGTCGAGGAAATTAAGGCTTAAATCGTTTCAACCAGAGGAGGAGTACGTCTACCTAACTTACTCCATGAAGAACGACGAGGGGGAGGAGAGCAGGGTACTGCTGGAGAACTACAGAGTCCTACTGCAGAGGGCTTTAGACTGGTTGTGGGAGAGGATCAAGGTTGAGAGGAGAGAGATCAGGAGGGGTAAGAAAGTCATCACGAAGGTCAAGATAACCCTCCCCGAGAAGAAGGGGTTTACAGGACGTTGAGGGACGAACTGGAGGAGGTCAACGTCCTAGCCTCCCACTACGTGGATAAGGCAATAAGCGACGCTTACTCCGTGTTGAGGGGTTGGAGGGGGGCTGAGAAGGGGCGAGCTTCACTGAGGAAACCTAAACTGAAGAGAGTTTACGTAAGGGTTAAGTCTACTCTGAAGAAGGTTGATGGTGAGAACGTGAGGATAACTGTTAAACCTCACCAGTACATTACCTTCTCCTGGTCCCACACCTGGTTCTCTCCACGGGTCAAAGGGTTAGAACTGGGTGAGCCCGTGATAAAGGAGGACAGAGTTCACCTACCATTCCGTTACAGATTACCCTGGTTTACTCCCCTGGACTTCCTCTCAATCGACAGTAACCTCTACACGCTGGACGCTTACGACGGCGAGAAGTTCGTCGCTTTCTCCTTGAGGGAGTTGTACAGTCTAAAATTCGGTATGCAGTTGAAGAGGGGTAGAATACAGTCCTTCGCTTCCAAGCACGGTAGGAAAGGGAAAGTGTTGATGGAGAAGTACTCCCACCGTGAAAGGGACCGCGTGCTGAATTACGTTCACAAGTTAGTGAACAAACTGTTGGAGATGTACCCACTCACTACGTTCGCCATAGAGAAACTGAACAAACAAGAGATGCTCCAAGACGCTAACGACAGGTTGTCTAAGAAGATTTCAAGGACTGTATGGAGGTCGATCCACCGTGTGTTGAAGTACAAGGCCCCACTATACGGCTCCCTAGTTAAGGAGGTGAACCCTCACCTCACTTCCAAGTCCTGCCCCAGATGTGGACGGGTTTCCCGAAAGGTAGGACTTTCAAGTGTGAGAGGTGTGGTTTCACCCTGGATAGGCAACTGAACGCATCCCTCAACATCTTCCTCAAGGTGTGCGGGTTTCCCCACCTCTCTCTCACTCCCAGTGGGAGTAGGTGGGTTGGGGTTACCCCGTTAAGGGGGCGGAGGAGGATGAGTGGGGCAATGCCCCGTGACTCCGGTGAAGCTCGAGGGCTGAGAATTGGATATAAATTCATGAAAATTCAATGAAGCTCGAACCCCTCAGTATGTGGGTGAGTTACAGCAGTTGTGGGATTTTTCCTTAGATAGCGCTCTGTAATCAAGGTAAAATCTGATAACTGCTGTGAGTTAAATTTCCCCTGTGCATTTTCAAACTTAAGTGCCCAAACTCTCAGATGAGTTAAGGGTGCAGAACAACGTGAAAGTGTTGAGGTCACGTTATGTTATTCAAGGAAAAAAATAAAAATTAGTTTTCTACGAAACATTAGATGTATGGCAGATAAAATCGAGGCAATCGATCGTGTCTCGGTAACACATTACGATAGAGATAGAGGCCAGGTAGAACTGCGCACGGAATTCCCAAACGAATCCTATCTCTGGAACAGGGACTTTCATCCTACCCCAATACGCATGAGAAACTGGGGTCCCTGGACATATTTGGCAATATGGTTTGGTATGGTCACCATAGTACCCACGTGGACTCTAAGTGGAGTTGGGCTGGCTTTTGGCTTAAACTGGTGGCAGTCTATCCTGTTAATATTCCTTGGTAATCTCATAGTCCTGGTTCCCATGATCATTCAGTCCCACGGAGGAGCCAAGTATGGAATGGCGGAACCCCAATTGACTAGGACTAGATGGGGCGTATACGGAGCCCAATTCCCGTCGTGGATAAGGGCAGTAATATCCATGGGTTGGTGGGGGATCGAGTCGTACATTATAACCGAAGCAGCTGTGGCAATGTATCTGGTAACCACTGGACAGATTCCCAAACTTCTAAGTGGCACCACGTATACGCTCTCAGTGGCCTATCCGCAAATATTCTGGCCAACCTTCATCATCGTAGTACTTGCGCAACTCTTGCTCTTTTATGTCTCCCCTCCCTTCAGGGGACAGCCAGGGCTTAAGTGGCTCGCCAGGGCAGCTGCTCCCATTGTCCTAGTGGGTTTCTTACTGCTCTTCACTTATACTATGAATGCAGCACACTGGAATTTCACACCCATACTTCAGATACCTGATAGAGTGACGGGATTGGCGTTTTGGTTAGCCGTTATAGGTTTCCTAAACGCTAACGTGGCGTATTGGGCAACGATGGCCTTGTCAATGCCAGACTTCACTAGATTCGCCAGATCTCAGTTTGCTCAGACAGTCGGGCAGATACCTATGCCCTTAATGATGGCTGCGGTTGGGGCCTTGGGAATATTAGCTACTGGTGCTAGCATGGTGCTAGGATTTAACCACGGGGCAGGGATCGGCGATCCTGTAATACTAGCTGCTGCCATATTGCCTAAGCCAGCAGCTTATTTCGTCCTCTTCGTTTTCATGCTAGCCACATTCGTGGTTAACGTTTTCGCCAACAGTGTGGCTCCAGGCTACGATATAGCCAACACCTATTCAAAGTACCTGAGCTGGTTTAGAGGTATAGTGATAGGCGTACTAATTAGCATGGCTCTAGGCGCTTGGGCTTTTTACGCCGGAGGAGCCTACTCATATATCTTTAACTGGTTGCTCGCCTATGGTGCCCTCCTAGGCGCAGTAGAGGGGGTTATAGTCTTTGACTACGCTATAATAAGACGATTTAAGTTCGAGCCCACTGATGTCTTCATGAAGAGAGGGAGGTTCAGGTATTGGCGTGGTATAAACCCTGCCGCGTTCATAAGCTTCGCCATAGCCACTGTGGTCACTTACATGTCGTACTGGGGATGGTTAGTAAATCCAGTCACACAGATGCTTTACGCCGACTCCTGGATATCTGCCTTCCTCATAGCTGGGGTTATTTATATTATCTTGATGAAATATTGGATCATACCCAAGTATCAGCCGTGGCTCAGGGGAGGTCTCCTCAGGGGATACACCGACGAGGATTTGGAGAAGATATTCGGGAAAAACAATAAGTAAATCAAATTTTTTAGCATGCTTCACTATCTTTTGTGAATTACCACCTCCCAAATGAGAGGGTATCCTGCTCCATAACCTCACCTTGCTAGCAGTCCTTAACCGGGGGCAATGGGTAATGCTCTGCAGACTCTGAGGACGGTCCCCTCCACGAAGGTGTGGGGATCACTTAGATTGTATGACACGTACAGGCAGTCGATGAGGGTGGATGAGTACCTCACAAACCCTAGCCTTAACTGAGGGGTTTCGGTAACTCCTACCCAATCGGTAGCCGTCATTAAAATGTGTCTCGTGTAGGATTACTCAAACTTTGAGGCCATCCGTCACCGACCGTGAAGTTTTCCACTCCCAACCTTATAAAAGAAAAATATAAATATACGTTCCATTCTATTTGTTTTTCATCATGATAGATAGAGTGGACGCTCTAGACAAGATTTCAGGCAAAGCTCTCTACGTCTACGACATGAAAGTCCCAGGGATGCTGTGGGCTGGATTGGTGAGGAGCACCGTACCCCACGGGATAATAAAGAAAATAGATGCGTCTAGGGCCTTAGCTAAAAGGGGTGTTAAGGGCGTAATAACCGGTGCCCAGCTATCACACATCAGGGCTGGCATCTACATTCAGGACAGAGCTCCGATGGCCTCAGGGAAAGTAAGGTATTGGGGAGAGCCTGTTGCGGCAGTGCTAGCTAAAGATCTCAGGACGGCCAGGGAGGCAGCGGAGTTGGTGGAGGTGGATTACGAAGAACTCCCTGCCGTGACTGATCCTAAAGAAGCTCTAAAGGAGGGATCACCACTAGTCCACGAAAAATTGCATGAATATCACAAGTATCCAGAGATAAGACCCATTCCAAACTCAAATGTAGCGAACATATTTAGATTAAGGAAGGGAGATGTGGAGACGGCCCTTAATAATAGCGACATAATCGTGAAGGACACCTTTACGGAAGCCATGATAAACCACGCTTACATGGAACCCATGTCTGTAATAGCCTGGTGGACCCCTGACGGCACACTGGAGATCTGGACTAGTGCCCAGTCCCCCTTCGCAGTGAGAAATTTGATTTCAAAAACCCTAGAAATCCCAGAAAGCAAGATAGTTGTTCACGTTCCCTATGTAGGAGGGGGGTTCGGTGGCAAGGCTGGACTTCACTTGGAGTTGCTTGTTGCCTTACTATCAAAGGCAATTGGAGGGATACCAGTCAAATTAGTGCTCTCCAGGGAGGAGAACTTCTTCGTTGCGCCCAGTAAGGTTGGTGTGTCAGCACAAGGCGAGCTTGGGGTCTCTAAAGAGGGCAAGCTCCTTGCGCTCAGGATTAATTACATAGTCGACGCTGGAGCATACGCGGATTATGCTGTGAACGTGGGGAAGACCATGGGTTACATAGGTGCAGGACCTTACGACGTTCCTAACGTCTGGATAGACTCTACCACCGTTTACACCAATAAGCCCTTCGCAACTGCCTTCAGGGGATTCGGTATACTGGAAGCTCACTGGGTAGTTGAGAGATTGATAGAAACAGCTTCAAGGAAGTTGGGCATGGATCCCTTCCAACTGAGAATGATGAACAGACTTAGACCTGGCTCTACTACCTCAACTGGACAGAGGATAACCGAAGGAAATGGTGATCTGGGGAAATGCCTTCAGCTAGCAGCAGATCTGATAGGCTGGAACTCCTCTAGACCTTCAGCTCATCCCAGATACGTTGGCCGGGGAATTTCGTTGGCGATGAAGGGTCCATCTGTCCCTCCATACAATAGTGCTCAGGCCTACCTTAAGTTTAATGAGGATGGTACTGTTGACGTGAGTGTGGGGACCACTGAGATAGGACAAGGTACTGTGACATCTATAGTTCAGCTTGTGTCCGAGGAATTGGGCGTACCTCCAAGTAGGGTGAGAGTAGACCTAGTTAAGGACACCAGTAGATCAGCATATACGTGGCAGACGGTGGGAAGTAGAAGTCTCTTCTATGACGGAAATGCAGTATTAGCCGCTGTGGAAGACGCGAAGGCACAGATCAGGAGAATAGCCTCGAAAGTCTTTAATGTAGAGGAAGAGGACGTAATGATAGGAGACGGGAAAGTATACGTGAGGGGGAGTTCGAAATCGTTAGATCTCAAGGATATCGTCATGGGATACGTGACGAGTAACGGAAACGTCATAGGTTCACCTGTGGTGGGAAGGGGTTCCTTCATCGTTCCAGATCTAACGTACCTAGACTCCCAAGGTCAAGGATCTCCATTCCCAGTAATTACCTTCGGTGCGCAAGCAGTGGAGGTAGAGGTAGACGTCCTCACAGGGGAAGTGAAAGTGAATAGATACGTAGGGGTCTTCGACCTTGGTAAGGTGATAAATAAGCGCCTGGCCATGGATCAGGTGGTCGGAGGTGCAGTTATGGCCATCAGTCTAACACTATATGAGTCCCTGAAGTTCGATGAGAGTGGTTCCCTCCTTAATCCTAACTTTGTAGACTATAAGCTGGCTGAGATAAGTGACGTCAATGATAATCTTGTGGGAGTCTTCTTGGAGAACCCTGAACCAAGAGGCCCTAAGGGTGCCAGGGGAGTAGGAGAGAACGTCCTTCTAGGAATCCCAGCCGCCATAGGTAATGCCATCTACGACGCTATTGGCGTATCTGTCAGAGATCTCCCCATCACATCGGAGAGGCTATGGAGAGAGATAAGGGCCCAGAGACCTGAACTTCTAGAGGTGTGAGTTTTGCTTCCAGAATTTAAGTTAGTCCTCCCCTACCATCTAGACGAGGCCTTAGGATGGCTCAATGGGGGAAGGGCACTGATAGCAGCAGGAGCCACTCGACTCCTCCTCATGGCATACATGCATCTTCTTAAGCCTGAGATTATGGTGTCAATAACTAGGCTTGGCCTGAGGGAACTTAAGGTTGGAGACGAGCTCGAAGTGGAGGCTAACGTAACTTTGTCGAGGATAGTGAAGGATCCAAGGGTGAGATCTCAGTTTCCCTTAGTGGCCGTCTCTGCGTCTCATGTGGCGGACCCTGTGGTCAGGAACAAGGCCACACTGGTGGGTAATATAGTGAACGCAGTGCCTTATTCCACAATGGTACCTGCCTTCCTCTTGATGGAGGGGAGAGCCAAGGTGAGGGGTCCAGCGGGGCCTAGAGAAATTTTGGCCAAGGACTTCTTCGTCAACGCTCTAGAAACGGCGCAAAGACCGGACGAGATAGTTACGTCACTTACATTTAAGAGGATGGAGGGAAAATGGGCGTTCACGGAGTTTAAAAGTAACAGTCACCTCCCAGTAATTAACGTGGCCGTGTGGAGGTTCAACTCTGGGAGAGTAAAGGCAGCCTACACTGGCCTTACCCCAGTCCCCAACGTTATCGATTTAGGTAAAATTAAGCCTGATTTTAGAAATAGTTACAGAGAAGTGAAGAATGCACTCCAAGATCTTTCTGGACAGGTGATCGACGATTTAAGATCGAGCTCTGAGTATCGACTACACTTGGCGTCAGTCCTTACGGCCAGATTGTTGGAGGAGGTGTCTAGATGAAAGTCTCCTTCAGAGTCAACGGTAACCAGGTAGAGTTAGAAGTAGAGGATAACGAGACCCTCTTAGAGACCCTGAGGGAAAGACTGGACATCACTAGTCCCAAAGGTGCATGCACGCAGGGTGTGTGTGGATTATGTACTGTCTTAGTGAACGGTGAGCCACAGAAGTCCTGCTTGGTTTTAACCGGTGAAATTCAGGATGCAATGGTTCTTACCCTCGAGGGGTTACAAGACGAGAAAATGAAGGTTATTCAAGAGAGTTTCGTCAAAAACAACGGTTTCCAATGTGGCTTTTGCACTCCAGCGTTCCTCCTGAGGACCTATTCGCTCCTAAGTAAGGAATCGAATTTCACAAGGGAGGAAATAAGGGAAGAACTGAGGGGAACTCTGTGTAGGTGTACTGGGTATAAGGCAATCGTGGACTCCGTGGAAGAAGCTATGTCTAGGATTAAATCCTAGACCATAAAGTAATTTTCACGCTTAAGTCGTGGATCCCGTAATTTTTTAGACCTTAATTAAGGTCGAAGTTCTCCGTTCATGTTTTCTCGCCACTAGCTAAATCCCTATATGTTCCCGGCCTAATATTCAAGGGACATCTGTTTCACTCGCGATAGCCAGATGAGATTTCTCACTGTAGTAGTTATTAGATTTCGTCTTGACCGTGAGACAATAATTTAAGGAAAGTCCCATAACTGCTGTCGCTGGGAGAAGTTATGAGAGCTACGTTTTCCAAATAAGAGTTGATGCTGTGACTTTATCAAATTATTATATTTTAATAGAATTTTTGGAAGATTATCAATATTACGAATTTTAACTATATAAGTCCATTTAAATAAAAGGTTTATAAATGCATATCGTCCTAACTTAACTTAAATGACGGAAGAGAGTGAAAGGACTACGGAAAGGGTCGCAACCACGAGGTTTTATTCAGATAAGGGTTACTTAGAGCTTGAGAGGAGGTTCCCCGAAGAGAAATATCTATGGAACGAAGATTTTCATCCTACTCCCGTAAAACTCAGAACTTGGGGTTCTTGGACGTTCTTTGCGATATGGTTTGGAATGGCTATGGAGGTAGAATCCTGGGCACTCGTCTCCATAGGTTACTCGTTCGGACTGAATTGGTTCTGGAGCCTAATCTCCGTGGCATTAGGGAATATTATAGTCCTTGTTCCAATGATAATACAAAGTCATGGGGGAGCTAGATATGGTATTCCTGAGACGCCTCTAACGAGGAGTAGGTGGGGGATATATGGAAACTGGGTTCCATCACTTCTAAGAGGTATAATTGGAGCTGGATGGTGGGGAATAGATACTTGGATAATATCTGAGGCGATTGGGGCGATGTATTTGGTGTTGACTCATGAAACCAAAATCCTTTTGAGTCTGGTATCTCAAAATCCTGCAGACCTACCTTTCCTCATAGCAACAATAAATCCGGCTCTCTTCTGGGGAGTCTTCCTTTTAACGATAGCAGTGAGGTTGGCTCTCCTATACGTTTCCCCTCCAAAGACGGGTCAGAGAGTTCTCAAATTGATAAGTTGGACTATACCTTTCATAAGCTTCGCAGGTTTCTTCATTCTCTTCTTCAACATCATGTCTATGGCCGACTGGCACTGGCAACCCATACTCGACATACCGACCACCGTCACCGGCTCTGCTTTCTGGTATGCGCTCATTGGTCTAATCAACGCTAACGTTGCATTTTGGGCTACCATGGCTCTGTCCATGCCAGATTACACCAGGTTTGCCAAGTCGCAGTTCGCTCAAACAATGGGTCAGGTACCCCTTCCTATACTTATGACTGCTATAGGAGCGTTCGGTCTTATTACGACTGGAGCGTCCTATGTGGTTTTCAAGGTCCCAGTATGGGATCCTGTGGTTCTCTCGGCGATATCCATAGCAAATCCAGCATTAGCGATAGTTACCCTATTCCTACTCCTGTTGGGAGTGGTGGTAGTTAACATCTACGCAGACACAGTAGGGCCAGCGTACGACTTTAGTAACATATATCCAAAGAAGTTAAGCTGGTTCGGTGGTGTCGTGATAGTTGTTTTAATAGCAGCAGCCCTTCAATCGTGGACATATTACTTCAACGCCTTTAGTTACGTGGAGAACTGGCTCCTGACCTATGGGGCACTCTTAGGTGGAGTGGAGGGAATAATAGTTTTTGATTACGCCCTGATAAGGAGATTCAAGTTCGAGCTCTATGATGTATTTTATTCTAAAGGAAGGTTCAGATATTTCAAGGGAATAAATCCAGCTGCCTTAATCTCCTTCGTGATAACTATGATATTGGTGTTCCCTCCAAATACCTACTTACCAGTATCAATTGCCTCGCTTTATCCAGGACAAAGTTGGGTGTTCCAGGACTCGTGGATCTCAGCAATTCTGATCTCTGGTATAATTTATACACTACTCATGGTGACCTGGGTTATACCTAAATATCAGCCATGGCTTAAGGGTAATCTACTGAGAGGATACATAGCTGAGGACACTAAAGAGATATTTAGGGCAGAGAAGAAGAAAAGTTGATCTGTTTACCTGAAGATAAACGATATTTTTCTGGCTCTCCGACACTTATAATCTTACCTCTCTTCATTACCAATAATCTAGTAGGTTGATCTCTAACTATCTCCAACGGATGACGGGCATCAAATACCACAAGATCAGCAATTGTGCCCTCCCTTATTCCGTAATCGTTAAGACCAAACGTTTTTGCTGCGTTATAGGTCACCAATCGTAAGGAGTTTACTACTTCATCAAAGGAAGTTAGATGGGCCGCATGGAGTAGCAGGTAGAGACTTTGAAGAATATCTCCCCTCCCCAAGGGATACCAAGGATCCATGATGCAATCGTTACCTACGGATACGTTCACCCCAGCCGTCAAGAGCTCCTTCACTCTCGCTATCCCCCTCCTTTTAGGGTATAGGTCATATCTCCCTTGAAGATGGAGGTTCACGGCAGGGTTCACAACTACACTTACGTCTGCCCTCTTTAACAACCTTATTAATTTATCTGCATATGCGTTATTGTAGGAATGCATAGCAGTGACGTGCCCCGCAGCGACTCGTCCATACATTCCTCTCCTAATCGTCTCCGCCGCTACTATCTCGAGGAACCTTGAACCTTCGTCGTCGGTCTCATCTACGTGACCGTCTACTCCCCTTCCGTATTTTTGAGCCAACTCGAAGGCTAAAGATACAGATTTCACACCGTCCTCCCTCGTCATCTCGTTGTGAGGTATCATACCCACGTTGTCAGCCCCCATCTCCATTGCTTTTTCCAGCAGTTCTAAGTTTCCCTTATCTGTGAGTATTCCGTCCTGTGGAAACGCTGTTACTTGTATATCGACCAACTCTCTCATTTCCTCCCTGAGCTCCAAGAGTGCCTTTAGCCCTTCTAATTTGGATTCCGTGACGTCAGCGTGAGTCCTGATCATGGTAATCCCTTGAACGACCATCCATTCTACAGCCTTTTTAGCTCTTTCCTTTACTTCGTCCTTTGAAAGAGATTTTTTGTATTCTCCCATATTTCGATCCCTTCTAGTAATGTTCCACTTCGATTATATCTAGGCTTCCCTAGGGTCATAGCGGAATCTAAGTGAATGTGCATATCTCCCATTCCTGGGAGTACTATCTTGCCCGACACGTCATACTCTTCCTCTCCTTTAAGTTCCCTTCCAACCTTAGAGATTCTTCCTAACTTAATGCCTATATCGTTGAGACCTTCTCTTTCAAGAAGCCTACGATTCTTTAATACTATATCCTCCACGAGATATGACTTTCCTAGGTTCCGTAAAAATCTACCTTAGAGCAATTACTGGGTTTCGCCTTGACTTTAGGGCGATACTTAACGAAGAATCGCTTAACTACTATAACCTTATTCCAGCTATGGCCGTCGTCAACAGTTTCGGATAAACCGTAAAGTTTGTATTATTTCATCATAAACTCTTATATGATGCTAAGACCTAAGGAAGTCTGCCAACGCTTAGGAATATCCTATGCGACACTTAGAGAATATGTTAAGAAGGGTTACATTAAACCAGTACTAGAGGTTGGGAAGTGGAGGTTCGGGGAGGACGTGGAAAAGTTGATGAGAATTGTTAGGAAGAGGATTACACCTCTTTCTCACTCCCAGTGGGAGTAGGTGGGTTTAGGTTACCCCGCTAAGGGGGGGGTAACGGGTTTCCCCGTGACCCCGGTGAAGCCCAAGGGCTAAGGA
>Ga0208151_100741_pt1 | contig 12091 bp, 13 predicted proteins | sample ECH_Bhost_MetaG_FD_187130 | JGI IMG/M metagenome (GOLD analysis project Ga0208151, IMG submission 187130) | Hot spring microbial mat communities from Yellowstone National Park, Wyoming, USA - ECH_B host_MetaG (SPAdes) (version 2) | ecosystem: Environmental > Aquatic > Thermal springs > Hot... | reverse complement strand
GTCTGTATAGGATGTTTCACGATAATGCAACTAAAATGGGCCTTGACATAGCTAGGATTGGCGTTGAGTGGTCCAGGATATTCCCAAAGCCAATGCCCGAACCACCACAGGGTAACGTGGAGGTTAAAGGCGACTCCGTGCTGATGGTTCACGTTGACGAGAGGGACCTTAAGTCCACAAATATGTAACAACCACGGCATGGCTTAACACGGTGTTTCCGTAACCGATACAGCAATACTTGCATAAATTTGCGATACTTCATGCAGTGGTTGCGGCCATGTTATTGTGGACGATTTCGTCCACGTAGTTCCTGAGGGTCTCGACACCCACGTTTTTAACTCCCAGCGTAAGGCTACATAATTTCATAGCATCTTTGTATACTAATATTAAATCGCCTGTTTGAAAGTTTATAGGCACCAAGTCGCCAACAAGGACGTCTTCTACTACATCAAAGGTCCTGAGATGATTTTGCAACCCTTGTTGTCTTCCCGCGCCCCCTGACCTCATAATCTCAAAGCGTACACTAGAATCCATTATTTTTATTATAATTGGCATGATACTTATGGCGTCATAATAGCTCCGCTTAAGTGTATGTAGCGTTTTCTTCCTAAACTCGTAATTTTCGACCCAAGCCCTTCTTAAGTCAATTTTGATTTCCCCACTTGCGACTTCTGCCGTCTCTCTTGCCTTGGAGATTAGAAACTTGATGAGTGTAAATACGAGGACGTGGGTGGCAAGGCAATCCAGGATCGCGAAATGGGCTATACCTTTCATCGTAAGCCTATAACCCAGGTCAACACCGCCGGTGGATGCTTGCGCTATGAATCCCTGTTTTGCTAACCACTCAAGATTTGCTTTTACGATGCTTGAGTTTTTAATATTCACGAGTGATTTTAGGCAACGGCCAACGTTGTTTTGCGTAATTCTAGGTAGCTTCATGAGAAGCTGGAGTGTGCCGATGCAGTACAGTGTCTCCTCCAAATAATTTGGTCTCCTGCCCTTCGCACTTTCTCGTTTATTTTTGATACTCACGCCTGTATAACAACGTTCGTACTTATAAAGCTTCTACTAACGCCGCGTGTTACGGTAATTAGATTTTACCGTAGTAAACAAAGGAAAAAGGCGACCGCTGCAATGTACGTCATGGTATGTCGCTGGAGTTGCAAAAGGTTGCTATAGTAGGACGTGGGAAAATATGGTCACGCGGTAAGGATATCCAGGTCGTTGTTCAGGACGAAAATGCTGTGAAGCTTCTAAGGCCATATGTAGGGGGACGTGTCGATGTGGTGGTCGCTGGGATACCGCTCAGGGCGCGGCTATTGTACGAACAACCGAAGCGGGGCAGGGCGTACATTGGCCTCTTTTTGCCCCGCAGGCTTCGGCCGTTGTGGGAGAAGATGCGCCAGGAGGTGGAGGAGGTCGACGTTGTTATAATCCTCGACTCCCTGAATATCCCCATAATAAGCACAATAGAGGTCAATCAACAAGGTAATCCCGCCAATACAATCATGTAGCTGGGGATGGGCATGGTAGGCGAAATGAACAAATCACACCGGGCCAAGGCCCTTTCGAATCAACAAAAACAGCCAGGTCATCCACTCAGACAACAACGTACACAGGAACGAAGGCCCAACGACCACGGCGGATTTGATGGTTCGATCCTAGGCACGAATTGCAGGTTCAAACTGGCGAATGGAGAAACCTTACAGGGTTTGGTGAGTGCTGTGTCCAAATACTGGTATCTCATCAACGTTGATGGGCAAATAATGATTGTAAATAAGGCATACGTCGTTTCAATAATGCCCGTTCAAAACCAAAACAAAAAGGATGATGCCGGCACCCTGGTAGGCACGTCGGTGAGTCCATATGGCGAGAAGAAGGCGTGATCAGGGGAAAGAAGAGGAGCCTGTTAATAAATTTATCGCTGATGTAGCTGAGTATCTGTATAGATTAGGCTTCAATGTAGTGCCCGTTGATGGTAGCAAAAAGCCTGTAATTGGGTCATGGGACTCAGACAATCGCCCGTCCTGGGATTCCCTAAAGAGGTTCCTGGGCAAGGCCGAGGGTTTGGCTATAACTGGTAAATTCCTCGATGATAAGGAGTACGGCATCATTGTCCTCGACCTAGATGACGTGGATGCCGCCGCCGAGATATTGGCCAAGGTATTCGGCAATGAATGGATGGCTAGGCTTTGTGGCCAGGGTTGGAGTTTTTGCGGTTTTACCGGCCCTAGACCTAAGGGCAAAGTAAAATGTGATTGCAAAGCGCCTGGTGAGGACTGCGACTGCGTCGTTGAGGGCAGTAATGAGCATAAGAAATTGAGTGAGCTGAAACGCGGCATGTACATTGTCGTCAGGGTGCCAAAGTCGTGCCTCCCCACGGGCTCTATCAGGAGCGATGCCATTGAAACCATGGCCTCAAATTATGAGGTCGTCTATGGGAAACACCCTAGTGGTGCATACTATCAGCCCGTGAGGTTTACCAATGGGCAATGGGTACCAATGGACATAAAAGATATTGGTCAGGGCGAGGTCATTAATTGCGATGAGTTGAAGGCCCTGATCGCCTTAATTAAGCAATCACCAATACCTCACTTGGAGGGGTTGGGCAGGGACGATGCCGCAACGGCCATCGACCTAGATCTACCTGAACCCACCAGGGAGTTAAATGATGATGATATTAACAAATTAGTTAATGTAATTAGGCTTATTTGGTGGTTTGAAACCGATGAGGGCAAGCACATCCATGACCTCCTGCTCTATGGATTGGTCAGCCAAATGAGGCGTGGTGGCATTAAGTATGAAGTGGCTAGGAAGGTCGTCGAAGCCATTATCAACGCGGGGCTGCAGGATATTGCTGGAAAAGTAGACCAGGCAACGCTGCAACGAATAATGAGGAATGAACAAAGGCACTTTAGGGAGACTGTTGATTACGTCTATGCGAAACCCACTGCCAAATTGTGGGGTCCGAAGTCCTTCGAGGCCAACCTAAGGCCCGTGATTGAGAAGGCCAAGTCGCAGGGCATCATTGACATTAGCGGAGATGAATTTTTTGACATGATTTATCCCATAGTATACGGCAGGCGTAGTGAGAAGGAGGAGGAAGAGGAGGAAGGAGGCTCCATCTTGGATATCTACTTGCCAGAAGAAGAGGGGATACAAAATGTGCCGCCGTGGGCCGAGGGCCTAGAGTTTTCAAGGATTGAATATTGCCTAGACATGCCCTACTGTAATAGAGCTTTTGTCACATATACGCGTGGAGACAGCCAGTATACCGTCGTTGTGATTAGGCATCGAGAGATTGAGGAGGATGAGGAAGGCAATAAACATACTTACCTAAATTATGAGCCAATCGCATTATTTCCTAGATACATGGGTGCTGTCTACGACCCATTCTATGGGGATTGGTTCTTTGCCGCACTTCACGATGGTAGGCTTGCCGTGGTATCCAATGATTTTGACGACTTTATCGAGACATTGAGGAGGGCTGCTAATGTCCGATTCTTCGTCATAAGTCACAAGCAATACTTAGACTTAATAAGGGGTGTACTGCCCAGGATTAGGCAGGTCGTGAGTGCTGGCATTGCGGATGACGGTTTTATAGACCCACATGGCGTGTTAGACATTACCGATTACGGCGTTGAGCCCCTACTGAAGGCATATGAGTGGGTACGTAAGTACTATCCAGAGGCCAATGCCAGATGGGCATGGTTCAATGTAATGGCTACCGTGGCAAAAATAATAACGCCCATGATTAGGCACCGCAGTAAGACGTTCAATGACATGGTAGTCTACAACGTCGGGCGGGGTGGTGAGGGGAAATCTACTCTAGCCAGGTACATACTATCGCAATTATTAGGTGGAGATAGTGCAAGGGAGAGCTATCACATAATTATTGACGGGCCTGTCAGAAGTGAGCCTCAACTAAGGAATCTCCTAAGCCTCAATAGACTGCCGTTAATCTTGGATGAACAAAACCGTAGAGCGTTGGCGGCGAATGTGGGGATCTTCTTGAGCGCGGTAGTTGGTATGGGGACAATAGGCGTTCATGCCTCTAGGTACGGCCTCGGCATTGCGGTTAAATTCAAGAACCTTAGGGGTATGGTTGTATTCACGAATGTGTCGTTCACGTCGTTTTTGAGGGATGTACTTAGCGAAGCCAGTGACTATGCCATAATACGCAGGTTCATTGAGATACCTTGGGATAGTGAGCCCATAGACCCAGCAGCGTTCAAGGACCTCCCTGAGCTTAAGCCCATATACGGCTTCGCAGCTAGGCTATGGGCGAGGTATAAGGATGAACTTGCCAAGTCTGCCGATCTATTGGAGCTCATTGAGAAACTGGCCATAGCTATGGGTAGGGAATACATGGGCGATGCTAAGGTGGATGAGGTGGTGCAATATACCCTGGGCATAATCAGGGAGTTAAGGGAGACGAAGAGGAACGAGAGGCTGGCGTTGAACGATGCTGAGACTTTGATAGCAAACGCCTACGGTTTCGTGAGTAATGAAATTAAAACACCTCCGTCATCTGCGATCAAGGTCTTGCGCGTTATCCTGGAGAACCCAAGTAGGGCGGGGATATTGTTGGTTGGCGTTAAGGATGATGAGAAGGCGGCGAAGCTGGCAAACGATTTGAATAACGTGATCCAGGAGCTAGGCGACAAATATAGTATAACTGGGGAACAAGGAAAAATTCAGGGAGCTGACCCCGATGCAGTTGCTGTCTACTCAATCCTTAAGGATGCTCTTGCGAAGGGTAAATACCAGGTCGTGGTCCTATCGAAGATGCCATTGATACCGGGATCGCCAGAAATGTTTATGGGCTCTCCTAGAACTAATGTTTCGGTAAGCGGTGTGCGCCTGAAGGGTTACTACTTATCGCTTGCGGATTTCGTGAGGTTATTCCTCCATAGGGAAGACGTAGTAACGGGTGGGTCCACGGAGAAATCGCCAGAGGACGAGAACTCACCATTAGGCAAACAACAGCAAAATAAGGCTTAAACTAAGTAAACCAACCTCACGGTTTTACCCGTTTACCCGGTTTACCCATGGGGGAGCTTGCTACTAAAAAATTTGCTAGCTTGCTCTACTGCACGAAGTGCAAAGAGGGGTTGAATTGAAAGGTATGAACGTGACCCCACGGAGGTTGTGTTAGGGGGAGACTTCTCTAACCCTCCGGGGTAGGTGGGTAAATTGGGTAAATGGGTAAAATACGTTACCAACTTGTAGAATGTCAAGGCATCGATTCTTCCGTGCATGCACGGGAAAATCGTGCTTTTATACCTTATACATATTTAGTAATGTAGTTAGGAGTTGGTTAGTGATTGGGGACTCGAACGCTGAACATGTGATGAGCCCTAGCCGCGGTGGGGATATCCATTGCGCCCAAGGAGAAAAGCCTCCAAGGAGGTTCCATAAACACTTTGGCAAAAGGTTTTTAAGCACCGCCGTGTATAGTAAAAATTGGGCAGATGGATATGGGCATGGATATGGAAGAAAATAGAGGGGAGGGGCTTGATCTGCCGCGGGACCTAATCAATGTAGCCACACCGAGTATGCGGCAGGGATTGATGATCGTCAACGATAGTAGGGAGGCTGAGGCGATTGTTCAATTCTTCACAGGCATGATAATTAATAAAGATCCATACAAGATTATTGATTGGCGCCGCGAATATGTAAGTGTCAGTGGTGAGGAGCTTCAGGAGGAGTTGAAACTCTTGACTATGCCGTTGCTTATTGAGCAACCGTTCGCGAAAGCCGTGAACACGGAAACAGGTGGAAGCTTCCTAGTCATCATGAGGAGGATCATCATAGTTAACCTCGCACCGCCCACTGGGATTGTTGTATTTGGCCAACCATCAACCGCGCTCGTCGTCAACGACGGTAATAGGGTATATCTAGGGTATAAAGGTATCGACATAAACACTGGCGGTAGGGTTGTTGTGACTGTTAAGTCAAGCATCACTGACCACGTTACTGTACCATTCACGCCAGCTGTGGCTCGTTATATCTTTATTGGTGACGTGGTCGAAGCCGTGATTGACGATGGTGGACAAGTGCGGGGTATGCGGCGTTGATTCGTTATGCATGAAATTTCACTTTTATACCACCCCTATGGATGTATATATTCAGCCAGTTGCCTACAACTTGATCCGTCAACATTAGGAACAACCTCTTAGGCACAAGGTAGGCCAGGTGGCACCCACCATAAAGCGATGCCCATACGCTGTTCAATTCCCTCGGCAAGGGCATACAGATTCTTCGTTTTTCGCCTCTAACAACAGAAACATCAACAACGACACTGTGCAAATCGAGGAGTACACGAGCGTGGTTGCCGCCCCTAATAAGCTCGAAGCCTGGCCCGTAGAGTGCACAAAACCTGTAACGATCCTCGATTTGATTGTACTCAACAGAGCCAAGAACCCAATACCACCCAGGCCTCTCTGGTATTTGTGGGTGAGCCTCCAGGAATTTTCGTGGATAGCAAAAGGGAGACATTGAGATCACAACATAGGCCAGATCTCATAAGTGTTGCGTCGCCGAGGGCCATGGCTGGGATCAATGTATACCTGGAATCAATTAGGGATAGAAAGAAAGCCAGGACACGGAAGCATACTTATAGGCCCAGCGCTGGCGGCCGGATGTCCCGGGAAGTAGGTAATAACCAGTAGCCTAGAGTGGCTTAAGAAAGTGGGCTAGTTCAGCGGTATATATCGTGAGGTCGTGGGTGGGAGGCGGCGCGCTGGGTTGCAAAGGCTAGGTTGGGTATCACAGGTGGTAAGTATCATAATTACCCTGCACTTAATGGCTCGGCTCTCCTGTGCTGCCTGAAGCCCCCTTATGAGGCCCCTTAAAGTTGCCCCGGGCTGGCCCCACGTTCTTTGAGCCGTGCCTTTGTTATCGTGCCTCCACGAGCGTGCAGTACCATGTAGTGCAAAGCCTTAAGAAGCCTGGAGTTGATCGTGGTTTGTGGGTACAGTCAACGTCACGGTACGATTTACTGAGGAGGAGCTTCAGGGACTGGACGAGCTAGCGCGTCGAATGAATAAAACGAGAAGCGACATTATAAGGGAACTCATTAATAATTTCGACGAGGCGTTGAGACGGGAGATTGAGAGGGAGAGGAAAAGGTGGATGGCTATAGGCTTCGTGGGTGCGCTTGAGGGGATAGTCCTAGACCCAACGTTGATACTAAGGTTCGTGAGACGCAACGTTGATGTGCTCGGTTACCCTGACTTTTTAATAGGTATGGTCAGGGTTAGGAATAGGGTTATCGTTTTCTCTCACCAGGATAGGGTCGGTAGCCAACTCCTCAGCCAGGTTCGGAGTAGGGTTGAGGAGGAGGTGAGGCGTGAGGAGGCCGAAATAGAGCAGGAAGATGATGGAGATGAGGATACCGGCGGTGGTAAGGCCGCCTCCGTGCATGTCCACATTAGGGGGCCTATAAAGCCCGGTACACCACATGCCGCCCCTGCATCTACCAAATATAAATTGGTGATTACTAACAGGGCTGCTCCAGCCATTGTTAGGTCTATCGCCGTGGCTGCGACTGGTAAGTCGGCAGTCAGTGGTGGGGGAGGTGATGCAAAGGCTACGTCAAACACTTCCGTGTCAGAAAACAAAAAATCAGCTATCCTTAGCCAACCCGCTGTTAATAAACCACCTACTCCACAGGTTGAGGGGTCTAACCCTCAAGCCGGTGCCGATGGTAGTGGCAAGCATGCGCAAAAACCTGCGGGCCAGGGAATTACACATGAGCTTGCTGGCGATTTTGTACTATCACTGGTGACCCAATCATATCATAAACATAGAGACAGATTGCTTAAGCTAATAGAGGATATGATGGTGAGATGATATGCCGTGGTTAACCGAACAATTGGTATTGAATACGCTATCCTGTAGGAATTTTGATGTGTACTATATGAACCTGAAACCGAGCCCTGATATCGTAGCTACGCGCTATGTAGACGTACTTAGGAAAATTAAGGAAATTTGGTTTATTGAAGTAAAGGGTGTGAATGAGGCATTGGTCCGCGTTGATCAGTTGGAGGTCCTTGTTAACCTGGCTAGATTTGTGAGTAATCCGCCCTACCTAAGGGCTGTACCCGTCGTTGCGGTCGTCGGTGATGGCGTTATAAGCTTTCACAATGGGGAGGACCTGCTTAAGAAAGCCCTATTATTACAGAAGTACGACGACGTTAAGAAAACGACGAAGGGCCGCTTGGTCGCAGCCATAGATGCTAACCGCGTTGAACCGTTTTGGGAAGTCCCTGAGTCTAAAGAACCTTGTAAACGCACGAAGTCCACCTTCGAGTACCTACGTGATGTGGCGGTTAAGGAGCTTGAGGAATTAACAGATGGGGATATCAAGGTAATATTGGGAGATAAGATCGAGGATATCCCACTAGCTAAGGCCTATCAACCGGTAGATGATAATTGTATCCCAAGGATGGATGAGGTGGGTGAGCAATGACGCTTGGCGATCTACTCATAAGGCAAGGACCCCTGATTAGGGTGCCCAAGGATCAACAAAGCAGTCAGAAGCCTACTGAGGCCACATCCCGCGAGTTTATAATCAGGTATTTAGGTTGCCTTGGGCTTTCACCTAGTGATTTAGATAAACTACCTAAAGTGCTCAGGGAGAGGAGTATCAACGCAGACGCTACCAGGTGTATGGCTGAGGTTATGAGGTCATCCACCTGGGATGAACTCTTCGTAAAAATTAACCTTGAGGCGGCCCTACTAGAGGCTGTCAGTAGGCACGAGTTGCAACAGCTGAGTGGTAATAAGCAGGCCATTGACTTGTTACCCCTCTACAGCCTCTATAGCTTTGTTTTATCAATCAGCGCCATTAGGATATTAATTAACAATGACGCCACTAGACCCATAGGGCTAGCAACGCTGGCTAAGGCAACGTACCTATTGTTCGACCTATACCTGGAACTCACCAAGCGCAAGGTCATACCTCCAAGTTTGGAGGCCGAGGTTTGGAGGGTACGTGATACTCTAGGTGATCTAATGAGGGAGCTGTTCAAGGGGGATAGAACGATTACCGTGGACGGTAAGTCGTTTGATGGAAATAAACAACTACGTTAGTAGAACACCCCAGCAACCGGACCGGTCAATTGACTATTTGTACGGGGAACCATGATAACTTTGCCTAGTGTTTAAGTTCAATTTTACTTGGGAAGCGACGAGGGGGAAAGTTTAAAAAGGCTTCCGGCCACGTTCAGTTCTGCATGGGTGGGCACGTGATTGTTCTATTCTCCCTTGATGTTCAACTCCCTTGGTAAAGTACAGAACGGCGAGGATGAGCGCCAAAAACCCTCCTGTAATAATGAGGGCGAGGAGGGCGTAATATAAGGTGACATTATCTGGATTCCTCATATAGCAGATACATTGCCAGGCCTATTGTCCCAATTATGATCAGTGGGGTTGATAAGGCATCGCAAGTCTCCCTCCCTTGTCCCACCAGCCCATGCTACTGGGGCGTATTTATCGGCTCTTTAATAAATTCTCCCCGTCGAGTGGATACACCCAGGGAGGAGATGTAGCCATCATTGTATTACTCATGTTTCTAGCTTTCCGGAGCGATCAACAACGGCGGTGGCGATACTGCGTTTAATCATGCTTTTTCGCTAATCCAACCTTCAAGCCTAACCTGTAGAAAGAAGCTTATTTGTTAAATCCTTAACCTTCTCCTCAAACTTGTCGAAGGTTATCTCGCCAACCCTTCCCAAGCTCTTACCTGAGTAATGGCTCCAAGCCTTCTCATCCGTGAGCAACTTAGCCAATGCCTCGACAGCCTCATCAACACTTTCGTAACCAAGTCCAACCTCGCCACTCATGGCTAGGTCACTCCAGGCACCACCACTCCTATGAACAACAACGGGCAAACCTCTGGCCATTGCCTCGGCAACCACTACGCCCCAGTGCTCATTAATCGTCGCGTGCAGGAACACCCTAGCCTGGTCCATCAAAACAACCTTAACATCACCTGGAGCATTGGGGTACAATTCAACATTTAATTTGTTCTCCATAGCCATCCTCCTAATCCTCTCATAATAGGCATTAGATGGCTTAGTCCCAGTCCCACCAACAATGACAAGCTTAACCCCAGGTACTTCTTTAGTTAGTCTAGGCATCAGCTCACTAACGACCCAGTGGTAACGCTTCTCCCAACTGAACCTACCAATCATTATAACGGCTAATTGCCTCTCCTCAAAGGGCCTCGGCTCCTTAATGATAGGCACATTGGGCGGTATTGGTGGATTAAGGACGATGGGCTCCTCACCATACACATCCCTAACTACATTAGCCGTCCACCTGGAGTTAGCCATAACAACCTCATTAACCTCGAAGGGACTGCCCCTATTGAACCTCTCACCAAGCCACAGAGAACCCACTAGGTATATGTTCCATGGGAATTTGCCGTATCGCTCCATTATGTATGGATCGCTCTTCCAATAATGTGGTGATGCCTTATTGTGTATAACCTCCATTGGGTAATGTATGTACTCCATTGTCTTGAAACCATACCTCCTCTTCATTGCAATGATCGGCCTTGTTTGGTAAAAGTCCACATAAACTATGTCAGGCTTTAATCGAGGTATAACCCACGTAGCTGGTAACCAGGAGAACGCGCGCAGGTAAATACCAAATGCCCTTAGCTTGAACGGCATGCTGTGGGTTGGTATGTCGGTAATGTCTATGCCAAACCAATCCTTATAACACGGCACGCAGAACCTAGTTGTTGCCGTTATTTCGGTATGAAGGCCCAGGTCCTTAAGTGCTCTGGCGAATGCCGCAGCAACTATTTCACCACCACCTGGTCTGTCCCAGTAGTGATGTGTAACTAACGCCTTCATGATACATCACCAATGTATCATTGCTGATATGAGATAGCGTGTTTTTATGAATTTCGGTAAGCTGCTAATATATATGTTCTTGAATAGTAGGTAGTGGGCATAGGCCCTAATGTGCCTGTTACATGCATCACTACCGCCACTAGCAAGCGCGTTATACGCTACTGGGAACCACGGTGTTAGTCTCTGCCCAATCATTAACGCGTATAGCCCTAGAATCGTCTCGTCAGCGATGCACTGCCTAATTTGTCTAGGCACGTTACCTAAACCATCCATTAGGGCGTCAATGACTGGTTTATTGGGCGTGTGGTTCACGATAATGGCCTGCTTGGGGCCGAAGAACACGGGACTGTGCCCACGCTTATTGTAAACAATCCTCGTTGCATTAACCGCATACTCATCATTGCCTATCTTAATCGTCATCGTAGTATCTCTGGGGCCTGGTCTCTCATTAGCATCAGCAATACCAATTAATTGCGTATTATTACCACTCATTGCTTTAACAATCTCGAGAAAACGCGGGAACTTATTGTCTAGAATTACGTCGGAGTCCACGATAATGTCACCCCTCTCGGCAATTGATAACGCCATCAACAGGGTCTCGCTCCTATTCCCAACATTAACCGGGATTACCTTAACATTAACTGACTCCCTAACAGCTTCATAAACCATGTCCTCAAGACCCTCTAGGTTATTTACGTTGTCTATAAAGACTACGAACTCCCTGGGTCTCAATAACTTTATGTTATCATACTGATAATCCCCAATGTCCCTAACCCTGGATATGGGCAGGTAAGTAATTAACTTCACAGCGATTAAACTTATATTTACCCATAAAAGGCTTTGCTGATGAGTGGAAATGCCCTGTCCTCACTTAGGGATGCCCTTGAACTCATGGCATTACTAATCCTAGCCTTAATTATTGACGCCATTGTCTACATTCATTGCGGGCTCCTACACCTAGTTAAGGGTGAACCATTCAGGTTATGCGTAAATGACTCAGAGGATGTAGACTTCATTGAGGACTTTGATCCCTACGCAAGCAGTGAATGAAGCCGACGCCATTTAGTCTCTTTATTTTACAATCAAAACCATTAACCAGAATGTTAAAAAGTGGGACTGGATCTCCATGGTACTCAAGGATTAATTCCTTAAATAATTTGACGTGTTCATAATCATTAAGAATCACATCGAATTCACAACCCTCACAATCCATCTTAAGC
>Ga0208151_100738_pt1 | contig 12158 bp, 4 predicted proteins | sample ECH_Bhost_MetaG_FD_187130 | JGI IMG/M metagenome (GOLD analysis project Ga0208151, IMG submission 187130) | Hot spring microbial mat communities from Yellowstone National Park, Wyoming, USA - ECH_B host_MetaG (SPAdes) (version 2) | ecosystem: Environmental > Aquatic > Thermal springs > Hot... | reverse complement strand
CTTGTTCTGAATGTTAGCTATGGGTATCCTTTAATGAGGAATTGAAAGTCAAAAACTCAAGCGGGTCTTGATTTTTGTTTTTCTGACTGTATCCTTTAATGAGGAATTGAAAGGGTTTAAGCTCTAAAACCCAATCGAGTTTCCCGTCTGAGTATCCTTTAATGAGGAATTGAAAGCTTCCTGTCCATTCACATACACGTAGAGTACCTGATCGTATCCTTTAATGAGGAATTGAAAGGCTCAAAGCCTTAGCATCCCGCAACTCTCCCCTGTGTATCCTTTAATGAGGAATTGAAAGTCTCTCAAGTACACAATCCTTCTCTCTACCCCAAGGGTATCCTTTAATGAGGAATTGAAAGTGGTGAAGAACCAGCGTTCGCGGCTGAAGAAAGTGTATCCTTTAATGAGGAATTGAAAGACCTAGACGCGTCTATCATCCTCCACCGAAAAGGCAGGTATCCTTTAATGAGGAATTGAAAGTGTTCGTTGAAAACGTGTGACTACGTTAGCTTCACTGGGGTATCCTTTAATGAGGAATTGAAAGGTTCTATCCATTTTCGTATTCTTGTTTTTGTTGCTGGTATCCTTTAATGAGGAATTGAAAGAGGAAGGGGGTGATGAATAGACCAACCTTCCTCTTTGTAGTATCCTTTAATGAGGAATTGAAAGAAACTAGTATACAAAATACACCTAACGTTGGGGTAAGTATCCTTTAATGAGGAATTGAAAGCCTATGTAACCGTCAAAACCAGCACCAATGAACACTAGGTATCCTTTAATGAGGAATTGAAAGTTGCGTGAAGTATTACCAGAAACGAAACGCGATATTAAGAGTATCCTTTAATGAGGAATTGAAAGTCACAGCATCGGCTATTTGCTGTGCCGTGAGATTTGTTTGTATCCTTTAATGAGGAATTGAAAGTTTTTGAAACGCATATAATACGGAAGCTTTAAAAGTTGTGTATCCTTTAATGAGGAATTGAAAGGTTAATGTTTTACAAGCACCAACAAGATTGGTGGGCGTGTATCCTTTAATGAGGAATTGAAAGAGCGATAATTCTTTTCAACGAAGAAACAGGACAACTTTTAAGTATCCTTTAATGAGGAATTGAAAGTCCTCATGCGAAGCCGGTGGTTTGATTGAAGCTTTCTGTATCCTTTAATGAGGAATTGAAAGTTAGCCTCTAGATCCCTTAACGTCGACGTTAAATTAGTATCCTTTAATGAGGAATTGAAAGTTGATTAACGCGTTTATAATTGGAGCAAGAGCGCGGGCTGGTATCCTTTAATGAGGAATTGAAAGTTGGTGAACCGTTAGACGACTCTATACCCCTTGAGGCTTATGTATCCTTTAATGAGGAATTGAAAGATCTTAAGCGTCCTAGCGAAACTTGGAAGCGCATAGTATCCTTTAATGAGGAATTGAAAGATACTTTGGCGTTCAGCTTGACCCCGTTCGGATTGCCTGTATCCTTTAATGAGGAATTGAAAGTTTTAATGAACAAATTCTTGAGGAAGAAAAACGGTTGGGTATCCTTTAATGAGGAATTGAAAGGCCTCCTCCTGCTACGCCTATAGTGCTTATACTCGTTAGGTATCCTTTAATGAGGAATTGAAAGCTGTTAGAGTCTGTGGAACGAACACAAAGTTGAGCGGGTATCCTTTAATGAGGAATTGAAAGTATAATTCTCCCATACTTGTTGCCCCTCCAGTGCTAGGGTATCCTTTAATGAGGAATTGAAAGAGTTTCCCGTCTGAAACTCGCGCTATTTCTGGATTTTGTATCCTTTAATGAGGAATTGAAAGATGCGGTCTTGTAGATTAGCACGCAATAGAAGAATGGTATCCTTTAATGAGGAATTGAAAGTCATAAAGTATGTTGTTGTCATTTATCACCAATTTCATGTATCCTTTAATGAGGAATTGAAAGAATCACGGGCGCAGAAGTTCTACAAGCGTTGGCGAGTATCCTTTAATGAGGAATTGAAAGAATTCAGGAATTTGTGAGCAACATAGCCGATAAGCGTGTATCCTTTAATGAGGAATTGAAAGGACTAAAGAATTTTGCCTTCGCCAATAACTCAAGCGTATCCTTTAATGAGGAATTGAAAGTATATTCGTACCTATACTCTTCTCCCAACCCTTATCAAGGTATCCTTTAATGAGGAATTGAAAGATATTTTGGGCAGAGACGCTAATTCCTGTTCTAAAGGTATCCTTTAATGAGGAATTGAAAGTTTATGTAATAATACGGGTATAACCCTGTGATGTGTCGGTATCCTTTAATGAGGAATTGAAAGCTGTCTAGCTCTTCTTTTCACCATCGTTATTCACCACGCGTATCCTTTAATGAGGAATTGAAAGTGCGGGACGCTAAGGGCTTTTTCGCCCGAACCCGCACCGGTATCCTTTAATGAGGAATTGAAAGCTAAGCGTCCATCAAAGTGTTGCTTATACCACTTTTTTGGGTATCCTTTAATGAGGAATTGAAAGAGTCTATTTTCGCCCTCTTTTGCCCTAAAGTATGGCAAGTATCCTTTAATGAGGAATTGAAAGAGCGGTAGAATGGCAAATCGACCGCCTCCGCCAAAGTTTGTATCCTTTAATGAGGAATTGAAAGGCTGGTGCGCGGGTAATACCCAAATACCCACAACCCGTATCCTTTAATGAGGAATTGAAAGAATCAACAACGTAATAATCACTTCACCACTTGATTCTTTGGTATCCTTTAATGAGGAATTGAAAGTTTTCACTAATTCTTGTTCGAGCGCTTGCCAATCAACCGGTATCCTTTAATGAGGAATTGAAAGACATAGGTGATGAGAAAAATGAATGTCAAAGCTTATTTGTATCCTTTAATGAGGAATTGAAAGATACTAAAAAGGCTTTGAGTGATTGCAAATGCGTATTGGGTATCCTTTAATGAGGAATTGAAAGTTTTTACCACGCCCATTTATGTAGTCTTGAACTTTTTGTGTATCCTTTAATGAGGAATTGAAAGAAAATTTCTTGTAACGCTTGGTCAATGTAAGGACGCCAAGTATCCTTTAATGAGGAATTGAAAGTTACAAATTCTTAACGACAAATTTCACCACAACCTTTGGTATCCTTTAATGAGGAATTGAAAGACAGCTTATCCTTTTGCCTTCTCAGCGTCATTTAGTTATACAGTATCCTTTAATGAGGAATTGAAAGAGGGAGACGCCGGAGGCGTCAGCCACCTCGCCCGCCGGTATCCTTTAATGAGGAATTGAAAGTCATCCTGGTGTTCTGGCTGCTCGTCCTCTTGCTTCTTTGTATCCTTTAATGAGGAATTGAAAGTTTTTCACGTAGTCAGCGATTTGCTGTGCAGTAAGGTTTGGTATCCTTTAATGAGGAATTGAAAGATTTTTTGGGGTGAGTGAAGCTTGAGCGATGGGTATTGGTATCCTTTAATGAGGAATTGAAAGACTCATATCCGCAATGGTAGCACTTTACGTGTTGTGGTTCTGTATCCTTTAATGAGGAATTGAAAGGTTGATTCATAACCATACCAGACTGCCCTAGTCTCGTATCCTTTAATGAGGAATTGAAAGTGTGAAGTTGCTAAATTTCCAGCCCGGCGGAATTATTATAGTATCCTTTAATGAGGAATTGAAAGAAATTCTGGTTGATTAGTGAAGTCATAATAATTAATGTATCCTTTAATGAGGAATTGAAAGTGCGTGACAGTGTAGTCAATGAACAAACCTTCGTGATTGTATCCTTTAATGAGGAATTGAAAGCGTCCATGCACGCTAGGGTTTTGCGCACAACCGCATCGTATCCTTTAATGAGGAATTGAAAGCTTTCTAAAAGCTTTTCGAGTGTAACTATTAGTTTTGTCGTATCCTTTAATGAGGAATTGAAAGAATGTTGGGGTAACTTCACCACTTGACGCTTCTGGGTATCCTTTAATGAGGAATTGAAAGTTGACAACCCACCACCCACCCCACCTCACTCTCCTTTCTTCAAGTATCCTTTAATGAGGAATTGAAAGATAGCGTACGAAAAAACGGGGCGGATTTGGGGCACGGTATCCTTTAATGAGGAATTGAAAGAAAATTCTAGGACTCTAGAAGTCTGACTATTAGTAAGTATCCTTTAATGAGGAATTGAAAGTCTTGATGAAACCACTTGCTCCTTCAGCAAGCACAAGTATCCTTTAATGAGGAATTGAAAGTGCAAACCAGCGAGAATGTCTTGCGCTATCACTTTTGTATCCTTTAATGAGGAATTGAAAGCGCCTAATGGTTATTGTAAATGGTTTTTTGCTTTTTTGTATCCTTTAATGAGGAATTGAAAGATGACTACTGAGGAAGAGTGAAGCATAATTTTTTTGTATCCTTTAATGAGGAATTGAAAGAGCTTAGATATCCACGACACATAATAAACATTCTTAGGTATCCTTTAATGAGGAATTGAAAGAAAAGTGGGTTCAAGGATGCAAATGGATTTTTCGAGTGTATCCTTTAATGAGGAATTGAAAGCCGTTACTTTTCACTAGTATGATGACCGTGTTGCCTGGTATCCTTTAATGAGGAATTGAAAGGTAGCCCCACCGATGTCGTTAAAACTGTTTTCATTTGCGGTATCCTTTAATGAGGAATTGAAAGTGTGAAAGCTTCAGAGGGCGTGAAAGGCCTTAAACACGAGTATCCTTTAATGAGGAATTGAAAGACTCTTTAGACACAGCTTGACGAGCTTGAGCTTGAGTATCCTTTAATGAGGAATTGAAAGAGGAACTGCCTGAACGGGTTCGGCTTGTCAGGGTGTAAGTATCCTTTAATGAGGAATTGAAAGTCTGAATATGTATGTATATGCCTAGTCACGACGTCCACGTATCCTTTAATGAGGAATTGAAAGCATTGTTCGACACCCAAAACTTCAAGTACCTCGCCCCGTATCCTTTAATGAGGAATTGAAAGCCTCCTTGCGTTGAAACAGACACGACGTACCACTTAGGTATCCTTTAATGAGGAATTGAAAGCCCCTCCTCAGGAATTACAATATCACGTGGATCGCTTGTGTATCCTTTAATGAGGAATTGAAAGTCTGAATCACTCGATTGGCTAGGCTGTTCGCTTTGTTGTATCCTTTAATGAGGAATTGAAAGTTTAAGTGAAGAAAGTGATTCAAATGACGAAATGAGTATCCTTTAATGAGGAATTGAAAGGGATTCTAGCGACAAACAAAGTGGCGAAAATAGTAGCGTATCCTTTAATGAGGAATTGAAAGTTTGAAGCAAGAAAAGCGGTAGTACTTTCCTTTCACTTCGGTATCCTTTAATGAGGAATTGAAAGTCCAGAAACACCTTCCGCTCGTGTGGGTCATACCAGTAAGTATCCTTTAATGAGGAATTGAAAGTCCCAGCCGCATTCTTTGTGGCTAACAAGGAGACGTGTATCCTTTAATGAGGAATTGAAAGTATTATCCTAATCTGGGTGGATATGGGGTGGAAGTATGGTATCCTTTAATGAGGAATTGAAAGTTCTTGAAGGAATTATTATCTTTCTTACAAATTCCGTATCCTTTAATGAGGAATTGAAAGACCGCTTTATCATCAACGGCTAAATCTGTAAGCACTATTGTATCCTTTAATGAGGAATTGAAAGAGGTAACACAAGAACCATTTTATCATGACGGGATTCGTATCCTTTAATGAGGAATTGAAAGTTTCCTTTACACGTACTCGCACATAAACCACTTTATCGGTATCCTTTAATGAGGAATTGAAAGGATACGTCGGAAAGGAAGTGTACGTCTGAACCAGAGTATCCTTTAATGAGGAATTGAAAGGGTATATAACTGGAAATTCGGCGTACCCCTCACCTTGTATCCTTTAATGAGGAATTGAAAGAGGGTCCAGGAACTGAACATCTTTTGACGTTCACTCCTGTATCCTTTAATGAGGAATTGAAAGCCATAGTCCGCAATCGGGCCCCAAGCCACGTAGTTGTGTATCCTTTAATGAGGAATTGAAAGGTAAAGTAGTTCAAACCGTCTAAGAGGTTACCGTATTCAGTATCCTTTAATGAGGAATTGAAAGTTGACGTCGACACGTCTAAGTTCTATGTGCTTAACACAGTATCCTTTAATGAGGAATTGAAAGGCTATACACCTTCGAATGGTGAATACACAATTGTGTTGTATCCTTTAATGAGGAATTGAAAGTTGATGATGTTGAGCTTAGGACTTTGGTATTCCTCGTGTATCCTTTAATGAGGAATTGAAAGTTTGGTTGAAAGGGGTTCTTTTCTGGTGCGTCAACCAGTATCCTTTAATGAGGAATTGAAAGTTAAAAATTATCTCACTTCTCTTGCTCATGCTACTCACCTGTATCCTTTAATGAGGAATTGAAAGTAGCCATTCTCACAAAGTAGCGCGCGGCACACCTGGTATCCTTTAATGAGGAATTGAAAGTATCAACCTGAGTCGCCGTTTGACCCTTACAGAAGAGTATCCTTTAATGAGGAATTGAAAGCGAGGCTGTGAGGTTGGCTGAGCTTGTTCCTGAGTTCGTGTATCCTTTAATGAGGAATTGAAAGGCCTCCATTGCTGTGGTAGCCTCAGAGAGCAAAGAATCCGGTATCCTTTAATGAGGAATTGAAAGGCTAAGTATTCGGAGTCCGCTTTTGTTAACACTTTCCCGGTATCCTTTAATGAGGAATTGAAAGATTGTAGCAGGGATAGAGCACATTGGTGAAGTAGTGGTGGTATCCTTTAATGAGGAATTGAAAGCTTAAAGTGTATATTCCGCTGTTAAATGACACGTCAGTATCCTTTAATGAGGAATTGAAAGAACTCAGGAGTTACTTTTTCTTGTTCCCCTTTTTACACGTATCCTTTAATGAGGAATTGAAAGGCTTGTATTGGTATGCTCACGCTCGGCTCCGGTTTTGGTAAGTATCCTTTAATGAGGAATTGAAAGAAGTATTTCACCAAAGCTTCCACGTCAAGAAGTTTGTATCCTTTAATGAGGAATTGAAAGGAAAAATAGGTGAGTGAGCATGGCTTGTCCTTATTGCGTATCCTTTAATGAGGAATTGAAAGCGGCGCAGGCGTTCAAAAAGCAACGGATAACTTTTCGAAGTATCCTTTAATGAGGAATTGAAAGACCGAGATTTGTGAGAAGAATTTTGCTTTCGCTAATAGTATCCTTTAATGAGGAATTGAAAGACTTGGAAAACCGGGCGAGTTCGCTATTAGTAGAAGTATCCTTTAATGAGGAATTGAAAGTTTTGGGGAATTGCGCCCGCGGCTGGAACACTAAGCATTAGTATCCTTTAATGAGGAATTGAAAGCCAGCTATGACAGACAAATATGTTAATCCGACAAACCTTTTGTATCCTTTAATGAGGAATTGAAAGCTTGGGGTCAAAACCCCAACAGTTTACCTGCCTAGTATCCTTTAATGAGGAATTGAAAGGTAAAAAGTATCCCTGGATAAAAATTATCAAGTGTTGCGGTATCCTTTAATGAGGAATTGAAAGTATCCACCGAAAAGAGCTCAACAATGCGGTCAAACAGTATCCTTTAATGAGGAATTGAAAGATGATTGCGGGCATTGGCGAGACTACTTTACCAGTTTGGTATCCTTTAATGAGGAATTGAAAGTTCTTAGCACTCCGCTCGGGCAATGGTTGGTAACAGGTATCCTTTAATGAGGAATTGAAAGCAACTATACCCGCACCTCTAACGTCGTAAGGGTTGTGTATCCTTTAATGAGGAATTGAAAGGATCTTCTACGTGTTCGTTAACGGGGTGAACACGACGTATCCTTTAATGAGGAATTGAAAGGTTTGGGGAACATCCCCAATCTTTTAAAACCAAACGTATCCTTTAATGAGGAATTGAAAGAATGGAATCGAGTCTGAAGTTGGTGTTCCAAAGTAGAGTATCCTTTAATGAGGAATTGAAAGTCAAAACCCTTGCGGAAACAACAGTTGCTGGTAGCACGGTATCCTTTAATGAGGAATTGAAAGGCCAACGCAAAGTATCCAGTGCCGATTGGTGGTGTTGTATCCTTTAATGAGGAATTGAAAGTTAGCCGTACCACCTACTTGCGTTCCTGCGAGTGCAGTATCCTTTAATGAGGAATTGAAAGAAGTCGTTCTCGAGCGGTACCTCTATACGCGTGCTCACGGGTATCCTTTAATGAGGAATTGAAAGTAGTGCTTGTGCAAGGTGTAATGACAACCAAAATGGTGAGTATCCTTTAATGAGGAATTGAAAGTAGGGCTTTTGAAACAGCTGTAAAGGTGGTACGAACATGTATCCTTTAATGAGGAATTGAAAGCGCTGTTAACAGCGTTCGCTGATTACGTGAGTAGCGGGTATCCTTTAATGAGGAATTGAAAGTGCACACGAATGCCAGTCATCTTTTTCTCCTCCTTTCTAAGTATCCTTTAATGAGGAATTGAAAGGGCTTTTTATTCACTATTAACTCTAGTCGGTTTTCGCCTGTATCCTTTAATGAGGAATTGAAAGAGTTAATCAGCTTGTCAAGTTTTTCGCTGATTTCTTTGGTATCCTTTAATGAGGAATTGAAAGTCGAAATACTTGACACGTTAGTAAGTACAGCTGGTAGTATCCTTTAATGAGGAATTGAAAGTTTTCAAGAAACACAAAACAGGAAGCACCGACTATTATTGTATCCTTTAATGAGGAATTGAAAGCGAGATGTTCAGCTGGTGTTAGCTCATCATCATTCAGTATCCTTTAATGAGGAATTGAAAGCAAAACCAGGGCAAGACGGAGTAGGACACGTGTAAACCGTATCCTTTAATGAGGAATTGAAAGTTTACACCAACCCTCGATTTTGGCTCACCACTTTTCACCTGTATCCTTTAATGAGGAATTGAAAGTCAAAAATGTGAAGACGTGAATATTCAGTAAAGTTTGTGTATCCTTTAATGAGGAATTGAAAGCTTACAAGCGGTGAGGCGCCTGAAGCCGCACACTAGGTATCCTTTAATGAGGAATTGAAAGATAACTCGAGGAGGAAGAAGAGTCTATCCGTTCATGGAGTATCCTTTAATGAGGAATTGAAAGTGATCACCTACTGAACCCACAGATTTTCTTGGACCTTGGTATCCTTTAATGAGGAATTGAAAGTTGGGGTCCTCAACAACGGCAACTGCTTCTATTTCAGTATCCTTTAATGAGGAATTGAAAGTAGCGATTTGTTCGGCGCCGAAAACCTGCCGAATGGTATCCTTTAATGAGGAATTGAAAGGGTCATAGCTTTTAGTTTGGCATTAGCCTTGTTTATAGGTATCCTTTAATGAGGAATTGAAAGGTCGACCAACCCGAAGAAAACGTGTAAGGATAAGCAGGTATCCTTTAATGAGGAATTGAAAGATTATCCGCCTTTCTGACCCTAAAGGTATGACATGTATCCTTTAATGAGGAATTGAAAGTGCAAAAAAGCTCAGAGACAAATTCAACGATCTTGTGTCAGTATCCTTTAATGAGGAATTGAAAGTTATAAAAGCAGAAAATGTCAAAGCGGCTTTAATGGTATCCTTTAATGAGGAATTGAAAGTTATTTTCATTTTACTTTTCTTTTAGCTTTTTCGGTATCCTTTAATGAGGAATTGAAAGTTTTTGTAAAGTCAAAAAAATACTATTTCGACTTAGTATCCTTTAATGAGGAATTGAAAGCTTGTTTTATATAGGTAATAGGGGAAAGTGAATTGTTGTATCCTTTAATGAGGAATTGAAAGTTCTTAAGCCTCGCCATCGCCTACCACCTCCACCAGTATCCTTTAATGAGGAATTGAAAGATAGTCACTCTATCCAAAAATTCACGTGCAAACTTGTATTGTATCCTTTAATGAGGAATTGAAAGTGCCGCTTTTAACACTAGTTCTTCGGCTTCAACCTCAGGTATCCTTTAATGAGGAATTGAAAGAATCAGGTGTGAACTCCTGCAACCCCTCTTTGATAGTATCCTTTAATGAGGAATTGAAAGCTTATCGCGTTGACCCGCTTCACGTGTTCACTTTTCGGTATCCTTTAATGAGGAATTGAAAGCTAAAAGCCGTGAAGGGCTGGTATGACAGGGTTGTCATGTATCCTTTAATGAGGAATTGAAAGACAGTTTGCACCTGCAAGAACTCTTCGACCGCATTGTGTATCCTTTAATGAGGAATTGAAAGTCGATTCACAAGGGCATTTAGAGATATTCAAAATAATCGGTATCCTTTAATGAGGAATTGAAAGTTATAAGTCCTTTGACGTATTTGGCAAACAGCTCTTGGTATCCTTTAATGAGGAATTGAAAGGTATAGTTTATTTTGGCAACACGCCCGAAAGGTGGTATGGTATCCTTTAATGAGGAATTGAAAGATAGCATATGCGTATTCGGCATGTGTGTCGTCGAAAGTAGGTATCCTTTAATGAGGAATTGAAAGTGACCCACGGCACTAATGAAACCTTGGTTGAGGTTGGTATCCTTTAATGAGGAATTGAAAGTTTAGTATGGGTCTCTCGATTGCTTCACCAATTTTTGGGTATCCTTTAATGAGGAATTGAAAGAATTCAAAGATATTTTGTTGCTCTTCTGTTGGATTAGGGTATCCTTTAATGAGGAATTGAAAGAATGGCATAACACCAAGAAAAATCCATTTCTCGTCTAATGTATCCTTTAATGAGGAATTGAAAGGCCTAACCCGATTGTGTTGTAAACATCTTTGACAAGTATCCTTTAATGAGGAATTGAAAGAGCTAAAGCGGTAAAGTCCAACAACGTAATGACTCACCTCGTATCCTTTAATGAGGAATTGAAAGCGTGCTAATATATACCACTTGTGCTTCGCCTGTATAGTATCCTTTAATGAGGAATTGAAAGTATACTTAAAATTAACTTATCACCTTGAACCGATACATCTAGTATCCTTTAATGAGGAATTGAAAGCCTGTCGTCTAGCGCCTCGTCGAATCGAACAAGCATAGGTATCCTTTAATGAGGAATTGAAAGAACAAGCTCGATTTTGTTGCTGTGATTACACGAGGGTATCCTTTAATGAGGAATTGAAAGATGAAAATACCTTTCGCTTTTATTTTCACTGTCTTACCCGGTATCCTTTAATGAGGAATTGAAAGTCATTTAAGGGGACATTTTCGGACATTTTTTATCAAAATGTATCCTTTAATGAGGAATTGAAAGTTTACCGCTACCTACCCCTAGACGTCCACCAGTAGGTATCCTTTAATGAGGAATTGAAAGACACTCTTGATTATCCGCACCCATGGGAATTCACGTCGGTATCCTTTAATGAGGAATTGAAAGTAAAGATTTCCTCCACTATTTGCTCCTCCATTAGGTATCCTTTAATGAGGAATTGAAAGTACGCAAAATTGTAACATTGCGTTTATATACTTTGTGTATCCTTTAATGAGGAATTGAAAGCTAACACGTGAAGCAAATAAAATAGCTACTGTTTGGCGGTATCCTTTAATGAGGAATTGAAAGTTTGATAAACAGTTTTAAGTTTTCTTTTCTTTCTTCACTGTATCCTTTAATGAGGAATTGAAAGATCAACGTTTTTGGAATTTTCAAAGTCGATATCTGTCATGTATCCTTTAATGAGGAATTGAAAGTAAACTACTGGATAAAGAGGTAGCAGTCAGAAAACCTTGTATCCTTTAATGAGGAATTGAAAGGCACCGTCATTAAGAGTGTTGGAAAGACCGTTGCTTATGTATCCTTTAATGAGGAATTGAAAGTAGTTATAAAGCTTATTGTGTAGCACAATGCCAGACAAGTATCCTTTAATGAGGAATTGAAAGATGGCGTATGTTACTGGACTTGTGCTGTTGTTTGCTGGGTATCCTTTAATGAGGAATTGAAAGTCGAGACAAAGAAGCGTTACAGAAGTTGCAAACTGGTATCCTTTAATGAGGAATTGAAAGACGATTACAGTTTAAGGGGTCTAACTATTTTTGACGTCGGTATCCTTTAATGAGGAATTGAAAGGTTGCCACTTATCTGTGTTTCAATTTCGGTGGCCATGGTATCCTTTAATGAGGAATTGAAAGCAGGTCTCACTAACATTTTGCGCGCGTATATAGGAGTATCCTTTAATGAGGAATTGAAAGTAATCTGTGCTTCTTCACTCATATTTTCTCACCAT
>Ga0208151_100735_pt1 | contig 12196 bp, 4 predicted proteins | sample ECH_Bhost_MetaG_FD_187130 | JGI IMG/M metagenome (GOLD analysis project Ga0208151, IMG submission 187130) | Hot spring microbial mat communities from Yellowstone National Park, Wyoming, USA - ECH_B host_MetaG (SPAdes) (version 2) | ecosystem: Environmental > Aquatic > Thermal springs > Hot... | reverse complement strand
GTTTGTCGCTGAAGCATCCTAGAAGGAATTGAAAGGAACAAAAATGAACGCGAAGGAATTGGTAGTAGATTTCGTGGAAGCATCCTAGAAGGAATTGAAAGCTCTATGCACCGTTGACGACTAACAAGACGCTCATTACCGTCGAAGCATCCTAGAAGGAATTGAAAGAAATATAACGCAGGGTAACCCAACACGTTAACGTAATAGGAAGCATCCTAGAAGGAATTGAAAGTGCTAGTACGACAAATAGTAAAATTACTTCCCGATTCTGAAGCATCCTAGAAGGAATTGAAAGCAGTTTACACACAAATCCTCAGTAAAATAAGTAAAGACGTCGAAGCATCCTAGAAGGAATTGAAAGCTCACCAAGAACTTACGCCCGTCTTGCGTGCGGATAAGCCAGGAAGCATCCTAGAAGGAATTGAAAGGAGCCGTACGCCACCTCCCCAGGGAGGTCATCCCTGTAGGAAGCATCCTAGAAGGAATTGAAAGTCATCACTCCTGTAGCGAATGCTATCCTCGTTACTAGCAGGAAGCATCCTAGAAGGAATTGAAAGTTAGTTAGACCAGCAAACAAACCGTAACTATTAGGTTTCGGTGAAGCATCCTAGAAGGAATTGAAAGATAACTATCAGTCCCCCGGTTTTGCGTTTAGTATCCTTTCGAAGCATCCTAGAAGGAATTGAAAGTTTACCTTCTCTCTAGCCAATGCGTTTACGTCATGGACAGGAAGCATCCTAGAAGGAATTGAAAGTACAAATACTCCCACTCCTTGGAGGACGCCTCCAAGGCGGAAGCATCCTAGAAGGAATTGAAAGTTGGACGTCAGTCCGTATGGCGTTAATCTCACCCATCCAAGAAGCATCCTAGAAGGAATTGAAAGTTTTACACGAGAGAACCGCGTGAAATTGAGTTCATCAGAAGAAGCATCCTAGAAGGAATTGAAAGCCAAGTCTTTAAGGGCACCCCTCAGCAAATCGCCAAGAAGCATCCTAGAAGGAATTGAAAGATGTAAAACGAGGGGGGCACCCGTAAATTTGCGGTAATGAAGCATCCTAGAAGGAATTGAAAGACTAATGACTTTCCCTTTGTACTGTTTATACAACTGTAGAAGCATCCTAGAAGGAATTGAAAGTGTACGGTTGGGGTATACAGCCCTACTACATAGCGAAGGAGAAGCATCCTAGAAGGAATTGAAAGTCTATTTCGACGCCGACGCCCCAGGCAACCTCTATATTGGAAGCATCCTAGAAGGAATTGAAAGGGCGAATAAAGAGGCAGGTGAAAAAATGGGCCTATTCAATGAAGCATCCTAGAAGGAATTGAAAGTGTGACCCGATATTTTACAGCCCACAACAGCCCGATAAAAGAAGCATCCTAGAAGGAATTGAAAGTAATAGAAATACTAAAAAATGATATGAAGAGATAACGTTGAAGCATCCTAGAAGGAATTGAAAGTGTTTTGTGCGACAGGTCGTCCTGATGATACATATAGAAGAAGCATCCTAGAAGGAATTGAAAGTGCAAAATTCGCAGTATGATTCTTCAAAACTCTCTACCCAGGAAGCATCCTAGAAGGAATTGAAAGTTTTTTCACCTCTGCGATCACGGCCTTTACAAACTTCACGAAGCATCCTAGAAGGAATTGAAAGGGAATAGCATTAGCAGTTTAAAGTAATTGTAATTAGGATGAAGCATCCTAGAAGGAATTGAAAGTTGAAAATCAGGTAGCCGAACACTGCCAGGCCCACGAAGCCCAGGAAGCATCCTAGAAGGAATTGAAAGTTACCAAATACTTGACTGGGTTAGTGTCATAATCAACGGTGGAAGCATCCTAGAAGGAATTGAAAGTGGTCTTCTTATGTGTCTTCTAACGCAGCTTTAGGTAGAAGCATCCTAGAAGGAATTGAAAGGTTCGTATAATGCCCTTAAGTCGTCATCGTCCTTCAAGTTGAAGCATCCTAGAAGGAATTGAAAGAGAAGGAGGAAGGGTGTTAAATTATAGAGTTCATCCTCCGAAGCATCCTAGAAGGAATTGAAAGAGCCGAACGATGAGATAGAACTGGGTTTCAGAGACTTGAAGCATCCTAGAAGGAATTGAAAGTTATTGGGTGTTTAAACATCAACTTCCCTACTCCTGGGGCTGAAGCATCCTAGAAGGAATTGAAAGAGAAACTCAAACCCCCCTTGAGGGGGTCAAAATGTATGTGGAAGCATCCTAGAAGGAATTGAAAGTTTATTATGTACTTTATGCGGCCAACCCAAGCATGCGCGTCGAAGCATCCTAGAAGGAATTGAAAGAGTAAGCGTCTAACTACACTGTTAGGTAGGGGATTAAGGAAGCATCCTAGAAGGAATTGAAAGGCGTCACCCTGGAAGACTCCCTGGAGGTAGCCTCCAGGGGAAGCATCCTAGAAGGAATTGAAAGTCCATTGTCAATTCAACGTTTATCCTGCCTACCGATATCGAAGCATCCTAGAAGGAATTGAAAGTCTTCTTACCCAAGGGCTTCAGCACTCTCTTAAGCACCTCAGAAGCATCCTAGAAGGAATTGAAAGTTCACTTTTGAAAGCACAAAAAGGAATTCCGTTAACTGTTGAAGCATCCTAGAAGGAATTGAAAGTGTAAAAAAATTGAACAATATTTTAATAGCATAACAACAACGAAGCATCCTAGAAGGAATTGAAAGTATTCTTCTATTTAGGATTACAAAATAACATATTCTATGAAGCATCCTAGAAGGAATTGAAAGAAAGCTAAAAAATGACGGGTTTGAAGTATTATGGACTTTGAAGCATCCTAGAAGGAATTGAAAGCCTCATGACTGGTTAGGATTTCCTCAATCTCCTCCATGAAGCATCCTAGAAGGAATTGAAAGATTGCATATATGTAAACAGTTATATTTAAAGCTTTCGCTAGAAGCATCCTAGAAGGAATTGCATTTACAAATTCTTGTAAGTTTCTGACAAAACGAACTAGAAGCATCCTAGAAGGAATTGAAAGCATAAACATAGTAGGGCTGTCTGGGGCGGGAAAATCGTCGAAGCATCCTAGAAGGAATTGAAAGATGTTCACTACTTCCTCCAATTGTCTTAAAGAATGCTTGAAGCATCCTAGAAGGAATTGAAAGAGAAACACAATTGTGCCGTCGAAACTATCGATACCTAAATGAAGCATCCTAGAAGGAATTGAAAGTTCCAATTTTGTATTTCATCAAAAATCAATCCGTTTGACGAAGCATCCTAGAAGGAATTGAAAGTGATTGTTACCCCCAAACCATGTATATATGTTGCCATTATAGAAGCATCCTAGAAGGAATTGAAAGATTAGCTCATCATCACTTTCCACAAAATATGTTACACCATGAAGCATCCTAGAAGGAATTGAAAGTTTTTTTCGCAACTAATGAAATTAATTGGATTTTTCTATGAAGCATCCTAGAAGGAATTGAAAGAGGGATAGTTTTTAAATTGGCTTTTCCTTAAAAGAAATACTGAAGCATCCTAGAAGGAATTGAAAGTTCAGAGCCTTGTAAGCCTCCGATAAACCCATAAGAGATGAAGCATCCTAGAAGGAATTGAAAGAATGTAAACGCGGGCGGGCACCATCACGGGTATACCCGCCGAAGCATCCTAGAAGGAATTGAAAGGGCTGCTGTAGCAGTTATCCCACCTGCTACCATTATTAGTGTTGAAGCATCCTAGAAGGAATTGAAAGTAATGTTAAGGTCTGCAGACGAGACACCTATCCTCTGCAGAAGCATCCTAGAAGGAATTGAAAGACCACCCACTTTAGTAATTGTTCCCCTTGGGGGTGGATGAAAGAAGCATCCTAGAAGGAATTGAAAGATTAGGAGCAATCGCGGGGTTTGACAGAAACTTAACTACGAAGCATCCTAGAAGGAATTGAAAGGTTCTGTCTACGTAGCACTTCGCCTTGTGAAGGCAGAAGCATCCTAGAAGGAATTGAAAGTTTGCTAATAGTCTATCATTAAAATTATGAACAACTTTATGAAGCATCCTAGAAGGAATTGAAAGCTTTCACATTTACCTGTTTCATCTTCTTATCCCCGAAGGAAGCATCCTAGAAGGAATTGAAAGTGGTGGTCGGGGTCTAAAGTCTTCCACTGGAAGCTAGCGGAAGCATCCTAGAAGGAATTGAAAGTAGGACAGGGCATTTTATACCCCTCAACCAGGCATATGAAGCATCCTAGAAGGAATTGAAAGACTGCTGAAGATGGTAGTAAGGGTGAAGCTATAATTAAAGAAGCATCCTAGAAGGAATTGAAAGCCATATTACGGCTATAACCCATACCAATTCAGCTTATCTCAGGAAGCATCCTAGAAGGAATTGAAAGTTCTATTCCGCTTGACATTCCTCCACCCCGTTTAACGCGAAGCATCCTAGAAGGAATTGAAAGTAAATATAAATCGCCGGTGCGTAGTTCTCCCTTTCTGCAGAAGCATCCTAGAAGGAATTGAAAGTGGTAAGAGTAAGGCACCTTCACAAAAAACCACCGGAAGAAGCATCCTAGAAGGAATTGAAAGATTGAAACTAGTGATGTAGACTTTGTAATGAACTAGAAGCATCCTAGAAGGAATTGAAAGCAGCAAATCGCCAAATGCTGATAAATCCATATTTTGAAGCATCCTAGAAGGAATTGAAAGATCGCCATCTTGATCAAAATCAATAGTGGCCAATAGGTGAAGCATCCTAGAAGGAATTGAAAGTTTTTCTATATAAAAAAACACGGTCTCAGAACTCATACAAATTAAGAAGCATCCTAGAAGGAATTGAAAGTGTGTACCGCCAAAACTTACTTGTGACGCTATTTTTGAAGCATCCTAGAAGGAATTGAAAGTTAATCCATAAGTCTTAGGGTCACTGAACTTGATACTATTCCGAAGCATCCTAGAAGGAATTGAAAGTATTCTTCATATGACAGCCATAATTTAAATGGGGGTCTCTGGAAGCATCCTAGAAGGAATTGAAAGAACGTGTCCTTAAGCGTTTTACATTCTTGATAATTAGGCTGAAGCATCCTAGAAGGAATTGAAAGACCTTCTAGATTTCCCTGCACCTCTTGTTCACACAATTAGAAGCATCCTAGAAGGAATTGAAAGTGGGTAATCCGATGTATCTTGGTAATCCCACGTCTCCCCCGAAGCATCCTAGAAGGAATTGAAAGAAACGACATGGGTGAAGCCATAAGGCACAAGCATTAACGGTGAAGCATCCTAGAAGGAATTGAAAGACAAGCGGTATTTCTTGTTCGTTGCGATATTCGTCTTTTGAAGCATCCTAGAAGGAATTGAAAGCTTCCCACGGTGTATATTGTGACCTTGTCCTAACGAAGAAGCATCCTAGAAGGAATTGAAAGCACTTTTGTGCCGTTAACACAAACGGTAGCTGCGATGAAGCATCCTAGAAGGAATTGAAAGTGAAGAGTTGGTTAGCTGCCGTGATACATGTAACGAAATGGGAAGCATCCTAGAAGGAATTGAAAGATTACTAGTGCATCTGCTTCAGCCTCTTGGCTAATTCCAAGAAGCATCCTAGAAGGAATTGAAAGTGCGGCCGCCTCCAGTGCTTCCAGTGGCGTACGGCCGGAAGCATCCTAGAAGGAATTGAAAGTATTTTCTGAATCGAGTAATAGATAGTATAGATTAGCAGAAGCATCCTAGAAGGAATTGAAAGCCCAGCAAGTTGCCATAAGCATGCTAGGGGCAGCACAGAAGCATCCTAGAAGGAATTGAAAGACGTAACGGTGAAATCAAACCTAAAATTCGGCCAAGTGAAGCATCCTAGAAGGAATTGAAAGGTGCCCCAGGATTGGTATCTCAGCCATTCGTCGTATTCTTTGAAGCATCCTAGAAGGAATTGAAAGGTTAATGACGAGGTTGTGGAAAAGGTGTCCAAATGGGAAGCATCCTAGAAGGAATTGAAAGCTTGTCGAAGGTCTGTTAGCGTCTTGGCCATACCTTGCGAAGCATCCTAGAAGGAATTGAAAGAACTCCTGTAGCGTTTGCTGTATTTGTAGTAATTCTCTCACGAAGCATCCTAGAAGGAATTGAAAGAATTATGTGGCGTTATTTGCGAATTTACAGAATTTATCTGAAGCATCCTAGAAGGAATTGAAAGCACCAATTCCTCCCAGTGCTAGTCCTCCACCTATTGCCCCGAAGCATCCTAGAAGGAATTGAAAGAGCTTTAGTATGTCACCATTTTTGATTTTCCCATTTTCTGCATGAAGCATCCTAGAAGGAATTGAAAGAATCAGGTGTTCCGGTGAGAGTGGACTATCTCCCTACTGGTGAAGCATCCTAGAAGGAATTGAAAGTACAATCGAATTTAATATTCCAGAAAGTGAAAAAAAGAAAATTGCAGGAAGCATCCTAGAAGGAATTGAAAGAATAACTTTATTATGGCCTCTCTCACGGCCCCGCTGAAGCATCCTAGAAGGAATTGAAAGCACTCACCCTCCTTCAGCCCCGAAAGATAAGACAAAAGCTGAAGCATCCTAGAAGGAATTGAAAGAAAAGCACCGTAATAGCGGTGGAGAGCATAAAGGACACCGAAGCATCCTAGAAGGAATTGAAAGTCTGTTACGGATTCTTGGGATGATGGCGGTGGTGTGATGTGGAAGCATCCTAGAAGGAATTGAAAGCCAGGTACGATCTCCGCGCCAACGTATTTCAGTTTTGACGAAGCATCCTAGAAGGAATTGAAAGGCAATACATTTAAGACTTCCCCGAAATAGGTGTGGTATTGAAGCATCCTAGAAGGAATTGAAAGTACAAGGGATTAACGGTTTTTTTGTAACCCTGTCGGGTCGGAAGCATCCTAGAAGGAATTGAAAGATCTCTACACTGTTGTTTCACTTTTCAGATCCGCTTTATGAAGCATCCTAGAAGGAATTGAAAGTCCCAGGGGATGACCCCAGAGGGGCAAGAGAAATTTAGTGAAGCATCCTAGAAGGAATTGAAAGTTGCTCCGAAAGAGCAGAAAAAAGCTTACTGGCATAGGCAGAAGCATCCTAGAAGGAATTGAAAGCTTTGATATCGATTTCCTGCCCGTTAATAGTAATTTTATCGAAGCATCCTAGAAGGAATTGAAAGCGTCCTCAGCATCGATATTCAGGATGACATAGTAATCGCTCGAAGCATCCTAGAAGGAATTGAAAGAGGATTTCCTCAATCTCCCCCATTGTCAATTCAACGTTTGAAGCATCCTAGAAGGAATTGAAAGAGGATTTCCTCAATCTCCCCCATTGTCAATTCAACGTTTGAAGCATCCTAGAAGGAATTGAAAGAATGAGGAGAATGCCAAACGAACACAGTCCTTCTGTTTTTGGTTGAAGCATCCTAGAAGGAATTGAAAGTTTTGGTTTGCACATCGCATTCGTCTGGATGTTTTTCACAGAAGCATCCTAGAAGGAATTGAAAGATGATACTCCATGACCCTAACGGGATGTTAGCGGGTAGAAGCATCCTAGAAGGAATTGAAAGTTGAGTTTTTCTTTTTTAGGATCTTTTTTGGGAAGATAAGAAGCATCCTAGAAGGAATTGAAAGCCGAATCAGGTGGGCGTAACGACGTTTCTACGCAGGATGAGGAAGCATCCTAGAAGGAATTGAAAGCTTACAATTGTCTGCGTTTCCTCCTTTTGCTTCTTTTTAAGAAGCATCCTAGAAGGAATTGAAAGCTATAAATAGTAGACCGAGGACATCGAAAATTATTATATAGAGGAAGCATCCTAGAAGGAATTGAAAGATAGCTTTAGCGTATCTGAGCTGTAATTCCTCGTTTGAAGCATCCTAGAAGGAATTGAAAGATAACATCTTGTGTTACATCTTTTATGAATTTATATATTGAAGCATCCTAGAAGGAATTGAAAGACTCCGTATCCCGTAAAATTCAAATTGCCTTTAGAATTTTGAAGCATCCTAGAAGGAATTGAAAGCTTGCTATACCGCTAAACGCACCGCTTATGTCTTCCCCCGCTGAAGCATCCTAGAAGGAATTGAAAGGTGGTAGGGACATTCGGTCACTTAGCCGCACACCCGAAGGGAAGCATCCTAGAAGGAATTGAAAGGATTCGTGGGGCAATTCCTGGACGCATGGGTAGGCAATAGGAAGCATCCTAGAAGGAATTGAAAGTCATTTGTTGCTCACCTCCTGCTGAAGGACTTCCTTAGCAAGAAGCATCCTAGAAGGAATTGAAAGGTTACTATCACTACGAAATTCTACGATCCGTCCACCGGCAGGAAGCATCCTAGAAGGAATTGAAAGCTTTTACTGCCAATGACTGCCATGAAAGCCATTGTTCGTGAAGCATCCTAGAAGGAATTGAAAGACCATGGAGCCCTCGTCAACAAAATAAAAATAAAAGTACGAAGCATCCTAGAAGGAATTGAAAGCCTTTCTAATCAGCGACCTACCGTCTTCAACGAATTCGACGAAGCATCCTAGAAGGAATTGAAAGGGCAGATTAGGATTAACTGACACCTGGCTAACGTAAAGATGAAGCATCCTAGAAGGAATTGAAAGAACTCTACCTCTTAAACAAGGACACCCCGATTTACCTTGAGAAGCATCCTAGAAGGAATTGAAAGATAACTTTGTAATTGAGGGAAATGTGATATATACAATATTAGAAGCATCCTAGAAGGAATTGAAAGTTGAACAACTGGATAACATTGAAGGCATTAATTATCTGAAGCATCCTAGAAGGAATTGAAAGTTTATATAGTTGTTGTAACCATGTAAAATAATGCGAAGGGAAGCATCCTAGAAGGAATTGAAAGAGGACACGTTTGACGACTTCAGAATTTTAGTTAGTTGAAGCATCCTAGAAGGAATTGAAAGCCCTGGTTGTAGGCGATTCCTACAAACAGCGAATAGACGAAGCATCCTAGAAGGAATTGAAAGTCGAGGAAGAGATAGTACATGCCGCTCGGTTTCTTGATGAAACCTGAAGCATCCTAGAAGGAATTGAAAGTGTTGTCTTTCTTCTTGGCTTGCATGGCGTGCAATGACATCTGAAGCATCCTAGAAGGAATTGAAAGGAGAAACTAATCCAATTGTTGAAGCGTATAAATACCTGAGAAGCATCCTAGAAGGAATTGAAAGGATATTTTTTCTTTTTCGGTCTTAGGAAGTCGTTACGCCTGAAGCATCCTAGAAGGAATTGAAAGTCAATCCGACTAGATATAGCGTGTCTCCTGGATTTAGTTGAAGCATCCTAGAAGGAATTGAAAGTAATGCATATTATAAATTGGGGAAGCGAAATGGCATCCCTTAGAAGCATCCTAGAAGGAATTGAAAGCTTGAGGCTATTTTATTTGTCTGTTTTACCTGTTTTCCCAGAAGCATCCTAGAAGGAATTGAAAGTAATTCACTTTTATCCCCCTAAATTACTATATCGCAGAAGCATCCTAGAAGGAATTGAAAGATCCATAGAAAAACACCTGAAAAAAATTACTCAGGATTCGGAAGCATCCTAGAAGGAATTGAAAGGATAATCATAGACATGATCTAGTTCTGTCGTTTCAATTGAAGCATCCTAGAAGGAATTGAAAGATGTAAACTATGTAGTTACTTAAATTCTGTAAAATTATCCGAAGCATCCTAGAAGGAATTGAAAGAAACTCCAAACTTCAAATCAAACTTTAACACAAATACGAAGCATCCTAGAAGGAATTGAAAGCCCCTTTACTTCATACCGCCTTTCACCAGGGTCTTCGTCCAGGTGAAGCATCCTAGAAGGAATTGAAAGTTGATCTGAACGGTAGCAACACGTATATGTATTGCGAAGCATCCTAGAAGGAATTGAAAGTTTATAATACTTAAAGTTGTAGATAATTGTATTTCGGAAGCATCCTAGAAGGAATTGAAAGTGTAGTAATATAACTGTTTTGGATCTTGGGATAATAGCGTAAAGAAGCATCCTAGAAGGAATTGAAAGCATACAGCTGGTTAACGGAGCAAGAATCAAAGAGGCGAAGCATCCTAGAAGGAATTGAAAGTACCTTATTATTCAATTCTAATTTAATCTTACTCCTAGATGAAGCATCCTAGAAGGAATTGAAAGGAAATTTGTGAATCTCTTCATCTCGATGAAAATAATGCGGAAGCATCCTAGAAGGAATTGAAAGAAAACCATGCTGAAGCGAAAGTCGTGCTAGTGGAAGATGAAGAAGCATCCTAGAAGGAATTGAAAGTGATGAAGGCAAAAAAGAATCAAAAATGACACTAGAACTTCGAAGCATCCTAGAAGGAATTGAAAGTTCTTTTTCACCTCTCCCGTAAATCACGGCCTTTATGGAAGCATCCTAGAAGGAATTGAAAGATCCATACCTTGATTTGGAGAAAAAGACGATAACTTTCAGAAGCATCCTAGAAGGAATTGAAAGGAAGATGAAAGATAAAACAGAACAAACATGATTTTAAGCGGAAGCATCCTAGAAGGAATTGAAAGCTTGACCCTGAAATTTTTCTTTCCCTTTTCTTTCAAAGATGAAGCATCCTAGAAGGAATTGAAAGTTGTTTTGCTTTTGATTGAAAAGATGTACAACTTCACCAAGAAGCATCCTAGAAGGAATTGAAAGCCTCCGATGTACATGGCATCGTCTGTGTGCTCTAAGTAGGAAGCATCCTAGAAGGAATTGAAAGCACAACCCACTTAAGTAGTTGTTCGGCCTGGGGGTGGATGGAAGCATCCTAGAAGGAATTGAAAGTTATATAATGAATTCATAACTCCATTTAAAGCTTTTATTATGAAGCATCCTAGAAGGAATTGAAAGCACTTACAATTTTTAACACGGTTTGCCAGTCCCGCCTAGCCGAAGCATCCTAGAAGGAATTGAAAGTTTCGTTTCAGGGCAACGTTCTCGACACCGTTGTCCTCAGAAGCATCCTAGAAGGAATTGAAAGTTATATATATAACACTAATTTAGTAATACTTCATTAGAGGAAGCATCCTAGAAGGAATTGAAAGTTTACGCTTTACCTTTCCCCCCATCGAGGGAGGTCAGAAGAAGCATCCTAGAAGGAATTGAAAGGAAGGCGAATTAAAGCGTTAGTTAACAACATCAGCAACGTGAAGCATCCTAGAAGGAATTGAAAGTACTTATTTTTCTTCTCGATCCGAATGAAAATATAGGATGAAGCATCCTAGAAGGAATTGAAAGCTTTGTTTCGGGTCTCGAACACTTATGTATAGCTTATGGTAGAAGCATCCTAGAAGGAATTGAAAGCTATAAAAAATTCCTGTAGAGGTAGTCTCACGTCTACCGAAGCATCCTAGAAGGAATTGAAAGTTTTGTGTAATTATCTTAAAAAACTATATAAATGGTGAAGCATCCTAGAAGGAATTGAAAGTTTGACACCTCCGTCGATGAGAGCGGGGTAGTTAAGTTGTGAAGCATCCTAGAAGGAATTGAAAGTACTCTTACCAAGAGGAGGTTATCAACGAAATCCGTGACGCTGAAGCATCCTAGAAGGAATTGAAAGATAAGTTTTTGTAACTCGTTCATTACCATATTACCGTAGAAGCATCCTAGAAGGAATTGAAAGAAAATCTTTGTGATTTCCAGGATTTGGGTGTTAGTTAAGGAAGCATCCTAGAAGGAATTGAAAGTTCGGACTTCGGCGATTGAGGGGGGTTCTTTCTCGTATCTTTGAAGCATCCTAGAAGGAATTGAAAGATGAACTTCTTAACTTTACGCACACTAACGCCCAAAAATTGGAAGCATCCTAGAAGGAATTGAAAGATATTGAAGTAGACATAACAAAACCCCTTTCCATCCCGCCTTTGAAGCATCCTAGAAGGAATTGAAAGGCCTTCCCATCCATTACCCTTGTCTCGGCGTTTTCGTGGGAAGCATCCTAGAAGGAATTGAAAGGAACAGGAAGAAGTTGGTATCAGTGAAGAAGAAATAGCAGAAGCATCCTAGAAGGAATTGAAAGTGTACTGCGACGCCGACACCCCAGGCAACCTCCAGGTGAAGCATCCTAGAAGGAATTGAAAGTTTTGTTTTTGTCTGCCTGTCTGGGGGTTAATTTCGACCCCGAAGCATCCTAGAAGGAATTGAAAGTGCCAGGCCTGGCCCCCCTGGGCCTCCAGGAAGGCCAAAACGAAGCATCCTAGAAGGAATTGAAAGTTTTTATAGCGTATGGTAATCTTCAGTTTAGGGA
>Ga0208151_100729_pt1 | contig 12270 bp, 12 predicted proteins | sample ECH_Bhost_MetaG_FD_187130 | JGI IMG/M metagenome (GOLD analysis project Ga0208151, IMG submission 187130) | Hot spring microbial mat communities from Yellowstone National Park, Wyoming, USA - ECH_B host_MetaG (SPAdes) (version 2) | ecosystem: Environmental > Aquatic > Thermal springs > Hot... | reverse complement strand
TTCTTCTTCATTACCTTCTATAAAGTAGTATTCGAGGATATCTTTAAGTTCTTTAAGCGAACTAAAGAATAAAGCGCTCTTTTTATGTTCAAAATTATTAGGAATTATCGTGTATTGGTTTTTGAGCTATTAGCGCAGCATCATAAAAAGGTATTTCCCAATATCTATATGTATCGTAACCATTTCCTACTGGAACTATAGAAGCTTTTGATCCAGTTAGGATTTGCAAATAATAATTAAAAGGTAAAGGATAACTTGATGTATTTAAAGGATAACTTGTGAGAATTGGGATATTTGGCAATCGATAAACATTCCTTGCTCCTGAATAGGAAAGATAAACAAAAGACTTCGGTATTTTACTTACAATCTTCGCTAACTTAGATCTAGAATTAAAACTACTATAATTTCCTAAAACTCTAATTATTGAAGGCGGTGATAATCGAGATATAAAAGACACCGAATAAATTTTTTCTCTATCCTTAGTTTTGGTCATAGGATAAAATGTAAGCGGTAAAGGGAGAATTTTATTTACTAATTCTTTTCTAACTTTAATTGTTTTTTCAATACTAAGCCATTTGAAATGAAAATATTGATTTTCGTATTTTGAAAACAGTGCTCGGATAAAATGTTGCAATCTAAGCATGTATTCTAGTTTTAACAATTCTCTCTTAAAATAAATATCTAAATTTTCATTCTTAATTATATCAAATAAAAAAGGATGCTCAGAATCATCAATAAAGACCTTTATTATAGAAGATTCTAACCAAAATTTATATACTTTAATAAATGAAGGTTGATTAAGAGTAACATGATCTATTAAAGTTGCATCCACTTTATTTATATAACTTAAAAATTTTTCTTTATCTTTACTCAAATCAAAAATTAAAAAATCATCTTTTAGAAATTGTTTTAAGATTTTTATTATATTGGGATACATCCATTCATCAATACTTGTAATATAAAGAATCTTCACTTTATATTAAAATAATATATGAGCAAGAATTAATAATAAAATCTATTGTGATATTATATCTAATAGCTTTAATTATTTAACTGTTTTTTGGCAAAAAAGTATCTTGTAATTCTATGTCTTATTCCTAAATCTATGATTTTAAAACCTTTGTTTTTTAAATAATCTAAGCACTTATATCTATTATTTTCAAAAGTTTCAATAAGAACACTTTTAGTAATATCCAGAGCTTTATTCGCTCCTATTAAAACTTCATATTCGCTTCCTTCAACATCAATTTTAATAAAATCAATTTTAGTAAATCCTAAACTATTTACTAACTTATCTAATGTAGTCACTTTTATCATATTTTTATGAAAATTAGATTGATTATCAATAAGATTGGCGTTTAAGGTAGCCCCGCTCATTCCGTTAGACTTATAAAAAATGCTTTTTGTTCCTTCTTCTGACCATATTCCTATATTTATAGGATACAAATTTTTGCAATTATTTAGTTTAGCATTATAAATTAACATTAAATAATTATCATTTAATGGTTCTATAGATAAAATTTTACCCTTATAAGCTACCCTGCAAAGACGTATGGAATATGTTCCTATGTAAGCCCCTACATCTATCACAATAGAGTCTTTATTTATATTAATTAGCTGAAAAATATCTTCTTCTCCTGCTAAGAAAACTGTAGCTTCATCATCATAAACCCATGTCCTGACTAAAAATTTATAGTCTTTAATCTTGAATATTGCATAATTTATGTTAAATAACCTTAAGAAGTGATTAATTAATAAAGGAAACAATTGGGATAATTTATAATCTATGTTACGACCAAAGGAAAGGCGTATTATTGCTCTAATAATAAATAATAAATAATAAGTTATACAAGATAAAATCAGCTTTATTAATTCATTGCGATTGTATGGAAATACAAATACAGGAAATAATCTATATCTTGTTAATTTAGTATATTTTAGATAAAGCATTTAACAAATTAAATTATTTTTGAAATTTTTGCAGAAACTCCGTAAGCTACGCTATTACTAGGAATATTTTTGGTTACGGCTGAGCCTGCTCCAAACAAAAGTTATTCCTGGCAAAAGCTGCTTTTTCTAATTTTCTACTCCTAATTAATTTGCGCAAATATTGAATAGCAGGATGGAAGCAATATATATATGATCAACCATTAGTATCGTTTTATTTTCTTTAGCGATTTTTACTAGTTCAAATGCTTCTCTAATATTCATTGTCAAAGGTTTCTCAACTAACAAGTGATTAACCTTGCTCCAAAAATAATTTGGCTATTTTGTAATGAGTCGAAGCATGTGTTACTAAGAAAGTTGCCTTCATCTTTAGCTATCTCTTCATAATTTAAAGTAGTTTTTACATAACTTGAAATGTTTTTAAGAGCTTCAGGATTACTATCACAGACATAACTTAATTTAATTCCTTCAATGTTCTGCAAGACTTTTAAATAATTCTTTCCCCAATAACCTAAACCTATAAGCGCTACGTTTATCATATATTTAAATACTTTTTATTAATTGCAATAATATTTAAAGATTCTTTGTCATTAATTTTATTATATATTTCTTTTATACTAAAAGAATTAAAGTTCTTATCTATATAAATAAGTTCAAAATTATTTGATATCATTCTTTCTATAAAAGAAAAAGGATCAAAGCCTGCAGCTTTTATACCTAAAGGCCAAAACTCAAAAATGAGAACTTTCACTTTTTTAATCAGATTTTTCATTCCATCAAGCACTAATGGTTCTGAACCTTGAACATCCATTTTAATTAAAGCAATGTCTCCTTTAAGATCTTGAAAATAATCATCTAGGCTTACCATGTCTACCTCCAAGCATGTAATAGGAGAAAAGGCAGCATCTTTATGAATTGATGATGTGCCTATAGACTTGTCTACATAAAATTTTACCTTCGATTTTTTATTACCTACAGCGCTTCTTTCGATAATGACATTTTTTAATTTTCTTGTTCTATGTTTTAAGATTAAAAAAGCTCTAGGATCAGGTTCAAAAGCATATACTTTTCCCTTTTGGCCAACTAATTTGCTCAGAAATATTGTATATAAACCTTGATTCGCTCCAATATCTACTACTATATCTCCCTCTTTTATTAGAGTAGTCATTATTATTGGTAAAGGATATTCCATAACTACATCCTGCGTTTTAAAAAAATAGATATATTTTAGCTTTATATAATCTATTGCAAAATAATATAAGCGATTAGATATTATATATGGAGGCAAATATTTATACAACTTAACTTTCCTAAGTAAATAAAAAAACTTATCACAAATTAAAAATATAAATGTTACTAGCAAAGTTATTATTAGACTAAATTATTTATTTTATTCCGGCCCAGCTTAAAGACCATGCTTTTCGATAACAGGTTTCCTTGCTTCTTAGCGCCTTTAAAGTTTTGTTCAGGTCTTCTATGATATATTCGCAAACTAGAAATTTAATGTCTTTTTTTAACATACAAAGTATGATTTATGAATAAGCAATAATGCATGAACATTTTAATAAGATCTTTTTTGGAGACACTCTATTAATTTTTTGCTACCTTCCTTAATATCAAAATTGTTAATCGTGCGTATTATTGCTTTTTGATATTTTATAAACTTGTTCCCTATTATTATATCCTTGGATCTACTATTCCAAAAGATAGTAACTTGGTATACAAAATAGCTTTATCTGTAACTATCTAAATAAATGACATGATAATTTCTCCTATTAGCATGATATCAAATAAAAGATTTTATGTAAATTTTCCTGTTTGGATTAAAGATTCCACAAATTATGCTAACTTTATAAGAAATTATATTTAAAGCGAAATTAAGGAAATCAAAGATACTTGGCAATATTTCCAAAGCAACTTCCAATTTGATTATTACTAGACCTTGGCAAATAAAGGAAGAGATAAATAACTTATATTAGCTTTTCAATTTTACTTTTCCAATATTATCTATTAACATTCTCAATCTGTAATCATATGGTAGTATATACTTATCAACGTAGTCTTTATAGATATTATAAAACTTTATTTCGATAGCTATATTTAATTTCGACACTATCGGATGTGGATGATAAACAAATATATCTCGTGCATAAAAGTGAGATTCTACACCGAAATGTTTCATTGTGTCGAATAACAATATGGTATCTAATCTCCAACCTGACTTATCCTCAATATTCTCATAAAGATTAACCTTAAAACCGCCAATAATTTCGAATGCACGCCTTCTAATGCTTATAGTTGTTCCCATTCCTGAGTATTTATAATCTAATACAGTATATCTGTTTTTTTGCGTTTTATTTAAAATATTAGAGAATTTACTGAGTAATTTGTTAATAATGAAAATTTGGCTAAAATTTAAATTTAAAATCTTAAAAGTTTTGTATGATATGCCTGTACCTATATAAGCATTAGAAATTACTAGTGGACAAGTAACTATTTGTATCTTATTATTTTGGAAGTGATGAAATAATCTTTGTAAATAGAAGTTAGGTATAACGGTATCATCATCTAAAAATACAAGAATATCTCCTCTAGCTTCTTTAGCTGCTTCATTTCTAGCAAAATATTCATTGATTTCCCCTTCTCTAATAATTATCTCATAATCTTTAAATGTTTGGCTTTTGATTGAATTTAGTAAATTCACTAATGATGATTTCTTCTTTGTTGGAACTATTATAGAAAATATTACCATAATTTTACAGTAGATTATTTAATTGTAAATCTCTTATTAAAAGATTTTTGATACCGTAGTGATGTTTTTATGAATTATTAACATCTTATTGATGGTGTGGTAATTAATTAATCCATTAATTTAGTTTAGAAGTTCGTTCTAAGCTAAAATGCGATTCGAATAGAACAAAATCAACTAAAAAACAACCTATGTTTTGAGGATTGGGTTTGGAGTATTGGTTGAGAAAAGTAAAAATGGAGATTTAAGTAAGCCAACTCATAAACGAGCCTCGGTTTGCGCTTCAGAAGGTTTATAGCAATTTGAAACGCTTATCATGATTTGTGAAATCTACAAGGAGATTGGCAAAAGTGTTATGCCAATAATTCTTTACAGCTTCTCGAAACATAGGCTTGGAGTTTGGAGCTATTGATACAGTGAACTTATCATTCCAGATACTGAGGCATGATGGCACTTAAAGAACAGTTGATAGAAATAGAAGAGTAGAGGCATATGCTCAATAGGTAGACGCCTGCGCACCAAACAAAATCTACTCTAGTGCAAATTTCAAATGATAACTTACTTATTCTATTTATGAAGGAGTAATACTTTTTTGTACATTTCTAAAATTTTTTCGCATATTTTCATCTCAGAAAAGTTCATTAAGAAGCTATCAATTTCTTGTTTAAATTTATCGTTATCGCTTATTTTAAAATTAGCTATTGACACGTGAAGATTGTGTGAATCAACAACTTTATGAAAACTATAACTACTATAGTGATATTTTAAATCATAGCCGAAACCCGTAGGAGTTAATATGAGAAATAAATAACTGTTTAATGCTTCTAAAATAGGAAGATGAAAACCTTCTTCATAAGAAGCCATGATGTAACAGTCGCTAATACATAGTAACTCATTAACTATATTTCTTTCAACATTATAATATATTCTTATATTATTATCTAGCCCCTTTGATTTGATTAGTCTTAATATTTTTAAGAGAAATTTGCTATTGCCGCCTCCTATCAAAAGCAATTTCTTATTGTAATTCTTATTAATATATAGGGCTTTTTCGAAACTGTTAATTAACATAAAATGTCCTTTATTAGGTTTAAAATTGGCAATATTTATAAAAATTATATCATCTAAACCAATTCCATATTTAATGCGTAAACTCACTTTTGTGGCATTACATTTTCCCCTTTCTATAGGATATGGTATCAAATAAATTTCTTTTTCTGGATGATACTTGATAACTTTATTTTTTATATAGATAGATAATACATGTATATCAGACACTCTTTTTATTATTAAATAATATAGTGCATCTACTATCCTATAGTAATAATACAAGAAAATTTTCTTTATATTAGAAGAATAAATAATATTGTATTTTAATTCATCAGTCGCATAATTATGAATTGTTACAATTATATTTGATTTTATAAAATATTTAAATAACAAAGAAATTAAAATGATCCAATAATTAGGTGCCCAAACATGTATTATATTTGGCCTTTCTTTAAGTATCTTAATTGTGGATTTTATGTAATCAAATAAAGAATTAATTTCTAATATTTTAATTATAAAAAGCTCATTCATAGATAACGGTTTCAATAGTGCCCTTAAAGCATTCTGAGGCCCAAAAGAAGTCTTGTTCAGATTATATGTTACTATGTATACAAGAATTTTTTTAAACATTTTTATTAAATTATTATATTTATGAATACCATATACTATTTTTAAGATAAATAATTAATTATTGAGAAATATTGAGAAGAATATAATATATTGCCATATGAATATAACTCGTTAAGGTAAGATTTATTATAATATTGTGATAGACCTAATTTATATGCATCATTTGTTGGAAATTGGATATTCCACATGCCTTGGGTAATATAAATATATGAGATAAAATATATGCCTTCGGTAGGATAGTAAGGATTAAAATTCTCAGTATTTAAATACAAACTATTAATAGTACCTGAGTACTCTATATAGGAGGCTAGACGATAATCAATGTAGACTGTGGTTCCATTTTGTTTGTAAAAATAAGTAAAATAATTAATAGCCTGTGTCTCGTAGTTATACACTGCATTAGGTATTCTGACTATTGCTTGATTATTAGTTTGATGTAAAATAGTAATAGGCATAAAAATTAATATGATAATGATAACTAAAACAAATAATTTCCTATTCTTACAAATAATAAGGGATGTTAATATAACAGCTATTGGATAAAAATAAATCCCTATTAAAAACCATATTGAAAAAATATATGATAAAATAAAATTTGATAATATAAATGCTATAGATATGGACATTATTATTAAATAAAGATACTTAAAATCAAGAGAATAAAGCGATTTTTTACTATAAAAAATAGCTGACAACAAAGAAAGAAAGATCACCAAAAATTCTGGTAACCTCAGTATAAAACTTTCAAATATATTATAATATGTTATAAATAACGAAGAAAAAGCACCATATGTTGAAGGATTAAAATAGTTTACTAAAGAAGAATGGTTAAAAGATAGATTAGAATAAAATTCTGTAGAAATCTGCTTAATACTAAATAGAGAAGCAGAAAAACTATTTATAATCAACGACACTATAGAAGAAAACACTAACATAGTAATTAAATAATATAAATAAACCCTATTTTTAGTAAAAACATAAACAAATAAGTATATAAAAGATATAACAACAGATACCATGGAATTAAAAAGGGCTAATGCAAAAAATATAGGATATATGATATAATAAGATTTATTGCTAAACTTTAATATATAAAAAGAGAGTATTAAAAAAAGTGCAATAATTGGTTCTGGTTTCAATCTTGTAATATAATATAAATAATCTATACTAACATAATTAAGTAAAGAGATGATTGATGCATTAAAGCTATTAGTAAATTCTCTCAGTATTACAAATATGAAAATAAAAAGCAATAAATTGGATAATAGCATGACAAATATTGATATACTTATATAGTTAATAGAGGTAACTTTTGTCAAAATATATATCAGTGTTTGATAACCAATTCCAGGTTGATAGTAGTAAGTACTGATCTTATTTTTTTCTAAAGAGATATAAATAGATGATAAAACACGATTTGTATCTAAATCACTTGGAAAACTGAAAATATATAGACTTAAACTAGCAATAATAATATAAATAATTGACGTAATAAATGCAATGTTTTGAATAGACCTTATATTTAATTTTAATAAATTTAAATTGATAACCAAATTATCTAAATATTTAAAAGTATATGACCAAACAAAAGATAAGTATTATATTGCAAATAAATTAAACCTTCTCATTATGAACTTTTATATATTCTTTTCTTATCATCAAAACCTGCTCGATCATCAATGTAATATCCTTCGCTATTAGGCCCTCGATGAATTAAGCTATTGCACATTGATTTTAAAAGATATTTATTAGATTCTCCTATTATGCCGCAGATTCCGCACATTGTACTACTTCTCTATTTATTTTTGATCAATTTAAGTTATCTCTATTTAGAATAATAAGACCATAATTGCCTAGTATTTTACCTCGATGATAATTTATAACTTGATAATAATTTAAAATTTATATATTCGGATATAACTTTCAATATTCTTCTTGTGGTTCTATTATATGTCAATAAGAAATGCGGTATCGAAAGTATATAATGAATTTCCATATTATAATCAGCAGGCAATGTTGATAAAATTTCATTCTCTGTTAATCGGCTAGGAATTTCGCCTCGCCATATTCTTTGGCGAACACTCCAAATTTAGTTATCAAGCGTGTAATTAAAGATTTTAACGAACCTATTAAAAATACTTTTTTAGCAACTCTTATGCTTTCTTTTATGCAGTTGGTTGGATTTGGAAGGTAAAGTGTTCATTTCAAGGACAGTGCCAAAAGAATTATTCCTAAAGGGTAAATTCTCTGCATCAGCACGCACAACATCAATAAGATTAACATTTCTATAATTATCTTTTAAAATTTTTAAAGCGCTTATTGGTATGTCTAACCCAACAACTAATACCCTGAGTTTTAATAAAAATTTAGTATCAGTATTGCCCGTTCCACAGCCAATATTTAATGTTATTCCATGATTATGAAATTTAGCTTCCTTAAGTTTTCTAACATATATGTAAAATAAATGGTTAGCCCAATCATCTAAAGCATCTGATTTATTATTTAGTTTTCTTACCCTAAGCGAATATTCCGAGTAAATTTGTTGTTTCTGTTTATATATTGCCATATATTACTTCTTCATATAATTTGTAATATTCTTCTACCATTCTTTCATAGCTATAATTTAAAGATTGCTTATGATTGTGTTCACCCATTTCTTTCATTAATTTAGGATTTTCTACAATTTCAATTATTCTTTCGCTCATTTCCTTATAATCTTCATGGCTTACAATGAATCCTCCTTCTTTTCCTATAAGCTCCTCAGCTATACCAACAGGTGTGCTTATTATTGGTAATTTGAAATATGCTGCTTCAATTAATGCATATGCGAAGCTATCATATCTTGAGCTCCATAGGAATAAATCTGAATTGCAATAGACTTTCCATAATTCTTCGCCGCTTAGCCATCCTTTAAAGATCACTTTATCTTGCAAACCTAAATCTTTGCATAATTTCATTACCTTTTCTTTATAACCTTTTTCTTCTTTTCCATATCTGCTAGGAATCACATCTCCAACTATTATGTAACGAAGCTTATTATTTCTTTTATAAGCTTCATAAAAAGCTTTGATTGCCATTTCTAAATTTCTTATATAAGTTAATCTACTAACAGTAAGTAAATTTATTGTTTCTTTATTTTCTTTCTTTATATCAATATTTGGAAATTCTATACCGTTTGGAATTATTTTTATTTTATTTTCTGGAATTCCAAAGCTAATTAATTCCTTTGCTTCATTTTTTGACGTCGCAACGATTTTTTTAGCTATTTTTAAAGAAAACTTCATCGTTATTGCATCATAAACTATATTTGGTAATCTTGATTTCAAATCTAAATTCAAGAATTCATGTCCTCTAACAGTTCCATGCGTTGTAATTATCAAAGGTACTTTTCTAAGGAAAGAGGATATAGCTCCTACATCTGTCTGGAAATTCCTATAACCATGAACATGAATTATGTTGCAATCTTTTTTTAAAGAATCAAGTAACATCTTTAAAGATAGCTTGTAATGACCTGCGCCAAAAAATGGCTTATATTGGATTATTTTGCTTCTCTTTAACTTTACTGTTCCTTTTTTAAAGGTTAAGATTACTGAGCTGATTCCTTTCTTTTCCAAACCTTTAGTTAAAAGATAAGCCAGTTTTGAAGGGCCTGTGAATTCGCTTCCAAATTCTCCTATCAATATTAAAACTATCAATTTGTACTACTTAAAATTTCAGCATTTTCAATAACATTATTTCTTTAAAACAAATAAATCATAGAATAGTTCAAATTTTTCTGTTTTAATTTCTTGATTAATTTTCTTTATCCAATCGACGTTTATATCATCTACAATTAAAAATCCTCCTTTTGGTATGTAATTATACGACTCTTTTAGCTCGAAAAGTACATGTTCTAGAGTATGTAATGAATCATGAAAAAATATATCCACATGACCTAGCTCAGCTAACAATTTTGGTAAAACAATTCTTGAGTTTCCTATGATCAGTTCCCATCTATGCCTTAAGGATTTTGGTACAAGCCATCCTATTTCTTCCTTTAATAAAAGGTCTTTACTTGGCAAATCTATGCTATAAAGTTTACCTAAATTATTCTTTTCAAGAGCGCTTAATATGAAAGTTGAAGAAGCTCCGTTCGCTACTCCCGTTTCAACTACTAATCTAGGTTTAAGACATCTAATTATTGTATAAATTATTGGTCCTTCTAAAGGAGAAATCATTGCTCCATGGAAAGCACGAAATTCTGAAAGTTTTTCAACGATGTATTTTCTTATATTTTCAGCTTCACTCAATAATTTTTTAATTTTTTCTTTTTCTTCTCCTGTTAATTTGACCAATTTGCGCTCTCTCTCTAAATAATGAAGAATGAATAAAAAATCAGATGGATTTTTTATGAAATGTTTAAAAGACTGTTTATTTAGAACGTAATCGATTAATGTTTTCATATGTTTTAATTTAATATAATACTATTTTGTTCGAAATTATCAATTCAGCTTCAAATCGAACTCTCTAAGATCTTTAGCATTACCTTCAACTATCGCTTCCATAACTTTGAAATCCTGATAAATTATATTCTTCCAATCCAATTTTTTAGCGATGTTTCGCATAAAGCTAAAATCTTTATTTTTAACTTCTTTTAAAGCAAAATCTAAGTCTTCAGCAATCATATTTATATTTAAAGGCTCTCTGAAATACATCGCTACGTTGCCTAAAGATTTTGAAATACCTTCGGTTTTGGTAACCAAAAAAGGCTTGCACATACTTAAATATTCCTTTATCTTTGCATGAAGCACAGCATAATTTTGTCTAGTTTGAGGAATTAACGGAAATGAACATAACGTTGCTGAAGCTATATAATTTGGCAATTCTTCATATTCTACCCATCCTGTTAGCCTAACTTCTTTATTTAATCCATTTCCATTTATTAAAGATTTTAAATAATTCATATAAGAAGACTTACCTTCTCCTACAATTAATAAGGAAGGTCTATCTTTTAGCTTGTTAAGAGCTTTTATTAGTAAATGAATACCATCATAGGGGCCCATATCTCCGTGATAAAAAATTATTTCATCCTTTAGCGCTAGTTTATTTTTTATAATATCAGGATTTGTTTTATAAGGATTGAAATGCTCTGTATCAACACCATTAGGTATTACTACAACTCTTTCTTTATCAAGACCATTTATATGCCAGAAATCTCTACCCACTTCAGTTTCAACATTCGCATAATCTAATTTTTTGGCTACTTTCATCTCTATTCTTTTTAAAAAAGGTACCACCAAATTCTTCAAAGGCATACCAAATTGAATATAAAGATCGCTGATAAAATCGTTTATATCTGCATAAATTGGAATCTTTATTTCTTTTTTGTTTGATATTGCTGCGTAAGTTGGCAAGATATTAATAGTTCTAATTATATCAAATTTTTCTTTTTTGCATAGTTCTTTTATTTTCTTTCTCATTTCTCTCATTATTTTTATTCTTGAAAAAATGTTGAATTGTTTAAATTCCAAATTTATATATTCATAATTAGCAAGGTTATCTTCTTGCAAATCTGATTTAGGGCAAATAACCGTTATATCGTTTCCTAATTCTGAAAGATACTTAACACTATAATTTGGTCTTCCTGCTCTTTTCTTAGAAGGTAGAGGTTGCTCGCAAACTAGCAAAATTTTAAGTTTTTCCATTTGAAAAATTTAAATAAGCAAATCTATTATCATATAACATAACTTTGTAATATTGATATAAAATAAAAGGGTTATAAAAATAAGTTTATAGGATAAATTAATTTTTAAACCCATATCCAAACTACATAATAATGCCAATGATGAAAAATTTATTACCAAATTGTTTATTTAATCTACTTACAAGATAATTTTTTTAGATCATAATTAAAT
>Ga0208151_100728_pt1 | contig 12280 bp, 11 predicted proteins | sample ECH_Bhost_MetaG_FD_187130 | JGI IMG/M metagenome (GOLD analysis project Ga0208151, IMG submission 187130) | Hot spring microbial mat communities from Yellowstone National Park, Wyoming, USA - ECH_B host_MetaG (SPAdes) (version 2) | ecosystem: Environmental > Aquatic > Thermal springs > Hot... | reverse complement strand
TCATAATTAACTTCGTTGAACAACTTTGCACAGGCATCAGCTAACTTCCTTAACTTCCTTTCTTGAAAACCGTTTGGAAGTAGACGAACTACATTTGTCCTCCTATTAGTATATTTAACTTCGTAGACGCCCTCCTCTGGTATTGCAGGAGAAGTCGGCTCCCGCTCCTCATGTCCTAAGAGTTGACCAGAGGAGGGCATCTAAAGGAAAAATAGTAGTGAGAGTTTTTAAGCATTCACCCCGCCCCTAGAAGGGGCGAGGTTTGTCGTTTGTTTTATCAAAAAAGCAGAAAAACACACTGCCCCGCTGAGCGTCGAACTTAAGAAAAAGCTTAATTTTTAACTCTGGGAAACACTAGACTTCCAGTTTTTCAAACCTGACAGCTTCCTCTAGAACCCGCGGTCACTCTTCGGCTTCTGAGTAATACTTCTTTTCGACTTCCTCCTCGACCGGCTCAACCTTCTTGTAGATCATTGAGAGAGTCTCGAAAAACTTCTTTGTTTTTCTTTCCGTTTCTTCTTCCACACTTTTTTCCTCTTCCTTCTGTTGCACCACCGGTTGCTCGACGACTTTGACCTGTTGCACCACCGGCTGCTCGATGACGACCACCTCTTCCTTCACTCTTCTTCTGAGAAGAACGAGCGCGGTAACCGCGGCCGCAAGAACCGCTACGAAAATGAAAAGCGGAAGGAGCCTGACCCTTCCCGCACCTCCCTCTCCACCACTCAGTATGAAGACCCACTGCTTTTCAGGCGGTGTGAAAGGTGTTTTATTGAAGAGCGCAGGAGGTGTGGGGTAGCTTATTAAAGGAGCGCTCTGAGCGACGCGCCCGACGAGCGAAATTTCCAAAGAGGGAAAGATGTTCACGGAGCCGTTTTCACCCACAACAGCGGCGCCTGCCGGAGCGTCGGCCGCATAACCGTAAACTACGGGGAACGGCTTCCACCCGCCGCTAGAAGAGTAAAACAGTGAGAGAGAAAGCGATGCGTTGAGAACGCCGGCCGCGCTGATGTTGAGGATTGGCCCTGTCGAATACCCCGAAAGGTAAAGCACGGGACTGCCGACAGAGACCGAAAGCTCGGTGCCGAGGAGCGCCCCCCTTCCGAACGGCGGAAAGGGCGAGTAGCTTTCTCCCGTCCACCCGCCGAGCGCCGCCGAAGAAAGCGAAGGAAGAATGACGGTTGCGTTGTCTACCGAACCCGAAGCCGAAAAGTGGAGCGCAAAGCCGGTGCCCTTTCCCACCGAAAGCCAGATGGAAAGGAAGAGCGGGAAGGTCGTGTTGCGCTTCTCTTCGAAGAAGTAAATCTCCTCACGGGGCGGCGGCGGGTAGGCGTAGCTCATCCTTTCGAGCACCGACCCTTTTCCGACGACCCCAGAAGAGAACACCTGGGCGACCCCCGTTGCGTTCACGATGAAGTCACCGAGCGCTTTACCGACCACGTCGAAAACGCCCGCATAGAAGAACTGAAGGCCTCCATCAGAGGTTTCGGCGACCACGGATGTGAGAAGAAGAAGCGTTGCGTTATCGGTCGTGCATTTGTAGTAGCCGCACGGCTGCGTCCCGTTTGCATGGATATAGGAAGCCCGGACGAGCGCGCCGACGCCGCCCGTCGGAAAACCGGGAGAAGGCGGGTATGCGGAAATTCCAGGCGTGCCTGAAGCCGGGTTCGCTTCCGCGTATGAATAGAAGGCGTCGTAGAACACCGTGGCGTTTCCTTCGAAAATCAGGTAGTAGACGCCCGGCTGAAGAGAAGGAAAGAAGTAGCTCAGGTTAGGCGGCGTGTTTTCCATTTCAGAGGAAAACACCGTGCGGGCGGCCGTTGCGTCGTAAAGCACGAAGCGGACTGGTGCGCTTGAGCCGAACGTGACGTTCAGGGAGAAGGGCGAAAGCGCGGTTTCTGGAGGCGAGCGAACCGAAAAGCTCAGAGACGTGCGCCCGAACCCCCTTTCTTCAAGGGATGACGAGAGGTTCGAAAGGGGGGCGAAGAAGAAGGAGTAGGAAACGACGGATGGCTCCTGCGCCTTTAACACGAAGTAGCAGCCGGCGCAGAGCTCAAGGCCGCCGGAGGCGTAGGAAGAGGAAAGGGAAAGCCTGAGCTTTGAACCCTCTCCAGTTCCGTAGTGGAGGGGGTGGGTCGAGTTAAAGCGGAAGACCAGAAAAGTCGGAGAGGTCACAGGAGGGTAGGCGTACAAGTAGCCTCCGCGGGGAAGGGAGGCCGAACCAGAAGGAGGAACAGGAGTGGGTGCTGAAGCCGCGTGAACCGCTGCCGCAAGGAAGAGCAGGACTAAAAGCGGCAGAATGCGTCTCATACCACTTTTATCGGAAAAAATTTAAGAATTAGTCTCGCGCCGACAAAGCGAACGACAAGCCTCACCCCTTCAAGGGGGCTGCCGCGCTCTGCACAGCGACGAGTGTAGAAAGCAGAAAAATTAAAAACGCGGTTCTAGACTTTGATAGGCTCAAGCTCTAGTTTCACGCCCTTTACTCGCTTAAACGTAACGAAGCGGTAATGTTTTCCTTTGACTGTTACCTCCGCTTCTTTCTCATCGGCGACCTCGGCCATTTCAGCCCATAGAGGGTGAAGTCCCTCTTCCTCTACGAGCCTCATTATGACGGAAAGCGGCGCGACAACAACAAGGTCAGAGCACCCTGAACGCTTGTATCGCTCCGCAATCTCTTTTGCTGAGGAGAAAGGCTCTGGGTCGATTATGAGTTCAACTTCCTCATTGAAAATTCTTTTTAACTCGTGTAGCTGAGAGAGTAAAGGTGCGTGACGAGAAACCCAATATATTTTCATGCTTCCTCACTTTTCACTATGGTAGCGTTTAATATGTCTAAAAACGTATGTCGCGCCAACTGGTAACCCACAGAAAGGACACTTTATTATGTATTTTTTAGGGGTCGGCATTTCACTCACTTCCTTTCAAACCCAAAACGCGCTTCCTTAATAGTGGTCGGGGGTGTCAGCATTTAAAGAGAGAACGCGTTAGAGATGTAGACTGTTATGGCTACTCACCACTAAGTCCGCTAACCACTTTCTTAGCTCGTCGAGGGCATCGTTGGCTGCAACTGGGGTATGGACCCCACTTGCAGCCTCATTAGCAGCCAGAAAAAGCGCTTCCCAGATGTTAGACTCGATAGACTGAGCACTGTAACCGCGCACTATTGCGACTTTCAAAAGCTGAGCTAGACTTGCGTGGTCATAGCTGATTGGCATACCGAACTGGTCTTCTCCTGGGTGCCAGCACATGGCGCCACAGGGGAAGGTATTACCGCTTGAATGACATGGGCAGTCGCAAAGGGGCGCGCTTATGATAACGTTTTTTTCGCTCATGTTTCTCACCCCTCGACTACCCAATCCCTATCGCCATAATTCTCATCAAGCTCCTCGTATTTTCCCCTCTTCAGCAGTTCTATAATCTCTTTCGCTTCTCGTTCGTTTATCTTTAGGCACTCTTTACCTCCGTAGCGATCGACTGTCCACGTTGGTGTTACTTGCACGTGATCAACGACCTCCACACAAACAACATAGTCGTTGCCCTTTTTGGTGACGTAATAATAATAGTCGGTATATTCTGTTTTGTGTTTCTTGAAAAAAACTATTTGTTCACTCATTCTGCTTCACCTGTTCATTCACCCAAAGCTGGATAAATCGAATAAAGAAAGATATGCTCAAGCTCTTTTTCGGACAGTATTTTTTTGCTAAGCACTGTTATATTTTGAATGTCGTATTCAAATACGTTTTGCTGTTCACTTGTTGGTTGCGGGATGTGCTTTAGAAAAATTTTGCGCAAAATTGTGCGGTTGCGCTTAAACACTTTGTTTTCGCTCATTTCACTCACCCCCAAAAATCGAAGTAAGTAAATCGTTCAACTGTCTCATTGCTTGCTTATTTCCGGCCAATCGACGAAACGGATTTGGTGTGTTTGGGCTTTGTTGCTCAAAGCTTTCAATCGCTGAATAAACCAGACTAATCTCTGTGTTCTCATTGGTGATCGCCGAAACCGCATAAGGCTCCTCGCTGTAGCCGTCATCGAGAGTCGCTATAGCCATTTTCGAAACACCTGTATCAAAAACATATACTAAAATCAATCCGCTCCCTTCCACGTGGAAGGAAAAAACTGGGCGGATTTGGGGCACGCTAAGGGCTTTAGAGCCCGAAGCCCCACCGATGCCGCCATTTAGATTTCCTCCAAGGTCGGACATATTTACCATGAACGTATACGATGAACGTATATATAAGCTTTGTTATGCCGGAAAAATAGATATTGAAGAACATATTTTACCTTATTCCCTTTTTCCCAATCATGCCTATCGTTGGTTTCAAGAGGAAAAGGTCGACAAAGAAAAGTTCATCCAATTCACGCAAGAACAGGTGTGTCTGCCCGAAGAATCCACACAAGTCGCGAAGATGCGGAAGAACTATGGGAACTAAGTGAACTACCCCGCCATCACGGACGGGCATCCTCGCGGTGAGGATTTCCTGCTTCTCAGAGCGAGCTCGATCCCCCACAGCGGAGGTTTCCCGAACGTTCCGTAATGCCCCGTGTGGGTTGCGGAGGGTCGCTCTCCACAGGCGTATGGAAACTGTATAAAAAGGTTTCTGTAAGGGGGCTCCTTGCGGAAGGGGACTTCCGTCCCTTTACCCCCAGAAATTTAAATCCTCAAAAAGGATACATTGAATATATTAAAGCAAAGGCTCTTCTAATTCCTTACGGATACCAAAAAAGAAAAAGAAATGACACTTTTAAGCTTTTCCAGCCGCCTGCGCTGAAAGCTTCGGTATTGCTGACAACGGCGCGTCCTTGAGGAGCGGGGAGGACCGGTCTCTTTTCTTGCTTTTTCTTCTCTTTTTTCATGAAAGCGAGCTGGGCGTTCTGGTTTGCCGCCGCGCTTATTGCGATGTACGCTTTTGCCGTGCTTTTTTACCCGACCCTCCCTCATTTCCCTCCCTCCCCCTACCCTGTCTCACCACCAGCGAACCCGACGCTTCCTTCCGGCCCGACCGAAAAGGCGAACTGGAGCTTTCCGCTTCCCTCGGTTCTGGAAGCCGCATCTTCCCTGACCGTCGACGTGAACAACCTGACGGGGTACGGTCCCTTCGTCCCCGTTTTCAGGGAAGACCCTTTGGGGATACCGATGAAGGAGGCGATGGTCGAAGTGCTCGGTTTGAGCGCGGACCAGATTTCCCCTGCGGCCTTCTGGAGCGCTTCAAACCTTGCGGGTTACGTCGACGCTACCTACGACGGAAGGAACGCGACGTACTACGTGTCGCCCTTTCCCCTCGACCCCGCAAACCTTTCGATAGCGGGTTACAACCTTTCGCTCACGTTTTACGGCTTCAGCGCCCGCCCCTTCCACTACAAATACCCGCCGTCGGCGAACATCTCCCTCACCGACGAAAAACTCAACGAAATGATTTCCGTTTCCGAATACGTGGTCACTGAGGAGCAAACAGGGTACACCGTCGTCTTCTACTATGCGGGCACGGTTTCGCTCAACGTCCCCATAAACATATACAACGGAAGCGACCCCTGCCTCTTCGTGAGCAAGAACGGCGGAGGTGTGCAGAAGGTCGGCTGCGGCGGCTCCGTGATCGACTCGATGCAGGTGAGCGCCAACACATACGCCGGCGTTTTCGGAAGCGAGACGGACAGCGGCGTCGTGAACGACTCGATAACCTGGAACGGCACGCTCATCAGGCGTGAGTGGGTGATGGGTTCGTGGACCCTTTCCTCCGAGCCGAACATCACGCTCGGGTCTGGCCCCTGCCTCGAACAACCGAACGAAACATGCACGTATGAATACTACCAGATAGCAGGGTCGTTCACTTCGAGCGTGAGCCAGCCGCCGAAGTGGGTCTTCCACCACGCACCCGAGTCCCTCGTCTACGCGAACAACTACGCCGAAGGGTACATCGACGGCCCTGCGTACTACTATGGAGTTGCGCGCTCCCTCTCCTCTTACATCAGAGAGAAGGGCGGAGGGGACTACTCCCCGTGGGAAGCGGTCGTGCTCATGGGCGAGGTAGGGCTTTCGATGAACGTGACGAACGCGAACCTTTCTTACGAGCAGGCCCTGCTTTCGAAAAAAGGAAACCAGAGCGTGGTGGCGGCGCAGCAGCTCCTTGTTTCCCAGTACCTCTTTCCGACGAACTGGACGAAGGGGTTCTTTGCGAACAAAACGCACCTCTTCGGCTTCTTCGTTCCTTCCCCTTACCCGGCCTCCGTCGTTGAGGGAGAACCGAACCTCTCGCTTTCTTCGGGAGGCTTTGCCGTGATGCTCGATGCGACGAACAACGAGTCGCTGCCCTTCGGCGTGTGGTGGGGTTTCTACCGGCCGGCGCCCTACGACGGAGAGGTGCTCACGTTCAGGGAGTACGCCTTTCCATTCCCCCGCGTTCCTTTCGCTTTTGTTGGGGCGGTCTCTCAGTCCCGCGTGACCTCGCTAAATAGAAACGCAGCATAGCGACGAGAAGCGATTCGAGCCTGTACGCCCTTGCGGGGTAGAAGCCGAGCGCAAGGCAGAAGAAGAGCGCGATGACTGCTATCACTTCGTTGGGAAGAAATCCGGTTCTGAAGAGCGGGTACGCGACCGCCGAGCCTATCAAGAGGTAGCCGAGCGCCCTGAGCGAAACCCCGCCCCATGCGCCCAGGTTGAGCCTTTCGTCAAGAATGGATATTTCGTCGAGAACCACGACTTCGAGAAACCTCCTCATATCTCTTTTTTTACTTTAAAAAGAATAAAAAGCATGGCAAAGCTCTTTCTGTACACCGTGAACCCAAAGGTGCCTTATGAAGAGAGGGGGTTCGCATCCTTCGCCGGTCTTCCCTTCTTCGTGATGTATGAAAAAAGGGGAGGAAGGCTTTCGGTCAACCTGGCGACGATGCTCTCCAGACAGAGCCTTCTGCGCTTTATCGGCGTGAAGGAGAGCGAAGGAGTGCACACGGACTACGCTTTCTGGGCGCGCCTTCTTTACAGGAAAAAACACGCCTTCTTTCAGCCGGTCGAGGTTCTCGACATGCAGAGCTTTCTCTCCCTTCTTCCAGAGGGAGCGGCGCTCGCCCTCTGGGCTGCCCCCGAACCACGGCTCATATCCTCCCACGTCTACCACCTGGACAAGATACAGACGAGGAGGGCGGCTCACTACGCAAGAAACGCACAGCTGATCAGGGAAAAGATAAAGAACACGCCCGTTCTCGTCGACCTCAGGCTCCTTTCCCTCGACTACGAAAAGCTCAAGACGGCAGAGGACGCGCTCCTGGACAGGCTTGTGGTTCACGGTTTTTCCTTTCCCCTTGCTTTTAAGGAAGCGAGGGTCAAGACGCCAGAGCTCCTGAAGTTCCTGAGCACCCCTCCTTCCTCTTCGTTCTGGAAGATGGTTTTCGGAAAAAAGCCGTTCAACCTGACGCTCGACGGGCTTGAAAGGCTCGCCCCCGTTCCCGACCCAAGTGTGCTACCGATCGAGCCTTCAAGAGGCCTTCCGCTTCCCGACCTTCCTCCGCACAGACCGAACGGGTTCAGAATAGGCGAAACGGCGACGGGAAGGGAGGTGAGGATTGACGAAGGCGACCTGGAAAGGCACTGCTATATCATCGGCGCGACGGGTTCTGGTAAGACAAACGCTCTGAGGCTCATCGCAAGAAAGCTCATCGAAAGAAACGCGGGCGCTGTGGTCGTCCTCGACCCGCACGGCGAGCTCGCCGACACGATCGCCGCCTTCTTCGGCGAGCGCGCGCTTTACTTCCACCCGACGCTTTCCCCCTTTTCGGTCAACCCGCTCAAGCTTCCCAAGCTTTCCAGCAGCGATCAGGCGCGCCTTCTCGCCCTGAGCAACTTAATGGAGATGTTCACCAAAGTGTTCTGGCTTGGAGAAAACGCCGTGTTCGTGAAGTACATACTCCAGAACGCGATGAACGCCCTCTACGAAAAAACGGACGAGCCGACCTTCTCCGACGTGTACCACACGATACTCGCCCTGAGGGACGGGACGCTTCAGCTTTCGGGGAGCGACTGGGACGCAAAGCTCAAGTTTCTGCAGTCGATCCAGCAGACGTCGTTCGTCTCGGCGCTTTCAAGGCTTGAGCTTCTCGCGACGAACAAGGTGCTCAGGCGGGTGTTTTCTGGTCAAACCGTCGACGACTCGGTCTTCCTTGAAAGGGGAAGGATTGTGTGCATCAACGCGGGGCTTTCCGAGGTCGGCGCAGAGGCCTCCTACCTCATCATGGCGGGCTTTCTCATGAAGCTGTGGTACCTTGTAACGGCGAGGTACGGCTCAAAGGAAAAGACGCCTGTGTTCGTGATCATCGACGAGTTTCAGAGGATAGCCGACCTCTCACAAGTCGACGTGATGCTTTCGGAGGCGAGAAAGTACGGCCTCCACCTTATCCTCGCCCACCAGCACACGGGGCAGCTCGGGGAAGGGATCCTTAAGAGCGTGTTTTCGAACACGAGCATGAAGATGGTGTTCAGGATAAACGGGGACGACGTGAACAGGTTGAAGAGCATCGACCCGGATTTCGAGCAGGCGCTCGGAACCGTCCTCTCCTACCTTCCAAAGGGCGCCTGCGTCCTCTTCTGCCAGCCGAGAAGCATAGCGGAGAGCTTTTCTCCTGTGATGGTTCAGGTCGACCATGAAAGGGAGGTGGAGGAGGCCGAGCTCAGGCTCATCCCGAAAAGGACGGAAGAGGCCGACGTGAAGGACTTCTTTGCGAGCGCCCGGTTTTCTCCGCTTGAGCAGGCGATCCTCTACGAAGCGTTCGAAAATGGAGAGGTCGAGCTGATAGCCGTCGGCGTGAAGAAAGGTGTAAAGAGGGGCGAGCTTGAGCGCGCTGCGAAGAAGCTCGCAGCGGCCGGCTTCGTCACGCTGAGCAAAAAAGGAAAAAAGCTCTTCGTGAAATACGAGGGAGGGCTCTTCCTTGGGCTTGAGGTCGTCGCCCCGAGCGAAGAAGGAAGGGAGATAGCGAAGGCCGCCATGCTCCACTACCTCTCTCAGGGCTACTGGGTCTTTCCGGTCACGACGGCGGCGCCCGCCGGCGGGGCGCCAGACCTCATAGCCGTGCGCGGCGACCCGGTCGCCGTCGAAATCGAAAGCTCGAACGAAGTCGAAACGCACCCGGAGCAGGTGGCGGCGAACATGGTGAAGCCTTCAACGAAGCGCTTCAAAGAGGTGCATGTGTGGACTTCACACGAAAAGCTCGAAAGGGTAAGGCAGATTCTTGAGTCGCTCGACGCGCAGGAGAAGTCCAAGGTCAGGCTCTTTTCTCCTTCTTCCGCCCCGCCGCCTGAGCCGATCCCTTTGAAAAAGGTGCTGCTCAAGTTCGGGCACAAGGTTTACGCCGTTCCGAGTGAAGAGGTGACGCCCGAAGTGTACGAGATGCGCTCAAGGGCAAAAGTGGTAAAGGAGGACGGGAAGCTCGTTCTCCGATGTGATGGAAGGGAGGTCAGGCTTACCATCCTTTCGGAGGGCGAGTGAAATGCTGCTCTTTCCTTCCGAAGAAGAAAGAAGCTACAGGGCGTTCCTTTCGACGTTCATCGACCTGAAATCGGAAAGCCTGCTCTTCGACATGAGGCCGAAGGGGCGCACGCTTTCGAGCTTTCTTAAGGCGCTCCCAGAAGGCGAAACCGTCGCAAAGCTCAGGCTGGCCGGTGGAGGCGAGATACCGCTTTCCGAAAAGCTTCTTTCGGGACACGTTTACGTCCAGGGTTCGATAGGCTCTGGGAAGACGACGCTGCTCAAGTGGCTTCTGAGCGACATCTTCGAAAGAAGGAAGCCGGGAGAGAAAGTTGTGGTCTTCGACCCGAAGGGCGACTACCTTGCGCTCGCAAAGCAGGAAGGCGTGCCTTACATCATCGTGAGCGAAAACTACGCGATGAACCCGGTGAGGTGGAACGTGTTCAGGGAGATTCTTGGAGGCGAAAAGCCCGTCATCCCGAAGATGAACATGCTTCTCAGGAAGGTTGAAAGAAGGACGAGCGCCACGTTCTACGACTTCACGAGGCTTAACAAAGAGCTTTACGCCAGGCTGAAAAACATCGCGACGAGGATAATATGGACGAGGGCGGACATGGTGAGGGGTTCGGCGGACGACGTTTACTTCACGCACAACGCGCCCGCGAGCGTCTTTCAGGGCCTTCTTTCGTGCTGCATAATCGAAGCGGCGCTCATCGAAAGAGGGGAAGGCGGCTTCCTTCTTCCTTCCTACGGCGTGAGGGGGCTTTCAGACCTTTCGAACGAAGTTGTCGCAAAGCTCGCACAGGAAAACGGGAAGGTGCTCCACGAGTTCCTCTCCTTTTACAGGGCTTCGGAAGCGGCGGAGCACATCAACCCTTCAGGCTCCCCCGGTCAGGCGCAGGGCGTCCTTTCGCTGTTCAGGATGTACACAAGCGACGTGTTCTCCCTTGTGTTTTCGGAAAGGGGCAACTGGTCGATGGCCGAAGAGCTTCACGACCCAAACTTCAAGGTTGTGTTTTTTGAGTACAGGATGGATGAAGAAAGGACAGCGCTTCCTGTGTTCTCCGCCGTGATTTCGAACATGATGGCCGAAGTTCTCTCGACCCGCTTCAGGGGAAAGAAGCTTTACGTGTTTCTCGACGAGCTTCACGCCTTTCCGAAGGTGCAGGAGATGCAGACTTTTCTCAACATGACGCGCGACTTGGGCGGCATAGTCGTCGCCGCCACCCAATCAGTCGCCCAGCTGTATGACAAATACGGAGAGCAGGAAGCGAAGGCGATAATATCTGCGTTCAACACGCGCGTGTTCCTGAGGACGACGGATGAAGCCTCGCTCAAACTCGTGAACGACACGATAGGCGAACTCCTCGTGAGGAGGATGAATAAGACGCACGGAAAGGAAGGAAAGAGCTTTTCCGTTCAGACCGAAAGGAAGACGCTCACAGCAAGGACGATGAGCGTGCTTTCGGTCGGAAGCGGGATACTGTGGACGACAGGCACCCACCCGCTTTTCATCAAGCTTGCGGACTTTAAAAGAGAACACAACAAAAGCATGTATGCCGATCGAGCTTTCAAGGATAGAGGACCTGAAGGACTACATCGCTGACAACCCGCAGGCGAAGGTGTTTTACAGGAGAAAGGACAGGTTCTTCGAGGTTCTCGCAGGAAGGGTTGCGTGGAGGGGAAGCTTTGAAAACGACAGGCAGGCGGCCGAGTTCGAAGAGTTCCTCAAAAGGCACGACGGAGTTCAGGTGAAGGGCTGGATAGAGCTTGAGCAGGTGTTCTCCGAAATCCCAGTGTAACGGAGCGGCTCCATTCCTTCTTCGACGCGAACTGTCTCGAACACAGGTTCGGCTGTGAACTGCCCCGCCTTTACGGACGGGGTCTCTTGTGTTAAAGTCCAGCTCTTAGGGTGCTTCCTGAATTTTTTATTATACACTTTCCAAAACCTCGCCCCTTTTAGGGGCGGGGAGGAGGTCAGAGTTGCGAAAAAGCGCTACGGGTTTTAAATGCGGTCGTCGACGGAAAAGCGCGATGGCGAACTTCGATAATAAGTGGGGAATAAAAGTTAAGAAGGAGCTTGCCGAGCTCTGGCCGCCCCTTTCTGCGGAAGAGTTCGAAGACCTGAAGAAGTCGATAGCCGAGAACGGGCTTCTCGAACCGATCGTCGTGAATGAGAACCACGAAGTGATAGAGGGCCACCAGCGGCTTCTTGCGTGGATTTCCCTTGGAAAGGACGAACCGCCGGTAATAAGGATCGTAAAGACAGGAGGCGATCTTGCAAAGGAAATAGCGCTTTCAGTTGAGTACAACGCCAGGCGTCGGCACCTTGTCAGGTCCGAGCTTGCTATAATAGTAGCAAAAGCTTTCAAAATGATAGAAGAGCTTACACAAAAGAAAGTGTTTCCCAGGGAAACAGTACAAACATCTAATACCGAAACTGATTTGGTAAAAGAGTCTTTGGGTAAAATAGCTGAGAGAGTAGGTATAAGTAAACCCACCTTGTCAAAAGCTTTGAAGGTTGTTGAGAAGGGCACCCCAGAAGTTCAAAAAGCTGTGGAAAAAGGTGAGCTCTCTATAAAACGCGCCTACGAAATTGTTCAGCACCCGCCGGAGGAACAGAAGAAGCTTCTCGAAAAGTCGCAGGAAAAGCGTCCTGAGGAATCCGAGGAAAGGCATCTCAACAAGTCGAAGTGGCTTCAGGTTTTCTCAGCGTTTGAGAAAAACCCAAGCAGGGAGACCGTTGAAAGGCTTGCATCCGAGCACGGCGTTTCCGTGGACGAGGTCATAAGGGTCGTGAACTTTGTCCTTAGTGAGCGCGGGAA
>Ga0208151_100727_pt1 | contig 12309 bp, 7 predicted proteins | sample ECH_Bhost_MetaG_FD_187130 | JGI IMG/M metagenome (GOLD analysis project Ga0208151, IMG submission 187130) | Hot spring microbial mat communities from Yellowstone National Park, Wyoming, USA - ECH_B host_MetaG (SPAdes) (version 2) | ecosystem: Environmental > Aquatic > Thermal springs > Hot... | reverse complement strand
TTTAAAATACATCACTAAGTCATTACGAAAAGATAACGGTATCCTTTAATGAGGAATTGAAAGTGACTATTATTACTACTATTTGCTATTGTGCTTGTGGTATCCTTTAATGAGGAATTGAAAGAACTTGACCCCGTTAGAATTGCTTACATACCAAACGTGTATCCTTTAATGAGGAATTGAAAGTTCTCTCTGAGTAGATTCAGTTCCCATAAGACTAATTCAGTATCCTTTAATGAGGAATTGAAAGCTAACCGACTTTTACATGCTCCGCACTGATCACACTCACGTATCCTTTAATGAGGAATTGAAAGTTTACGTGTGGCATGTGTTCATCAACGTAACTTAGCTTGTATCCTTTAATGAGGAATTGAAAGCTATCTGCCCGCGTGAGTACCTTCCCGTTGTAGATTAACCAGTATCCTTTAATGAGGAATTGAAAGATCCGAAGCGAACTGTTGCACTTTTTGGGACACAACCGGTATCCTTTAATGAGGAATTGAAAGCTTGATTCGGGTAGCTTGAGGTAAAGCTGTGCTTCCTCTTGTATCCTTTAATGAGGAATTGAAAGAAATAGTTTTATATAGGTGTCACAGTTCTTTGCCTGAAAGGTATCCTTTAATGAGGAATTGAAAGTAAAAGAATCGCTTGGTGACGAAGAAAAAGCGCTTGGTATCCTTTAATGAGGAATTGAAAGAAGAACTTGATATAGAAAACTGGTCTCCGACGTTTTCAGTGGGTATCCTTTAATGAGGAATTGAAAGTGGACAACGATATTACGAACAGTTAGAAAAAGTTTGGTATCCTTTAATGAGGAATTGAAAGCCGTTCCAATGGAGGCGCATGGTTTAACACCAGTTGGTATCCTTTAATGAGGAATTGAAAGTTCTTCTCTTCCGCTTTTTTCAACAACTGTGCTAGTATCCTTTAATGAGGAATTGAAAGAAAACTGCATTCTGGCGTACGAGCCTGTTTACAGGTATCCTTTAATGAGGAATTGAAAGCAAAGCCGTTCGACTTAGGCAAATTCTACTTCGTATGTATCCTTTAATGAGGAATTGAAAGTTTTTTGGTTCGTCTGCCGTGAGCTACTCCTCCCCGGTATCCTTTAATGAGGAATTGAAAGGAAAAATCAATGATAAGTATGTGTGTGAAGCGTGTGCGTATCCTTTAATGAGGAATTGAAAGCTTATTTCAGACCCAAAGAGGGCGAAAACTATTTAGAGTATCCTTTAATGAGGAATTGAAAGTGTACGTGTGAGTGTTAGTGTCCCTTATCGGCAAATCAAGTATCCTTTAATGAGGAATTGAAAGTCATCAAGTATTTGTTCATTGAAAAGAGAAGTCGCGTATCCTTTAATGAGGAATTGAAAGTTTTGATCAAGCGGGTAATCCTGTTTGTGACTATATCATGTATCCTTTAATGAGGAATTGAAAGTCAAGGAAGACGTTGAGCTGATAATCGACCCGAACCCATGTATCCTTTAATGAGGAATTGAAAGGAAGCCTTACCTGGACCCATCTTTTTCTCATATGCTTGTATCCTTTAATGAGGAATTGAAAGCTTTTAACACTAATAATAAACTCTCTTTGTGTTTTGTATCCTTTAATGAGGAATTGAAAGTTGATTGTAACCTTCTGAACATTGAACGCTTGACTTTTCAGTATCCTTTAATGAGGAATTGAAAGTTGCTAAGCATTAATTAGCGTTTTTTTGTTGTTTGTCGTGTATCCTTTAATGAGGAATTGAAAGACGTGGAGCAGAGAGGTGTGCTGTTTGCCAAGTAAAGTATCCTTTAATGAGGAATTGAAAGTGATATAGTAACAATTGCGCCCGAATATGCTGACAATTCAGTATCCTTTAATGAGGAATTGAAAGTGGTTGCTCGCACAGGACGCACACTTTGCATGGGGTTTAGGTATCCTTTAATGAGGAATTGAAAGACCTTATTCGCACAGAGAGAAACAGCAACGTCGTTAGATCAGTATCCTTTAATGAGGAATTGAAAGTATTAAACGCGTTGGAAACTGCGGGATTGGAACAGTATGTATCCTTTAATGAGGAATTGAAAGATTACGACCACGCTAGCGTTAGTCAGCTTTTAAAGGCTGGTATCCTTTAATGAGGAATTGAAAGCAAAAAATAACGTGAACCGTGCGCGCGAAAAGCGCGCGTGTGTATCCTTTAATGAGGAATTGAAAGATAAGTCAACTAAGGTACGAAAACAACGACAGTCGGTATCCTTTAATGAGGAATTGAAAGTGAAGCTGGTGCGTTGAAGAAGATTGAGTAATCTACTCCTGTATCCTTTAATGAGGAATTGAAAGAGCGAACCCTGCACGGCAATAGCTAAACCGAAGTTCTGGTATCCTTTAATGAGGAATTGAAAGCTGTGTTGGAAGGTGGGCTATCCACTTCAAGGATGCGTATCCTTTAATGAGGAATTGAAAGCTTAAACCCATTTTATTCACTTGAATGCAACAGCGGGTATCCTTTAATGAGGAATTGAAAGTTGGCTCATATGGTATAGCCGAATTGGCTAATCTTTTAGGTATCCTTTAATGAGGAATTGAAAGATAAGCAGGTTGGTAGCGCGCGTAGCGGTCTGCGTAAGTATCCTTTAATGAGGAATTGAAAGGTACCTTCAGGCATTAACAGCACGTTGCCCTTAGGTGTATCCTTTAATGAGGAATTGAAAGTGCATAACTTGCAACACGACGTCCGTTCGGATCAATCAAGTATCCTTTAATGAGGAATTGAAAGATAGAACGCCAAAGCCGAATCGACTGAAGACTTTTTATTCAGTATCCTTTAATGAGGAATTGAAAGTGAAAAGGATTAACATCATCATCCCCACCAACTATCAGTATCCTTTAATGAGGAATTGAAAGCGGATTGGGCGTACAGAGGTGTTTACAACATGACGTCTGGTATCCTTTAATGAGGAATTGAAAGCAAACCGTGTTCGCTGTTAGGGGACCCGTGCTCGCGTATCCTTTAATGAGGAATTGAAAGTTCGTTTTATCAGTTAGCCGGTTGCTGTATGCAACAGTATCCTTTAATGAGGAATTGAAAGACGAGGTTGTAAGCAACCTCCTCCCCTTCAACACCTTCAGTATCCTTTAATGAGGAATTGAAAGGTTTTATTAGAATTGTGATATTGTCTGACAATGTTAGTATCCTTTAATGAGGAATTGAAAGACTGTGTCTTGACGCGGTATTGGATGGAATAACAGAGTATCCTTTAATGAGGAATTGAAAGCTGTAAGTGATTGAGCCGTGAATATGTCGTTCAATGGGTATCCTTTAATGAGGAATTGAAAGCCCTGAAGCGCTCTACTCTCAGCCTCGGGGAAGTGAAGTATCCTTTAATGAGGAATTGAAAGCTGTAAATCTGCACGAGGAGCTTGACTAGCTCCTCAGAGGTATCCTTTAATGAGGAATTGAAAGCATTTGTTTCCAGAATCTCAGTATCGGTATAGCTTAGAGCTAAATCGGTATCCTTTAATGAGGAATTGAAAGCATTTGTTTCCTCATTATAGTACTTACTGAATGATTGGTATCCTTTAATGAGGAATTGAAAGAACTCGTGTAGCATATTCGTGATGTCTTGCATAGTGTTTAGTATCCTTTAATGAGGAATTGAAAGTCATCAAGTATTTGTTCATTGAAAAGCGAAGTCGCTGGTATCCTTTAATGAGGAATTGAAAGGCTGAAGTTATTATGGCAATCAAAACATCCACGCTTATTGTATCCTTTAATGAGGAATTGAAAGAAATACGTTGCTATAACAACCCCTATGGAAAAGTACCGTATCCTTTAATGAGGAATTGAAAGGTGTTATGGCTTTATTGATGTTATGTACGCTATTAGGTGTATCCTTTAATGAGGAATTGAAAGAAATGACAGTTTACGTTGCTAATGCTTTTTCCTTATGTATCCTTTAATGAGGAATTGAAAGTTATTGGTACTTGAACACAGCTCGACGACGTACTCACTGGTATCCTTTAATGAGGAATTGAAAGCTTTTACCAAGTGGTGTTTCAATTTCGCCCATACTTTCTTGTATCCTTTAATGAGGAATTGAAAGCTAATGCGTCTAACAATTCCGCACCTGTTATTAGACTGGTATCCTTTAATGAGGAATTGAAAGGTTCATACTCCGTAAGCTCTTTGATACGTATAGCTCCGGTATCCTTTAATGAGGAATTGAAAGTAATAGGCGCTTATACGATAGGCGAAGTTGCAAATTTGGTATCCTTTAATGAGGAATTGAAAGAAAACGACCGGAAACTCGGCGTACCCCTCACCTTTCACGTATCCTTTAATGAGGAATTGAAAGCACTAAGTATTCCAACATTTCCCCAAGACGTGATTTGCGTATCCTTTAATGAGGAATTGAAAGTATATTCGAGACCGCGTGGAGGAATGGCTATCGAGTTACGTATCCTTTAATGAGGAATTGAAAGTATTCTTGAAAGGCAAAGTTTGTGGCAAACATGAACCAGTATCCTTTAATGAGGAATTGAAAGTGAAGCCGTGACATTCGCCGCACTTGTGCCTGAGTTGGTATCCTTTAATGAGGAATTGAAAGACTCCTGAAGCAACTGTTTTAGTTTCTTTAACTATGTATCCTTTAATGAGGAATTGAAAGACCTCTCAATAATATCTTCACAGCACAAGCATTGACAGTGTATCCTTTAATGAGGAATTGAAAGATCAAGACTCAAGTAAGCAATACCAGTTAGCTTCAAGTATCCTTTAATGAGGAATTGAAAGCACCAAGTATTCCAACATTTCAGCTAGCCTGCTTTTGCATGGTATCCTTTAATGAGGAATTGAAAGGTATCTGTAATCAAACTTCTCCCAAAGCGTGATGCTCCTGTATCCTTTAATGAGGAATTGAAAGCTGGGCTACCTTACCTCACTCGTGTTCCTGTACCTGTGTATCCTTTAATGAGGAATTGAAAGTTATACGCTACGAAACAAGTAAAAACGTTGTTTCGCTGTGTATCCTTTAATGAGGAATTGAAAGAATAGTGGCATCGGTGGGGCTTCTAACAGTGCGCCCCTGTATCCTTTAATGAGGAATTGAAAGAATATACCAACACAAACACAAGTTGAAAATGTGCTTAGTGTATCCTTTAATGAGGAATTGAAAGGTACGGTCAAAGTAACTTAAGCTATGGTAGCGGAGGCTTCGGTATCCTTTAATGAGGAATTGAAAGTGCCCATCTTTTCCTTTACACGTACTCGCACATAAACCAGTATCCTTTAATGAGGAATTGAAAGGTTTGTATTCAGCCAAGCGCTTGAGGTAGTCCGTGTGAAGGTATCCTTTAATGAGGAATTGAAAGTTCTTGTAGCCTTTCCTTTTCCTCTCTTGATTCGGGTGTATCCTTTAATGAGGAATTGAAAGCCATAGTTGAAAGTGAAAGCATTACCCGTCTGTGAAACGGTATCCTTTAATGAGGAATTGAAAGATATAGCAGGGGGTACGTGAGTGCAAATATGAGGGTCGGGTATCCTTTAATGAGGAATTGAAAGCTTTCTTTATTAAAACCTAAATTTGTAGTATTACCTGATTGTATCCTTTAATGAGGAATTGAAAGAAAAGTAGCTTTTAGCCGCTAGCTGGTTTGGTGAAGGGTATCCTTTAATGAGGAATTGAAAGCAAAACTTTGAGAGGTGAGTAGCATGAGCGAAAACAGTATCCTTTAATGAGGAATTGAAAGCTTAATGTGTAGGAAAAAATGGGTGAAACTTGCGGGACGGTATCCTTTAATGAGGAATTGAAAGATGTAAGGTCGCCATAGTGTTATTCCTTCCTCTTGCATTCGTATCCTTTAATGAGGAATTGAAAGTTACATTCGCGGTGGGCGAACCAGTGTTGTCCAGAACTGGTATCCTTTAATGAGGAATTGAAAGTTTAGAACTGATAACAAGCAAAAAACCAGAACCAGATAAGTATCCTTTAATGAGGAATTGAAAGTATCATATCCCTCGGTCGGAGGTGAAGCTCCTTTCTCGTATCCTTTAATGAGGAATTGAAAGACTTGGGGCGCGCTAATAGAGGCGTTGTTTTCGCTCATGGTATCCTTTAATGAGGAATTGAAAGTCTGTTTCAAGAGCGCGTGTTGGTACCCGAAGTAGTAGCCCGGTATCCTTAATGAGGAATTGAAAGTGTTATATTGCAATTGTAATTGATCAACCACTCGAGATTAAGTATCCTTTAATGAGGAATTGAAAGGAGTGGTTGCTCAACCCGAGGCTTGTTCTCTCAACACTGGTATCCTTTAATGAGGAATTGAAAGAAATCTTTGCGACAGTAGCATCTATCTTTTCAAAACGGTATCCTTTAATGAGGAATTGAAAGCATTGTGAAAGCACGCTACATTCCAGGTATTGCCGAGGGTATCCTTTAATGAGGAATTGAAAGTTATCTCGTTGGCTCGCATTGCGTTTCCGGGTTTCACTTTGTATCCTTTAATGAGGAATTGAAAGTGTTCGAGCGCTAGCCAATCGACCGAATCTAGCGCTCGGTATCCTTTAATGAGGAATTGAAAGTGTACAAAAACGTCTAGCGACGGAGGGTCGTGCTTGAAGGTATCCTTTAATGAGGAATTGAAAGCTTCTCTACGAGTTGGTGCGCTTTTAGGGAAAGATATGTATCCTTTAATGAGGAATTGAAAGCATTAATTGCTTCACAATTTGCACACTAGCGTATGTTTGTATCCTTTAATGAGGAATTGAAAGACTAGTCCAGCCGAACCCTTGTCGGTTTTCAAGTGGTATCCTTTAATGAGGAATTGAAAGACCAGTGTAAAACCAAGTTTCGCAAAGGCCGGGCCGGTATCCTTTAATGAGGAATTGAAAGTATATTAATTATCCTGTTTGTTTCAGTGGGATTACGTATCCTTTAATGAGGAATTGAAAGCTTCAAATGTCTTGAATATTTTTCGCATAAACCACCCCGGTATCCTTTAATGAGGAATTGAAAGCGAAGAAAGCGAGAGGTTCGGTTCTCCCTCAACGACGGGTATCCTTTAATGAGGAATTGAAAGTGAGGATGGTCAGGAATACCAGTTTTCAGTAAGTCCTGGTATCCTTTAATGAGGAATTGAAAGTCGCTAAAGTCTATAAGCTTCCCCGCGCTATTTATCAGGTATCCTTTAATGAGGAATTGAAAGATGCGGTCACCCACCTTCTCCCCTATTAACTGAGCTGTATCCTTTAATGAGGAATTGAAAGTTCTCGCCTTCTTCGAAACACAGAGAAGGATACCGGTCGTGTATCCTTTAATGAGGAATTGAAAGTCGCTTTCACTCTCGTGGACGGCACCAGCATCGAAAGTATCCTTTAATGAGGAATTGAAAGGGTTGAGTACGTGAAACGCTACGATGAAGGATGGTCGTTATGTATCCTTTAATGAGGAATTGAAAGTTACGTTCAGTGGTATAAGAGCTATAAGGTATTGACGTGTATCCTTTAATGAGGAATTGAAAGCTGGTTACTCGCAAAAGGAAATTACACGAAAGTGAGCGAGTATCCTTTAATGAGGAATTGAAAGTCGCCCTGCCTTCGTCTTTGATGTAAAGTGTTGGTTTGTGTATCCTTTAATGAGGAATTGAAAGTTTGAGCTGGATGTAAGCTATCGCTTTCTCGCGATTGTCAGTATCCTTTAATGAGGAATTGAAAGTTCCTCTTCGTTCTGGAAGATGGTTTTCGGAAAAGTATCCTTTAATGAGGAATTGAAAGTCGCTTTTGACCAGGTCGAGCGCCGCCCACTTCAAATACGGTATCCTTTAATGAGGAATTGAAAGCAATGTCTTTAATAATTAATTGGGCTTTAAAACTTAGAGTATCCTTTAATGAGGAATTGAAAGAACTTAGCCCACGTTTCGCGAATCCATTCGATATCGGTATCCTTTAATGAGGAATTGAAAGACTGAGTGATAATTAGGCTCGAACTAAGCGACCTAGACGGTATCCTTTAATGAGGAATTGAAAGTCCAGTGGTCAAGTGGGCAAAGCTTGCCCCAAGCGATGGTATCCTTTAATGAGGAATTGAAAGTCGTCGAGGGTAACAGCACTGTTTGCTGGCACAGGTATCGGTATCCTTTAATGAGGAATTGAAAGAATGTTCAAGTAGCAGGAACATGGGCTAATGCTGGTTATGTATCCTTTAATGAGGAATTGAAAGCTTTTGGTGGAGGAAGGTGTGATAGACGAGGCTACGTATCCTTTAATGAGGAATTGAAAGTTCGACTATCCCTGACCCCGCTTTTCCTTCTCAGAGTATCCTTTAATGAGGAATTGAAAGGAAAAGACCGCGCTGTAAGCACTGAAAAAGACAAGCGGTATCCTTTAATGAGGAATTGAAAGAGAAAGGTTATCGGTGTGACACCCTCGTACATAACCCATAGTATCCTTTAATGAGGAATTGAAAGTTGTTCAACACCTAGTGCTTTGAGTACATCGCCCCACGTTTGTATCCTTTAATGAGGAATTGAAAGTACAGTGGCGGCACGGGAATGGGTGAAGCGTTTTACGGGTATCCTTTAATGAGGAATTGAAAGACGATTACAGTTTAAGGGGTCTAACTATTTTTGACGTGTATCCTTTAATGAGGAATTGAAAGTAGGATTAGCTTTTTTAATGTTTTTTGTCTTAATTGTCTAGTATCCTTTAATGAGGAATTGAAAGCAATCGTATTTTAATATCACTACGATTTACTGGTATGGGTATCCTTTAATGAGGAATTGAAAGATGCACAATACCAACTGATACGGACTTGTTTTTTGCGTATCCTTTAATGAGGAATTGAAAGATGTAATTATCGGCGTGATAACCACCCATCGTTACTTGTATCCTTTAATGAGGAATTGAAAGTTTCCAACTTTATCACCTTTCTTTGAGTATTTCTTTTTGTATCCTTTAATGAGGAATTGAAAGATATCATACATCTTTATCACATCCCTAAAATCCAAGTTCGTATCCTTTAATGAGGAATTGAAAGAATGTGTCGAAGCTTTCGAGTCACCACATCACGAAATGGTATCCTTTAATGAGGAATTGAAAGTTTCTTTTTTTCGGGTTGTGATTGAGTTGCGCAAATTCGGTATCCTTTAATGAGGAATTGAAAGAAAATCCCTTCTTCATCACTTAGGATATAACTAGTGCTTCTGGTATCCTTTAATGAGGAATTGAAAGCTTGCGCCTTCATCCACTCCCTTTTCGGAAACAAGCTTCGGTATCCTTTAATGAGGAATTGAAAGTTTCACTAGCTCGCCCGCAAAATCATACAGACAATTCAAGTATCCTTTAATGAGGAATTGAAAGGTGCCAGTGCGGGAAAAGATATTTAGCCTCGGGAATGGGTATCCTTTAATGAGGAATTGAAAGTTGACACCATCGTTGACTCGGTCAAGGGTAAGGTACGTATCCTTTAATGAGGAATTGAAAGGCACTTGGCATCTTATTTACTCAACCTACTTGAGCCTAGTATCCTTTAATGAGGAATTGAAAGGAGCTGGAACAAGGGGTTGGCAGGAACAAGACACAGGTATCCTTTAATGAGGAATTGAAAGACGCCCCTCATCGCTTCATCAATCGCACGCAACGACGTATCCTTTAATGAGGAATTGAAAGTGTTTATTGGCAAAATTGGAAAGTTTGAAAATTTGGTATCCTTTAATGAGGAATTGAAAGTATACTGTCTTAACTACATTGATAGCTGGTTTTGTGACGGTATCCTTTAATGAGGAATTGAAAGCATCATACAATTACAACAACATCACTTTGACTTTGGTATCCTTTAATGAGGAATTGAAAGATTGTTACCAACACAAACACAAGTGTTGCGAGCTTGTTGTATCCTTTAATGAGGAATTGAAAGTTGCTAATTTTTCCATTGTCCTGCGCAAGTTTCAGTATTGTATCCTTTAATGAGGAATTGAAAGAGTATAACCACTTTTGTTTTTTTCATTAATTGCTTCAGTATCCTTTAATGAGGAATTGAAAGGTATTAATCATTATGGGTTTAGCCCCTTCTTTCTGTTTGTATCCTTTAATGAGGAATTGAAAGAACTGGTTTATCCGCTACAATATCAACCGCTAACGCTTATGGTATCCTTTAATGAGGAATTGAAAGTTTTTGGTATCAATATCTACACCAATCTCATCCACAGTATCCTTTAATGAGGAATTGAAAGGAGAAGGAAATGGATTAGGTGGAAAAGTGTCTACTTTTAAGTATCCTTTAATGAGGAATTGAAAGTTAAAAACGCGGGCTTCGAGATGAACGAAGAGCAGGTATCCTTTAATGAGGAATTGAAAGTCTCAAGCGCTTCAACCAAACCGGGAAGGAAGCTCGTATCCTTTAATGAGGAATTGAAAGGGTTTATCGAGTGCGTGAGTAGAATGGCGTTACTGGTATCCTTTAATGAGGAATTGAAAGCCTGGTGGGGCTCCTGTTATTTGCACACCAACTTCAGTATCCTTTAATGAGGAATTGAAAGTACGGAGATACAAATGGAGTGTGCGCACCTATTATGATGTATCCTTTAATGAGGAATTGAAAGCAGGGAGGAGTGACCATATTCGTATTACTTATTAACCTGTATCCTTTAATGAGGAATTGAAAGACTATCTGGTCGAACAAAGCCTCTTTGAACACTAACTCTAGTATCCTTTAATGAGGAATTGAAAGTTAGGCTCGCATGGCGCCTATGGGTTTCATAAAAACTGTGTATCCTTTAATGAGGAATTGAAAGCTGAAGCTCGGAGCTTGCGCTCGGCTACCACCTTGTGTATCCTTTAATGAGGAATTGAAAGACCACATTCTCCGTCGTAGACGGCGTAATCGACTGTGTGTATCCTTTAATGAGGAATTGAAAGATCTTTCTCGCTTCGGCGAGCGCCTTCTTCAGCGTCTGTATCCTTTAATGAGGAATTGAAAGTAGACCACTTTAACTGGGCTAACGACTGGTTTTGTGGTATCCTTTAATGAGGAATTGAAAGTTCCTTCGTGGTGCTCGACGAAGCGGACTTCGCCTTCCCGTATCCTTTAATGAGGAATTGAAAGCGTTAAACTCACAAGTGATATGTAAATATTGACGTGTATCCTTTAATGAGGAATTGAAAGGCTAGTGAGGCTGCGACTGGGGTTCATACCTCAGTTGCAGGTATCCTTTAATGAGGAATTGAAAGTGGGGGCACACTGAAAGACACGCTCTCTTAATCGCTCGTATCCTTTAATGAGGAATTGAAAGGAAGTGTTACGCGTCTGCCGAGGCGTCTCTGCGCTTCCGCGGTATCCTTTAATGAGGAATTGAAAGACGTCTGCGGTTGAATCACTGGTTTCTCAGGTATGGTGTATCCTTTAATGAGGAATTGAAAGAGTGATTGCAAAAAGGACAGCGTGGGCGCTTGTCTTTTGTATCCTTTAATGAGGAATTGAAAGTTGGTTGGTGTTGGCCACTCTTTTCGCAGTGTGAACAAGTATCCTTTAATGAGGAATTGAAAGGCTTCATCAACGGTGGTAACGTTAATCGCTTGTTTAGTGTATCCTTTAATGAGGAATTGAAAGTAGCCATTCTCACAAAGTAGCGCGCGGCGCACCTGGGGTATCCTTTAATGAGGAATTGAAAGAACACGCGTTAAACAGTATGATTAGGAAGATAATGGAGGGTATCCTTTAATGAGGAATTGAAAGAAGTAGGGTGGGGCACACCCGAATTCACGCCTGTGGTATCCTTTAATGAGGAATTGAAAGGTTCTACGTTGCCAGTGTTGCGACGAAACCTTTGAGTATCCTTTAATGAGGAATTGAAAGACGTCCTTCGCGAGGAGAGCTGTGCCCAGGTCGCGGTATCCTTTAATGAGGAATTGAAAGGGGTACAGCAACAACCTCTAGGGATTTTCCGTCTGGGTATCCTTTAATGAGGAATTGAAAGCGGCACAGCAAATAGCGGATGCTGTGAGGAAAGACTAGTATCCTTTAATGAGGAATTGAAAGCCGATACGTGGGAAGGTGTTACTCGTATCATTACACGTATCCTTTAATGAGGAATTGAAAGGTTTCTGCTGTTAGTTATACCTATTTTTGCCGTAATCGGTATCCTTTAATGAGGAATTGAAAGTATTCATCCAGACACACCACTGATTTTCGGTGTCAAAAGTATCCTTTAATGAGGAATTGAAAGTAAACAAAGCCGTAACAATAAAAACAAAGAACACAAAGTATCCTTTAATGAGGAATTGAAAGCTTCCCAAGTTGTTCCACTAATAGTAGCATCAACGTCTCG
>Ga0208151_100725_pt1 | contig 12314 bp, 9 predicted proteins | sample ECH_Bhost_MetaG_FD_187130 | JGI IMG/M metagenome (GOLD analysis project Ga0208151, IMG submission 187130) | Hot spring microbial mat communities from Yellowstone National Park, Wyoming, USA - ECH_B host_MetaG (SPAdes) (version 2) | ecosystem: Environmental > Aquatic > Thermal springs > Hot... | reverse complement strand
CAACGAATTTTTTTATCTTCTAATATACGCCAAATTGTGTAGGATGGACGGAAGGCTATACTTAAAGCTTGCTTTTTCATGTATCTAGATTAAAGCGGAATCATTAAAATAAATCTTTAGAAGAGTAATTTTGCTATATTTTCATTAATTAAAGATCATACTCCAATTCGGGATCTATTTGGAATATGATAATTATAACCTTTCATTCAATGAAAGGATTTAAGTTTGATTTCATAGAAAATCTTCCGGATCTTTAAATAATGAGGTTTTTCTAGGATGAGAAAAGTAATTTTTGATTTTTTTGGGGAATTTTTTCAATTAAGACTTTTCTAACTCTAAATGTAAATGAGTATTTTTCATTTAATCAATTGCAGAGCAATAAGTAGGATAATGGATGTCATTTAGTTTTAACGTTGGATACCCTATAGAATTATTGCATAACGACCTCGAAGATTCCCTTTAAATAACATTTAAGGTGCTCCAGGATCACAGCAAGAGAAGGTTGTAGAGAAGCCTAAGGATGGCTTTTTCACACGAGAAGATATTCAGAGAGTTAAAGGAATCACATCCCAGAAGTGATGTGGATATCACATTCAAAACGTTATACCTTTACCCGTTTTCCTATGCTAGTACCGGGACAGCATTCAAGAGGCAAACAAAAGAGCTAATATCCCGGTATTCAGGTTTGATTTATTCATGGAAGTGAAAAAATGGATAGTTGAAAATAAAGATTTTAGGGAGATGATGACGGTATACAATGAACCGGGGTTTTTATTATACCTTGACCCTCCATATCTGGAATGGGAAAGGCTTATAGGTTAAGTTTCAAAATTAATGATCTCTGGGATGTCAAGAAAAAGATCAACGAACATTCTGGGTCTTATTTGGTCAACCTCTCAATGAACGATCCTGAGATGATCGAAATTTTTGGAAAGCCGATTAGAGTTACCGACCACTTCAGGCCAACCACCAAAGGTACCTATGAAAATGGGAATAGGTGGGGTAGGGGTACTGGTGGAAGTTCAGTTGAAAAATGGAAATCGACTAGGGGCAAAATTTACTTTGAAGGAAATGATATCAACTGGAGGTGAAACTGCTGAAGGTGCTTGACCTTTTCTCCGGGATGGGCGGTCTGTCTTACGGCTTCAAGAGAGAGGGCTTCGATGTAACTGGCGTTGATAAATTCGTTCACGTGGAGAAAACTTATCGGGCTCTCGTTGGATCCGAATTTATCAGGATGGATCTGGAAGAGTCTTCCGTAACGGGGGATTATGATATCATAGTTGGCGGTCCGCCGTGCAGGCCTTGGTCTCCGGTAAACCTGGCCAGACGCGGGTCCAGTCATCGGGATTACGGCCTGGTGGGGAGGTTTTTCGATCATGTCTTGGTCATTGAACCGCAGGTTTTCGTGATGGAGAACGTGCCCTTTCTGCTTGGAGATGAGGAATTCTCCAGACAGCTTGCCAGGGCAACTTCCGCCGGATACTCTGTGGATCATGCGCTCATCAGGTATTCTGATTACGGTGCATCAACTGCAAGGAGAAGATTGATAGTGGTCGGAATCCGTGACGGATCGGCCTCGGAATTAATTAACAGGTTGCGGGTCCCGGCTGTTCGGACGAAGACCGTAAGGAATGCAATCTACGGGCTCAGAGAACTTGAGAAGGGTAAGAAGAAGGATCACGTATGGCCCGAATTGAGAACCATCTGGAAGTACAGGTCGAAGTACCTCACGGGAAAATTCGGTTGGAGGATTCTCAAGTGGGATGAACCCGCGCCATCCTTCGGCAACGTGATGAAGACATATACCCTTCACCCGGACTCGAACCTTGACACCGGGATTTACAGGGTTGTGTCGGTCCTTGAAGTCTCCCGTATAATGGGTTTCAATCACGGTTTTCATTTTCCTGAGGATGTGGGGATGGGACACAGATACCAGATGCTAGCGGATTCCGTCAGTCCTGTTTTTTCCACATCACTTGCATCGATAATAAAGGAATTCTTATGAGGCCACTCGTTCAGGGAACCGGGGGTTTTTCATATGGACAATCACTTCTGGAATGGTGGAATGATCATAAACGGTCATTCCCCTGGAGGAGTAACACCGATGTATATAACGTATTCGTTGCAGAAATGCTACTTCAGAGAACAAGGGCTGAAAGTGTAAAACCAATTTTTGACATATTTGTCAAGAGATTTCCTGACATCTATTCTCTGGCAGATGCCAGTCCGGGTGATATAAGGGGAATAATCTCTCCCCTGGGACTACGCAGGAGGGTAGACGTAATCATCAGGGCCGCCAGAGTGATCGTCGAAAATTATCGGGGGAAAATCCCGATGTCCAAGGATCAGCTCATCACCATACCTGGCATAGGGGATTACACGGCATCAGCAATAATAGTATTTTCCAGACAAGGCGACGAACCTCTGATAGACAGTAATACGGTTAGAATCATTTCTAGGATTTTTTCACTGGTATCCAGTTATGACTCCATCAGAAGATCAGCTTGGATACGGCAAGCGTATTTGGAAATGAAGGAAGGTTCAGATCCGGCTAGCTTCGGGTATGCATTGATAGACCTTTCCGGTGAAATCTGTAAAATCAAAAAACCTTCCTGTGATTTTTGTCCCCTGAAGCGTGGATGTTCTTATTTTATATCTTCCGCTAAAAAATGAATAGATGACTATCTTTAAGGATCGATCCTGCAGTATTTTTCTATTTCTGCCATTTCCATCACCTTAAATGGATGAACCTTGGCAACTATAACGGCATCTGCCACCCCTTCAACCTTGAATTTTGCAGATTTTTCGATTATTTCATTCACATCATCCTCGAGATCCCCTATGATACCCTTTAAATTATCGGGTAAATCATTATAATCGTGTTTAAGCAGGGATCTCCTGATTTCCTGTATGTGCAGCGATGCCTCGTATATTCTTTCAGGGTCATAAATATCCCGAGTGGCCTCTGGTTCAAGTTCCTTCATCACCTGAATTATTTTTTCCAAATCTTTAAATCTTCTTGGCCGTTCTATATCATAAATCCTGATCCCGTTTCCGATTTCCCTGTACCTCTGCCACCAGAATTTTATGTAATTTGGATTTTTAGCTGCCAGATCCATTTTTGAAAGAGTGAGAGCGAGCTCTTCTTCTATTTTCTTTTTCTCCTCCCCGCCCCTTTCAATATAATTTGCCATCAAATTATTCCAGGAGGTCGAGCATTTTAACAGATCCATGAATCCGTCCCACTTAAAACCGGAACGTGTGAATTTGATATCGCCGGCCTTCCTGATCATCAATTCTGCAAAAACACTCTTGAATGACCCGCTCACACTTGTGAATAAAAGGCTCCCACTGAGTTTATCCATGAGCCGGTCAGAATAACCTGAATCGATTTCAATTTCTTCTGTTCCTCTGACCCCCTTTATTAAAATAGAACTGTTATAGGGAATAAATATTCCGTGGTTGTCATTATCGAATAGAAACAGTGCGTGCTCATCGGGTTCAAGGTAGTAGCCTGACCTTCCTTCATCGGGTTTTACTTCCTCCATCTGTATCGGTTCTGATAATTCCTCCTCTATATCTGTCAATTTTTCATTATCCTCCACCAACTCTTCCAAGATTTCCCTAAGTTCAAGAGGCATTTTTTCATTTTTATCTGGAACGTAAACCGGTCTGGAATAAGTATCTGTCAACCCTTTTTCGATAGCACGATCGAATATTTCCAGATGCGGTTTACAGCCAAATAGAACAATTTCATTGAAATCTATCTCGTTTAAATCGATATAACTCGGAATATAGGAGAATATTAGATACTTCTTTTTTTCACGTGATACAAGCCTTAAATCCAACGCGATTGCCTTCCAGTCGCTTATCCTGAGGAAATCCCCTATCAGTGAACCCACTTCACTATTCTTCAGGATCTTCTCAAGGGGCTCCCTTTCGTAAGGGTTTGCTACCAGGTATATGACCGATTTATGATCTTTTTCTTTAAAGGACTTTATCCATTCGATCATTCTATTCCTAAGCGGATTGATAGGTTCTTGGTTCTTTCCGGAATAGATTCTCATCAAAGTTTCCTGTATTCGGTTTATTTCCTCCTCTGAAATTTTGCCGTATTCGTAAAGATCGTTGCAGTGGTCCAGAAATTTATCGAAGTTGTATTCATCCCTTTCAGGGTATCCTTTTCTGTTCATTACACGGTAACGGTATGTCAGATTAACATCAGGATGCTTCAGGTATAGTAATGATCTCTTCAGCCACCTTAGATAATTCATACAATCAGAGGTATCATCACCGCTGCCCGCCCTGCTGACTGTTTCCATCATTTTCATGATTGGTTCAAGTTCCCTTACTTCTACCTTGGTCACATTTACATGGTTAACCTTCTTCACAGGAGGTATCCACCCGTTGGATGCGATATTTTCCTGCAGGTAATCCCCCTTCATCTTACGGAAAACGGGATCGCTGTCCCAAGTGTGTGGCACAATACCGTATTTCCTGATCCATGCTTTATACTTTAAATCAAGAGCGTACACGTATCTCTTGTTCCTGTGTGTTGAAAAGAGGAGTAAGGTCGCTTCTCCGGAGGCAGAAATTATTTTCCTGACAACGTTTTCCGCGTTTCTTGAATTAGCCGGTTCGATAAAACTATCGATATCCTCAATTATCACAATATCAGGTTTTTCTGCACTGATCTTCTGGATTACTTCGCCAATGTCCATTGGTTCAGCTAATACAGTCAATCTGTCTGAAAAATTAACCCTTCTAAGTTTTTCGATATTCGAGAGAACTTCGGTCAGGTCGCGCCTGTCGTAATTTAATTTCAGGGTGCTACCCCTTTCTTCCTTGCATTTTATCTCAATGTCAATAAAAGCTGTACCGGAAGGATCGGTTATCTTTTCTTTATTTCCTACAACAAGTGATCTTATCTGATCTTCCCGGTATCCATAATTTTGCTCCAGTTCTTTCAATATTTTTTTCTTGCACTCCGTCGGTCCATCGTCGTAACAAACGTATTCTTTGGGTTGGGAGGATATGCCCTTTAGTTTAATGGAAGCACGACACACTTTCCTTGCTTTAAACAGATAATTTTTACTGAATTTCGGTACCTCAAAATTTTTGGCCTTGCATTCCTTTAAGTCGGCCCGTAATTCCAGATACGTGAGATTTTTGATCACGCTGACGGGATCGGGTTCACGATACCCCTCTAACCCGCCTGCTTTTCTACCGACCAGTAAAGCACGGGAGTTCTGATAATCAAGCAGATATTCCGAAACAAGAACTGTGCTGAATTTAACCCTTCTCCAGGGCCAAGTAATGAGGTATTTGCCCGGAACTAGACCCCGCAGGCTTTCAATATATGTATTTTCTATTTCATTGAGTTTTACCTTCCAGAAGAGTGGTAGGCGGCGGAGTTGGTCATCGGTAGACTCTGGGTATTTTTTCTTGAAAGTTTCGGCGAAATCCTTGAAAATGTCCCTATCATCAACTAAGTTCAGTGTCGCCCGGAACTCGAATCCGCATTTCTGGCACTTGTGAAAACCACCGTTCCTCAGATTTTCCACATCATCTGGATGAACGGGCTCATAGCAGTTCGGACATACCGGATATCTATGATAGTAAACCCTATTCATAAGGTAATCTTTCCAACAGCATTATTATATTGCGTGCTATCTCCTCGCTCCTCAGGTGTAGGCCTATCTCGTAATTTGAATACATTCCACTCTGCGTTGGATTAGCGGAGCCTATAATGACGTCGGTATTATCGGAAACAAGAACTTTCGCGTGAAGTACAGTGTTCTTCACCTTATTTACCCTGAAATTTCCGTATTTCCTTTCCATTTGATTTAAGACATCACTGAATTGGTGATAGTTGGATGTTTCGGAGGCGTAAAGGTACAGCGAGACGCTTACACCCTTTTTCAGTACTTTCTCCATAGTATGGATTATTGATTTCTCGGTTATGGTATAAGCGGAAATCAAGATGCTCTCCCTCGCATTCATCATCGTTTCGATCAATTCTGACTGGAATGACCTGATGCCGTATCCGACCCAGAGATCTCCTGTGGCGATGACCTTCGCATCGCAAGACATACCTGTCAGTCCACCACCATGTGCCTGTCTAGTCCCATGTTACGGTATTCGCAGGATGTTTCAGAGATTAAAAGGCAGCTGTAGCACGCCGACCCGTTGATGCTTTTTTTGCTTTTCGTGCCATCTATACAGATAGGGTCGTTGGAACATATTCTCAAACTCCTCATTGCCTCTTCCATCACCTTTCCGATGTTATTAACACTTTCGACCAAGCCACCCATACCGGCTTCGCTCCCCGGTGATGTATTGTAAATTAAAATGGCACCGTCATCTGCCTTCCTGCTGATGTAGATCCTTTCGTGCAATGAAGCGGAGGAATAACCAGAAAATCTTGAAAGTGCCCTGATGATAGCGTGGGACATGGTGTGAAGGTAAACGAACATCGGTTCCGCAATCTTCTCACCCCACAGCACGTTGCTTACCGATTCTGCCTCGATACCGTATTTGGTCCAGAGACGGAAGGCATCCTTCCCTTCCAGTTTATTATAAAGCCCTTCGTTAAATCTTATCATTATACCCTCTCCTATACCTTCAAATCCCGGATACCATATGGTACCGGTGCTGTCTGAGGGAAATGTGTAACCTATATCGGTATGTTCAGGATTGTCCGATTCCTCTTTTCCTGACCTTACCTGCCTCCTGTATCCGGTCAGGGCAGTAACTGTGCGGATCTTTTCTATTCTATAGATGTCTAAATACGGGAACTTACCGTCACCAGTTACCCTCTTTGGAGGGCTCATGCTGAAGTATTCGTCTCTTTTGTTCGTATCTTGTTTTAAGAGCCCCTCGAATTCAGTGTAGAGAAATTCCCTCTCTTGGTTGACATCGGATCCTAAAGAATCGAATAATTCTAAAAGTTTTTCATATCCGTTTTCGCGTATGAATTTGATTAATTCTTCCGCAATTTGTTTTCCAACTGTAGTATTTAATGATTGAGACAAATTTTCATAAAAAGAAGGATCTTCATTTTTAATTGATTTAATATAAGGCCTAGTACTTAGAATCCACTGCCTTACTTCGGGTTTCTGAATGATCTTCTGGATCTTATCTTGGTAGAGGGTTAGAAATGTTACGGTATCGGCACTGTAGACTGATGCGGACTGTCTGTTGATCACTTTCATATTTCTATCGCATTTATTACGGTTACGCTTGGGGACAGGGAGGTACGGCGATTCTTTGGTTTCTTCGGTGTTACGAGCCTCCCTTTCAGGGTTACGTCCCGTACATCTGAAGGTCCTGTCATTATAGATCTTCTGCATATCGGTACTGGCATGACAGTACGGACATTCTATCTCTATATCCGCGATCGAACTACCGTGAGATTTCCACAGGAAGTATTTTTTTCCATTAAGATTATTGCATTCTTTACCTCGGTGTACTTCATAATCCCACGGAACTTCATCAAGATGTCCCTTGCTGCATGCCGCAACGAACCTCACCGCTTCCTGATTCTTGGTTTCTCCGCATACGGGGCATCCTTTACGAATTGTATTACTGTCAAGTTCGTAAAGTACGTATGACCTTTCTTTATCATGTTTATCTTTGTTGTAGCATATCCTCCATGTCGGGAAAATATAGGTCGCATATCCGCTCTCCGATTCATCTTCCGTGGGTAAGGCAAAAATTTCTACCGGTTTGTCTGTTGCCGTCAACATTTGTAAATATTTTCCAAGTCTAAAATCATCTATCCTTTTATCCTTGAACTTAGATTCGTCGAGATCTGAACCTGAAAGCCCTTTATTTATAGATGGTATGAGCCTCGGGCCATCACGTGATTCAATAATTGATCCAGGGCCGAAAGTATAGATGAACTGAGATCTTCTAACTAGTTGCACGTCAAACCCTCCTTAGAGATCCAGTATTGAGCCTTATCATTTCCTCTATCTCCCTCATTGATCTAGGTGCATTTTCGAATACCACCTTTACAACTCTTTTTTTGGCTTCCGAAGTCTCTTTCGGACTTGCAAGGACAACGTTTTTTCTTGTGTTATTTTTATGACTGTACTGATCGTATTGATCATTTGTCGAAAAGTAAATATTCTCCCCATTATCTTTTACCTCCTTCGCCTTATTAAACCAGCCATCTAACTGGCTCTCGAAATAATCGATTATTTTTTTAATACGTTCTTGGTCATCAATGGTTTTGCTGAGTCTTTCCTTCAAATATTTCATGAAACTTTCGATTTCATAGAAATCGTTCCATCTTTCCTTCTCAGCTATAAGGAGAGCACCTTCATTTTCCATCCAACGGCTGTCCCCATTTCTACAGTTCCTGAGATACGATACAATAGCCGGTCCCGATGCCAGTCGGAGCGTTCCATCAGAGAATGGAGAAACGGTTGCATCTTCGACCTCGATGTTGGTGCGGCGGTGATAGTTAAGGAAAAGTTCATAATGGCTCTTGTCCCGTGGCCTTCCCGCCCTCAGCAGGGCTAACACCAATGCACCGTTTTTCCTGCCAACCCTTCCCGTTGCCTGAATGTATTGTGAGGTGGTTTTGGGCTGCCCATCAACTATCATGAGAGAAAGATGGGATATATTAACCCCCGTCCCGAACATCGATGTGGTAAAAAGTGCATCGTACATACCATCGAACTCGTTTAATCTATCGTCCTCAAGTTTCTGAAGTGTTATGGATAAGATAGAAGAACCCATCCTTGAGGATAATTCTATAAAATTACTCCCGTCGAAATTTTTCTCCGGACAAGGTCTGAATTTTCCATTTTTCAATATCTCCAGCCTTTCGCGGACGTCCTCTTTGAATATGGATACCCCTCCACCGAGTTCTCTTAAGGAATTGAAGTAAGCAACTATTGTCTTGAAGTTCTTCGAGTAACCCGATGACTTATTTGCCTCAGTCGAACACAGAAGACGTGAAATAATCCGCGAGAGTGACGTAAGTTGACTGGTTCCCTGATTGAAGTAACCCATGTATATTCTCCCGGGTCTTTCCTCATTCCATCCATCTTCTTTGGAAAGCGACAGGTCGGGATAATGAATGAAGAAACTGTCATCAATGGTGGGTCCCGGGGGTGGGAATTGAAATATATCTCTGGCAAACAGAAGTTTAATCTGCCTTAAGGCATCCTTGACAGTTGCCGATGATGTGATATATTTTGGTTTCCCTCCTGCCTCACGGATAAGCATCTCAAAAACTGTTTCAAACAGTCCGAAGAAGCTTCCAAGGGGCCCTTCAATGAGGTGTAGTTCATCTTGGATTATCAATTCAGGTGGATCAAACGGATTGATTTGGATCCCGTCCTTCGAGCTCCGTTTACCCCTTCCTGTTTCTTCTTTATTGGAAACCTTCCTCTCGAAACCACTGTGAACATTGTACATATTAACATTTCCTATTATAGCAGCCGAATCTGGATTATATGCCATGGAGACTAATTTATCGACCGTGCTCACTATGACTGACGGACAGCGCAGGTATATCTGATTATCAACAGTATAAGCAGGGATAGGTATCCTCGAATTGCCGAACATCATAACTTCTGGATCCTCAGGGAAATATCCATCGGGCAGGGGTTCCACATTTTTTCCTCTGGCGACTGAAAGTGTAAGGGGAGCCCCCTCTACGTAATTAATCCCGCTGTTCAGGCTACAATTCGGATTGGGGCAATATATATCGAAATCCCTGATATTTCTGGTCTGTTCCCGTCTATTCTGGTTCCTCCTGAAATAACCGGGTAGAGTTACATTGAGGGATAAATTTTCCAGACCGCTTGAGGAAAGTAATTTTTCTATTTCCTTTTTAAGGCCTATCAGGTCCATTTTGCTGCCATCCCTTATCCTCAGTTTCAATGACAGAGGGCTTCCCTGTTCCCCGTCTGGCGTAATTATCTCCGATTCAAAGGCTGGATTGTTAATTAGCGTGATTGGCGCATTTTTCGCTTTTACTGTTAAGTATATTACATCTCCATTTTTTAAACCAACATCCGGAATCGCAAGCCATGCAGAACACACCGGACATTTCTCGACTATCAGCGGATTTGCTTCACTCTCCTGCTCCTTCTCTTCTCCGCGTTTCTCTATGTATTTGATCGCATTATCTAATTTATTAGGTGTTATGCCGGTACCTACCCAGAGACCTATAGAGAATTTAAGTGATCCATAGATGAGATCTCCCTTGATCCCGCAACCCGACGGTCTCCAACCCCTTTCGCCATTGGGAGTCGGGAAAACCCTGAGGTATTCAGCCGCCGTAACTACCCTGAGAGTTCTCAGAAACTGCTGTACGGTAAGCAACCTGAGAGTATAGCGGGTTATTACAGATGTCCCACCATATCTGCCGTAAGAATCCTTATCACGGAGGTTGCGCAACCTTCTGTAGACCATTGCGATTAGCATAAGTGCAAAATAGGTCTCGGTTTTCCCGCCCCCGGTTGGCATCCACAACAAATCTACTTCATCCCTGTCATCTGATTCATTATTAACGATAGACTCCAGAGATGATACTATAAAGGCTAGCTGGTAAGGATACCATTTAAAAATTCTACCTTCTATTCTTTCCCCCCACCTCTGTTGTTCGTTTATTGCTTTATTGGCGAAACAGAATGCCAGCCTAGCATATTCATTACTTTTCATGATATTTATGCCTTTTTCCATTCTGGTCAGAAGTCTACGCTCTTTTTTGATGATATTATCGACAATTCCAGCAGTACTTTTATCGACCTTCCACTTTTTCAAATCCTCCTCATTTTTTATTAGCCATTTGCTGTATCCATCGATCAGTGGACGGATGTAATCTTCTATCTGTTCAGGTGTCCACATTTCGGATAATTTTTCGGTTGATAATTCTGGGGGAGTGGCTGAATATTCCGCTCTCCATTCAAAATCTGGCGAGAGAATAAGGTAGAGGGGTATGAATTCGCTGCGAACATCCGGTAACTCAAATTCCCTGCATTCTTCTGAGCACATTCCGTCTGGCCAAAATGTATCGATGTCAAATTTACCGAAGTCTACATCCTTCCAGACTGAAGAACACATAAACCCTCTGGAATAAACGGGTTTTTGACGGTAAAGGAATTCGAGCTCATCATAGAAGGATTCACCTGCATCTATTGTAGGGAAATGTAACCCCTCTGGAAACTTTACGCGGATTGAGGGCTGAAAAAGCGTCTCTTCTACCGGTTCATTGTTTCTTTCATCTGCAACGCGAAGGTCATTTACCACTGTAATTATAACGGTTGATCTGTCCTTTTTGGGATCTCCGTCCGGTATTCTCTTTGCGTAAAGTATCACACTTCCCTGTTCTCTATTTCCATATATGTTTTCGGGGCCGATTTCCTTATTGGGTTCTTTAATGCTGATCTTCTTTATGATATAGTAAGGCTGTCTTTCCCACACATAAGAATCACCTATTGGTTTTTTCGTGTACCTCCCCCACGTGACACATATTTTTAATGGTTCTTCCCAGTTTCCCTCTGCCTGGAACGAAATACCGAACGATTTCGGATTGGCTGCCGGATTTAGCTCATAAAGCTCGTTCTCGAGTGGGGGTACAACATCAAATTCTTGGTCTGTTGGGTCATCTATCGAATCCGTTGATATTCCGGAGTTGACGATTATCGGTTCTGTATCGGGAGAACGTCCCTTCGATCTGAAATTTTTGGGAGTAATCTTTCCCGTCAGGTATTCTTTATAAGGGTTTTCTTCCTTTCCCATTTCTTCATACGAACCACGGCGTGGTCCAAGTATCTCTCTGTACAGGTCTTTTATTAATACGTCTCTCATCTAATTACCACCTTCAATTTTTTTTGACTCACCTTTCAATAGATATTCAGATATCTGTTCATTTTCGATTCTATCCTTTTCAACCTCATTCAAATCAATCGTTACATTGAGTCCCTACGGTTTCGGTGAATCGATGAACCCCTTGGAAGGTCTCATATTTATCATCCCTCCATTGAAAAGCCTTAAGGAATAGCCATTATGGCCAAGACCTGCAAAATATTCCCTTAAAACCAGTTCAATTGTCCCCATAGAACCGTCCCCCCTCCTTCAAAAAAATGAATCAATATCTGATTATTTCCCATCAGATTAATAAAATAATATGTTATTTTAATATTTTCTCGATTTTAGCTGCTAATAATATATTATTTTTCAAAGCTAATAATTCTTGAGCTACATGCTTCAGTAGAGACTTGAGTACGACTAATGTTGTCCATCTTCCATGCCTGGAGAATGCGAAGCTACGTTCATTTTTCAATCTT
>Ga0208151_100724_pt1 | contig 12315 bp, 10 predicted proteins | sample ECH_Bhost_MetaG_FD_187130 | JGI IMG/M metagenome (GOLD analysis project Ga0208151, IMG submission 187130) | Hot spring microbial mat communities from Yellowstone National Park, Wyoming, USA - ECH_B host_MetaG (SPAdes) (version 2) | ecosystem: Environmental > Aquatic > Thermal springs > Hot... | reverse complement strand
ATGCTCAATCTCTGCTAGCTCTCCAACCTGCGGTCCGTTTCCATGTGTTATAACAACATTACCATGCTCATGCAGCATCTTGATAGCAGGAAGAATGCCTTTAACATTCTTCATCTCTTCGTCGAGGGCATTCCCGCCTATCGATACAACAGAGAGCATATTCATAATACTATTGAAACCGAAATTAATATATATTAGTTTGGATATAAAATTAAATGTGAGCTAAAAAAAGCTCGCGTGGGGAAGATGGAGGGAAATATATGGAGGGCAGATGAGGGTGGTAGTGGTAGGATCGCAGAGGCGATCGCCAGTAAAGGATGCGTTGCGGAAGGCAAAATATATAATATAAAAACTGCAGAAGAGAAGGATCTAGCGTATATAGCAGGAAACACATGCATGGTCTGTGGAAAAGAGTTCAGACCGGGCGAACTTAAAATACTGCCGCCACAGAGAGTGCAAGAAGAGGATATATATGTGATGAGTGGCGTAGTGCCAAAGAGATATATATGCATAAACTGCTATGATAGCATGACTTCCCATACAAGGGAGAAGATAAAGAGCGAGTATATCGCTAAAACCGATATGACAAATAAAATAATAAGAACACTAGTAAAGGGAATGATCAAGCAAAAGATAGTAAAAGTTTAAAAAAGAGCCTACTAGGATAATATGAGTAGGCATAGGCATGACTAGGCTTTCTTTTTTCTTTTCTTTTTCCCTTTTCTTTTATTTTTTTGTTATTCTTTGCCTATTTTTGATTTATCAAAGCTTTTGGTGTCGACAACTATCATTGTATGATTGTTATCGTAGCCTATTGCTTGCTTGAAAACCTCCGGATCTATTGTTATTGTACTGTCAGAATAAGGATCATTTATATAAAATCCATCTTTATCATAGCCCTTAACAACAACCCAATGTGGTGAGGATTCAAGATAAGTGTTAATTATCTTTCCATCTATGAGTACAATGGGTATCTGTTTTGCAGAGAGTGCTTTCTTTATTATGTTCAAGCTTACAGGTGCAAACTCTTCGTCTATATTCATACTCCTTGCCTTCTCCCTTATCTCGTTGAATGATGCGGCAAGTGTATCTAGATTGATGTTCTCATATACCGCGAGCTTCCTCTCATAACCCTCATCTTTCATGTTGCTTATAATGCCAACTTTTGCACCCCGCTTAGCAAGTGCATAAGCAATGCCATACCTAGAACCATGCCATACGCTCCCATTAACTGCCTCTTGCCATATACTATATTCATGCTCTCTTCTTAGCTTAAATTCAGGGTTTATATACTTAAGCACCATCATTGCACTTGCTGCTGAGCTTGTGAATTCCTCTGTCTGTGGGTAGTGTGGCAGCTCAAACATTACACCCTCCTTTATCTTAGCCTTTTTTATCTTTTCTATAATGCTTCCCCTTCTTGACTTTGAAGCCTTTGCTTCCCTCTTCTTAGCAATGCCTTTCTTCTTTGTGCTTTTAATCTTTTTGTCTTTAGTATTTTTCTTAGAATGTGAAATCTTAACCATGTAATCACCTATTAATGTGCAGGGGAGGAGATTTATTCACAAAGATTGAACTCCTGTAGGCCTAAGCCAGTAGATCTTGAGTCTACCGCGTTTGACCAGGCTCCGCCACCCCTGCGCATTATTAATTATAAGTATCTATATAAAAACATTCAAGTTTCTCATATTTATTTCTTTGCCTGCTAAATATAAATAATATAAATTCATTCCTTAATTAGTTTTTCTTATTTATATTATTTTCTTTAGTTTTGTTTATAAAGGTGATAATATGGCCGATGTTGAATTAAAAAAGATAAGCGATGTAAAGTTTGTAATAGAGAAAGATGAGGTTCGTGGCATGAATACAAATGTGGTGCTCTACTCTAAAGATGAGATGCTCAATACAGTAAAGAAGGATAAGACGATACAGCAAGCCTTAAATGCAACTACCCTGCCAGGCATTGTGGGCAATGTAATGCTCATGCCAGATATGCACGAGGGATACGGCTTTCCGGTAGGTGGCGTAGTAGCATTTGATGCAGATAGTGGCATTATCTCACCAGGTGCGATAGGCTTTGACATAAACTGTGGGGTTAGACTTATAAAGACAAACCTTACAGAGAAGGATGTAAGGCCTAAGCTTAAGCAGCTTATGGACAAGCTTTTTGTTAATGTGCCTAGCGGGGTGGGAAGCAAAATAAACCTCGGTTTCTCAAGTGCCGATCTTAAAAAGATAGCTGAGGAGGGTGCAGAGTATGTAATAAGCAAGGGGTTTGGTTTTAAGGATGATGCAGACTCTATAGAGGAAAACGGGCATATGCAAAGGGCTGACATATCAAAAGTAAGCAGCACAGCTAAGTCACGGGGTATAAACGAGCTTGGCACGCTTGGCGCAGGTAACCATTTCTTAGAGGTACAGAAGGTAGAAAAGGTGTTTGATGAAGAGAGAGCAAATAGATATGGCCTATTTGAAGGTCAGATAGTGGTTATGGTCCATACAGGTTCAAGGGGATTTGGACACCAAATATGCAGCGATTATCTAAGGGTGCTTGTTGAGTATCAGAGAAAAAACAACATAAAGATAGTTGATCCAGAGCTAAGCTATGCAAAGATCGGAAGCAAAGAAGCTGATGATTACTTAGATGCGATGGGTTGCGCTGTTAACTATGCATTTACTAACAGGCAGATAATAACCAATTCTATAAGGAAGAGCTTTGAAGAAATATTTAATAAGAGTGCTGATGCTCTTGGCATGGAAATTCTTTACGATGTGGCGCATAATATTGCAAAGCTTGAGGAGCATACATTTGAGAATAAGAAAGTAAAGGTTTATGTGCATAGGAAGGGTGCTACTAGGGCATTCGCCAAAGGCAGGAATGAGATACCAAAGAAGTATAGGTCTATTGGCCAGCCTGTGCTGATCCCTGGAAGCATGGGCACCGCCAGCTACGTTCTTGCAGGCCTTGATGGTGCGATGAATGAAACCTTTGGCTCCACATGCCATGGCTCAGGCAGGGTGATGTCAAGGCACCAGGCTGTAAGGGAGATACCAGCATCTAAGACATTCGGCTCGCTAGAGAGCAAGAAGATAGAGGTAAGGGTAAGAACAAAGAAGCTTATAAGCGAAGAGGCTGAGTGGGCTTATAAGAATGTAGATTCAGTTGTAGAGGTCGTTGAAAGAGCCGGGCTTTCAAAAATAGTGGCTAGGAATGTCCCTATAGGGGTAGCTAAAGGTTGAGGAGTTCGTTTATCTTGTCGAGCAGGAACTTTGAGCTTGGCATGCTTATCGAGTTGCTTGCAAGGGGTTGGAGTATCTTTTTTGCTTCTTTTAGTTTGCCGTTTCTAGCGTAAAATTCGGCAAGCTCAAAGTTAATTGCAAGTTCCCCACCTTTGATAAGCTTATTTGCAAGTTCAACAGCATTTTTGCTGTTTGTCTTTAGCGAATAGAGTGCCTCTGCATATTCAACAATATGCTGATTCTTTTCATTTTTACGTATCTGCTCTAGGGCTTTGTAGGCATAGTAAATCCTATTCAAATTTATTTCTGAGAGAAACTCTATATAATAAAGCTCATGATTAATAAAGTAGCGCTTTTGCCTTTGCATAAAGTGCATGCGATACCTCTTCATTTTTCGAATTATCTTCCATGAATCCTCCAAGTGAGTAGTTTTTCTCTTTGTGCTTAATATCCGAATTTCTCATATAAAGGATTGCAAGCGCATATGTATAAGCAGGATCTCCTTTTGCAGTTACACTGCTTTCTATAGTGCTCAGATCATAGTACTTCATTTGCGCTATATTGCTGTTTGCAGTGTTTAGCTGCTTGAAAAGTGTATCATATGCAAGCTCATTCTCGCTTCTGTCTGTATATAATTTGCAGAATGGGCATATCGAGCCGTTTTGAAGATAAGAATAAAATATATTTCCGCAATATGGGCATGCGTATTTAGAAGCTTGTTGTGCTGTTTGATTTTGCATGATTAACAATATCAGATTATAAATTTATATCTTCTTAAAAACAGCGAAAAGATGCTTTTTGTGGAAAGGTTCAAGCTTTATCTTCTCTATAAGCTTGAATTCGCTGCTAACCTTGTGTATAAATTCTTCATAAACTTCGCTTGGCTTTTTTGCACTACTTATGCTTTGCGATTTTATTGCCACATATGCAAATCCACCCTTCTTAAGCGCCTTTCCATTTGCTAGAAGTATCTCAGCCTGGTCTCTCGATGAAACGTCCTCGTATAATATATCAACCTTTCCAACTTCATGTGCATAAGCATCTGCATTTCTAGCATCACCAAGGATTGGAAGCATATTGCTCCTCTTCTCGCATACCTTTATAAGGTCGCGCATGCTTCTTTCAGATATTTCTACGCAAAAAAGAACGCCATTCTTTCCTATAATATCACTCACATGGCTACATGTTGTGCCGTTTGCAGCACCAAGGTACAGAACATGCGAGCCCTTTTTTATACACATCTCCTTTAAGCCATTAAGTATAGCTGCTGCAAGCTTGCTTCTATATGGGTTCCACATTCTATACTCTTTTTCATCAACCTTGACAAGCTCTTCTCCATATACCCTTTCTCCTGGTACTAAGTTGAGTGTGGCTAGCTTAGAATCTAATTTATATACATTTTCGAATATCTCTTTGACCTCCATAAAATTATACTTGTAGTTAAAATTATAAATTATGTTAAGAATATATTATTATTCTAGGCTGATTTGATGCTTGATAATCTTGCAGTCCTTAGATTCTTATTTGATACGGTAGAGCTTGGAAAGAAATGGCCCGAACAAAAAGAGCTTACAGAGAAATTTTTAGATAACGTAAAGCAAATCTTCGGATTAGATGTAGTATTAATAAAAGAGATAAGTGCTAACATGGATCGCCTCGAACCTTCTGAAGAGTATGTGATAAATACAGGTAAGGCTTATATCGATAATAGGCTAAGCAGCTACTCAGCATTTCCAGAGCTAATAAATCTATATAACTCCGGTTACAAGAGTGTTGCAATATTTCCAATAACTGCTGATAGCAAACCTGTGGGTGTATTGAAAATGCTATCAAAAAGCGAGGAGAGATTTAGCCAAGATATTTTAGATGCGCTCTCGCTTGGGGTTTACATTTTTTCACACCAAATAATAAGCAGGTTAGAAAGGGAAAGGGCCATTAGCTTAGCAAAATATTTTGATGCTTCTTTTGGGGCTATTGTGCCGCAAGCGCTTGTAGAGACGAGCGGAAAGATAGTAAAGGTAAACAAGAGCATGCTTAACCTATTTTCTAAGGGTTCAAATGAATTTATAGGTAGAAGCATAAGTGAATTCTTTAATATTGATGGCAACATGCTTGCATCGCTTGGCAGGGGGATAACAGCAGAGGTAAATGCATCAAACGGTAAGTTGTTTCTCGTTTCAGTAAATATGATAAATAATAGGCTTATGCATGTAACCTTCTTAGACATTACCGAAAAGAAAGAGCTCGCAGAAAGAGTAAATGTGGTAAACAGCAGCTCTCTAGAATTTATCTTTGAGCTTGATAAAGATACCAAGGTTGTATGGCTCAGCGAGAATGCAGAAAAGGTTCTTCCGCAAGCGGGGCTTATGCTAGGTCAAAAACTGATAAACTTGGTAAACGAAAAAGATAAGCTTAACGCACAGCTTCAGAAACACTCCTTTACAGACAGATTTACGCTTAATCTTGGAAATAACACATCTAATGAAGTTAAGCTCAGCTTAATCGCCACCGAGAAAGGCTATCTAGGCTTAGTCTCAGACAATAAACTAGAAAGATATGTGCAGAACATGAGCTCAAACTTCAATGAGCTTCTGCAAAACACAAGCGATATGATAATAATAACAAACGAGTTGGGCTATATAAATGAGGTAAACAAAAGCGCAGAGCAGCTTCTTGGTTACAAGCAAGATGATCTTGCTGGCAAAGATATATCCTTACTTTATGGCAACGAAGGTAAGGAGAGCATAAGAAAGGCTATAGAGATCGCACGTGGAGAAGGCGTGGCAAGAGGTGTATTCGCTAATCTTATTTCAAGAACTGGCGAGGAAGTGCCAGCATATCAAACTATAAGCAGGATCATAGATGAAAGGGGTAGCATTTCTGGTTATATTATAATGGGAAAGGAGCTTCTAACAAAAAGAAGGATAGAAATGTTGGAAGAGGCGCTTGCAGATTCAAAAAGAAACGAAGAGAGGTTTAAGAGCGAAAGTGATCTTAAGACACAGTTTATTTACAACATATCGCATGATCTCAAAACTCCAATAACAAATATAAAAGGCTTTTCATCTCTGCTTGAAAATGGCGAGTTCGGCGAGCTGAACAATGAACAGAGAGAATATGTTAAAATTATACTGGATGAAAGCGAGAGGCTTATGCAGCTTATACAGCAAATACTTGATGTGGCGAAGCTCTCATCTGGCAGGATAAAACTTGATCTACAAGAGGTTAATTTGGCAAAATTGGAGGAGAATCCTAGCATAAAGGCTCTAGAGGAGGTTGCAGCAAACAAAGGTCTTATCTTCTCATGGAATGTAGACTATAATGTGCCTGTAGTAATAGCAGATCCGAATAGGCTTATCCAAGTATTTGTTAATTTGATAAGCAATGCTATAAAGTTTACAGAGCACGGAAGCATTACTGTGAAGATATATAGAAAGGGAAAGAATGTTAGGGTAGAGGTGAGTGATACAGGTATAGGTATAAGCAAGGAAGACCAGAGAAAGCTTTTCAGGAAGTTTTATCAAGTGCCAAAAAAGGGCCTTACAAAGCAGGAAGGAGCTGGTACAGGGCTAGGCTTGTCGATAGCAAAGGAGATAATATCGCTGCACAAGGGCAGGATAGGTGTCAACTCAGAGCCTGGAAAGGGTAGTACCTTCTGGTTTACAATCCCTATAGACTTAAGAAAAAAGAAGGAAGGTGCGCAAGCTAAGGAGGTATAAGCAAGGCTGCTATGGTATATAAGGCATATAAGCCCCACAGAAGTTTTGTATGCTACTTTGGAATGTATATATCTTTGTTACCTGAGTAAGATTCATGTATTTGAAAGGTCCTTCAAAAGAGACATTAAGAAGAATAGGCGTAGGGGTTAAGCTAACCTTCAAATCTAGTAAAGCGCCTGTATAAAATTTTGAAGGTGTAACACCTATATAGGTTACAAGGTATGTATTGTTTGCTACTTTTGTTACACTTATATTAACATTTCTTGGAACAGAAGGACTTACGTTATAGAATGAGTTTGGACCTATCGCCTTCATGTTCTCTAATGTTTGGAAAGTGGCATTGTAAACGCTTGCATTGCACGCCTTGTCTTTCTGATAAAGTGTCGCAAAGCTGTTCATCAATATGCCGGGTGCGGTTGTATTTACAAAGCTCATAATCTGTTGCATTGGTATAGCGGAAGAATTTATTGTGGTGGTTGTAATACTTGTGGATGTTGTGGTTGATGTTGTAGATATGATGCTAACGTTTCCAGTGTAAAGCATCTTTTCAATAAATGATGTTGGCTGCAACTCTACGCTTAATCCGCTTGGTTTTAAGCGGAGAGTTGGATCTATAGGGGTAAGTTCAAGCTCAGCTCCTTTGTAATTTGATGATAATAGCAAGAGGTGCATGTCCGCAACCTTTGATTCTTCACTACTTATATTAGCAGAGCCTCCTTGTGTTAGATATATAGCAAGCACAGGATAAGCCAAGACAGGCGTTCTTGTTATATATAATGTAGCAGAGTTGTTTGTCGAATTTTTAAGGTAAAGTACGAAAGTATCTGTAGATGATGGTAGCTTATAAAGTATGCTGCTATTCAAAGCTAAATCTAATCTTGTTGGTGCATTAATATAATATACATGCGGTTGCGTGTATATTATTGCAAATATAATCAGCGCAACTAAAATTATTATAACAGCAATTGCTATCAGCAGTTTATTGCTCTTTTTCTTTCCTCTTTTGTAGGTTGGGTTCATGCAATCAATACTTATTAATTTGAATATAGATTTAAATTTATCCTTTTACTTTTACCGCCATTTCGCCTTTTCTTGTTTATTGTATGAGCTAGTGCTTTTAGTTTGAATTGAAATATGTGAAGCAAAGCAAAAGAATAATATATTTTATACTTTACATAAAAATAAGGGCGATCATATGGATATTAATGAGCTTAAGTCAGATCTTATCTCTATTATAAACGAGAGGCAGCAAATAGCGTATAATGATCTTTCAAATATAGCAAGCTCCAAGGGTGCTACAGAAGAAGAGCTCAACAAGGCGCTTAAGGAGCTTGAAAATATTAACGCAATCGCATCGAGGAAGAGCGGCGGTATACTTACCTATTATATACTCCAAGAAGAACCACAGCTTAGGAAGATACTAATTGTAGAAGATGATAAGAACATAAATAGACTTATGACTCTCTCTGTTGGTAAAGGGTTTGAAATAAGAAACGCCTATGATGGCAACGAGGCACTTGAAATGATAAGGAATGATAAGCCTGATCTTGTAATCCTAGATCTTATGCTTCCAGGTATAGATGGCTTGGAGATATGCAAAGCAATAAAGAAGGATCCCGCTTTGAAGGATATAATTGTTATAATTGTGAGTGCAATGGATGCAACAAGCAACAGATTCAAAGGTATAAAGTATGGTGCAGACTATTATATAAAGAAGCCTTTCGATCCAGATGAGCTTAGAAGCTTGGTTACTATATTCTTAAGAAAGAAGGGCAAGAGATTTGATCCTCTTATAGATCTGCCTAACGAAGACAAAATATCAGAAGCTGTTGAAAAAGCATTGCAGAGCGATTATGAGATAGGAAGAATCAAGGTGAATGGCCTTGCTGGTTTTGCGATTACATTTGGTGCGAACGCAGGAATAACAATACTAAGGCTTGTTTCACAATTGCTGCAAGATAAGGTGAAAGAAGTTAATGGGGAAGCGTTTGTTGGCTTCCTTGATAGCGATGACTTTATAATCGCAGGAAGGAGCGATGCGGTGAAAAAGATTGTTGAGGGGCTAAAAGAGGAGTTTGAAGCGGTACTGCCTTTTGTATATCAGAGCGAGGGTTATAAGCCTATAGAGCTTGGAATAGAAGATATATACGATGCAGAAAAGCCTAGCTTATCTATAGTATACACAACAATAGAGAGAAAGGTAATCATGGAGAAGAGGGCGGAGATCCTTAAGAACAAAGGTAAAACGCAGCAGATAGGTAATAACATAGGTTCATATACTTATGAAGAGCTTAGGAGAATGCTTGGGAGTGACAACTTAGACATAACAATCACAAGAGACCCAAACGGTGGAGTTAAGCTCTCTGTTGGTAAGTCGCCTGAGCTTGAAAGAAATGATGAAAAGAGTGATAAAGATAAAGAAAAAGATAAAGAAAAAGATGACGATAAGATAGACTCTATATAATTTTTATTCAACAGCGCGCCCAAGCTTTATCCGCTTCTAAAATACTCAGAGGCTCGAGAATCATTTCACTCTCTTTTTCTTTGACTTCGCCTTTTTTGCTCTCTTTATCTTCGCCTCTCTTGCCCTTTTTATCTTTCTTCTATTCTCTCTAATCTGTGTTTCGCTTAAGCTTAGGTTCACACTTTCATTTATTAAATCATAAGCGTGGCTTGCTTCTGCGGGCGTGTCCTCGCCAGCGCTCTCCATCAATGCTTGTGATTCTATGTTTCCTTTCTCTACAATCTTGTTTATATCCTGCGTTTTCTTGAATTGCTCGAGCCTTTTCTTTATATCTTTTGCCCTCATGCTCCTTACCACTAGGATTATATATTTAATTGGTATAATTTATATAGTTTGCTATCTAATTTTGCGAAGAATGGTTGTATGATACAGTATGCTCAGCGTTTTAGCGAAGAAGAGAGTCTTGAAGCTTTAAATCCTAAAATAAGAAAATGGTTTAAAGAGCATTTTAAGGAGCTTACACCACCTCAATATTACTCTTTCAAGCTTATACGGTTAGGCAAGAATGTGCTTATAACAGCACCAACAGGTAGCGGAAAGACTTTTTCTGCATTTATGGCTATCTTGAGCGAACTTATAGATCTTGCAGAGAGCGGTAGGCTTGAGGAGAAGGTATACTGCATATATGTATCTCCACTTAGGGCTCTAAATAATGATATATACAGGAACTTAAGCAAGCCGCTCGAAGAGATATATAGTGAATTCAATGCTGAGAAGAAGATAACAATAGGCATTAGGACTGGCGATACGGAGCAGAAAGAAAGGCAGATGCAGTTGAAGCATCCGCCAAACATACTTGTTACCACACCAGAGAGCCTTGCTATATTATTAAATGCAAGTAAATTTTCCGAGAGTCTCAAGGAGCTTAAATATATAGTAATCGATGAGCTACACGAACTTGCAAACAACAAGAGAGGTGTTCATCTCTCGCTCTCTATAGAAAGACTTGTCGAACTTTGTGGGCATGACTTTGTTAGAATAGGTTTGGGTGCAACCCTTTATCCTTTGGAGGAAGCGGCGAGATTTCTGGTCGGGTATAATAACGGTGTGGAAAGAGAATGCTACATTGTTGATGCAACATGGGACAAGAAGATGGAGTTTACAACAATATGCCCAGTGAAAGATATAATTAATACCAGCGATGAGAAGATAGAGAATGCAATATACAAGATACTAGATAGCATAATAAAGAAAAATAAGACGACGCTTGTGTTTACAAATACAAGAAGTGGCACAGAACGTGTAGTGTTCAATCTAATGAAGAGGTTCAAATACAGCGAGCAAGAGCTAGCAGCACACCACGGTTCACTTTCAAGAGAGATAAGACTTGGTGTAGAAGATATGTTAAAGAAAGGTTCATTAAAATGTGTAGTCTCTTCGACAAGCCTTGAGCTTGGTATAGATATAGGCTACATTGATAATGTGGTGCAGCTGGGCTCGCCAAAGAGCATAACAAGGGCTATACAAAGGATCGGCAGAAGCGGGCACAAATTTTATGATGTTGCAAAAGGAGAGATAATTGTTGTTAATAGGGATGATCTTGTGGAATGTTCTGTTATGCTATATAGTGCAAATAAAAAACTTCTTGATAAATTCTCAACACCCATGAATGCACTTGACGTGCTAGCACAGCATATTGTTGGTATGTCTCTGACAAAGAAGTGGAGGGTTGATGATGCATATAAACTTGTGAGGAATGCATATCCTTACCACAATCTGCAAAAGAGTGACTTTATCGCACTGCTTGAATATCTCTCTGGAAGCTATGTTGGCTTAGAAAGTAGGAGGGTTTATGGAAAGATATGGTATGATGAAAAGGAAGGTGCCTTTGGAAGGCGTGGCAAATATACAAAGATAATATACTATCTTAATCTGGGCACAATACCTGATGAGGTTGCCGTAGATGTTTACGAAGGCAAGAGGTGGATAGGAAACATAGAGGAAGAGTTCCTTGCAAGGCTAAAGCCTAATGACATATTCGTTCTCGGGGGCAGACTATATAGATTTGAGTACGCGCGTGGAATGAGGTGTTTTGTCAGCAGGGCAGAGAGTAAATATCCAACAATACCACCATGGTTCTCTGAGCAGCTTCCTCTAAGCTACGAACTTGCGATTGAGATAGGCAAGTTCAGGGAGAGGCTTGCAAAAGCGATAGAGAGGGCTTTGCCTAGTAAGAAGTCGCTCGCGCTGAAAGGCTTAAAATCAGAGGAGATAAACAAAATACTCGATGAATTGCCTGCTGATGAAAATGCCAAAAAATCTATATTGCAGTATTTTGTGGAGCAGATATTATATGCAAAGTATGTACCTAACCACAAGTTTATACTTATAGAGATCACACATGATATAAGGGGTGAATTAAGCTACATAATCTTCAACTCATTGTACGGCAGGCGCGTTAACGATGCGCTTTCAAGAGTATTTGCGATACTGCTTGGCGAAGATTATGGCGAAGACATAGGAATAATGGTTAGCGACAATGGATTTGTACTCTCGTTGCAGGCAGAAGTGGAAGAAGATTCAATTACTGAAATTCTCTCAAAGATTGCTAAACTCGATGTAACAAAATTACTAAAGGAAAATATAAGAAGAACAGAAATGATGAAGAGGAGATTCAGACACTGTGCAGCAAGAAGCTTTATGGTGCTTAGAAACTACAAGGGTCAGAAGATAAGCGTTAATAAGCAGCAGTTTAATGCTCAGTCTCTTCTTACCGCGGTAGAGGAGATGAATCCAAACTTTCCTATATTAAAAGAGACCTATAGAGAGATACTCGAAGACGTTATGGATTTACCAAGGGCTAAAGAGATATTAAAAGAGATCGAAAAAGGT
>Ga0208151_100721_pt1 | contig 12348 bp, 12 predicted proteins | sample ECH_Bhost_MetaG_FD_187130 | JGI IMG/M metagenome (GOLD analysis project Ga0208151, IMG submission 187130) | Hot spring microbial mat communities from Yellowstone National Park, Wyoming, USA - ECH_B host_MetaG (SPAdes) (version 2) | ecosystem: Environmental > Aquatic > Thermal springs > Hot... | reverse complement strand
CATTAAAATATCCTTTTCTAGCATATAGATAGTTTTTGATTTTTTCTTATAAATTTTCTTTTTTCTTTAATATTCCTAAATATAACAGGTTTTTTACATTCTTTTTGCTCATTTTATAACTTCTATATTGCAAATAGAATATAAATAATATTGAAATTATCCAAATATAAACAGAAAGATCTCCAAGTGTTACACTTATTAAAAATGGTAAAATATTATAAGAATTTATATATGTTAACCAAGATGAATATGCATAATAAAGGAAATATATATTTATGATGAAGAATATTATATATATAGTTATTGAATAATAATCAAAATTATATTTTCTTATTGTTTTAACAGTAACTACCCATTTATTATCTAAACCAATTAGCAATCTTCTTAAATAATAATATATTGTTAGTGCAGATATACCCCAACCAATTAATAATGCTAAAAAAGAATCCAAAATACTTGCTTTATTATATATCCTCTTTTCAACTATATAATATTCTGTTATAAAGATTGTTATTATGTAAATTTGTGAGAAATAAAAGAAAGGAGCTACATAATACCATAAGGGTGATGAAAAATTGAATATAATAATTATCATACTAATTAATATTAATATAAAAGAAATTAATGGTAAAAATAATGTTGAAAACATATGAATGAAACTTATTTTTTGTTTAAATTTTAAATTTTTATTAAATAATATTTTCCAGAAATTTGAAATAATTACATCAAAAGTACCTGTCTGCCATCTTCTTATTGTTTTTAATGTCATATTAAAGTTTGGAGGTAAATTTTGTCCATATTCAATCCAATCCCTTATATATATCCCCTTAAAACCATTTAAATACAATCTAATTGTTAATGAAGCATCTTCAGTTAAATGTGGTGTAAATTTTCCAGCTTTTTTATAATCTTCTAATCTCAAAACCCCACAAGAACCATGTACCATGGATATATCATCTAAAATATTTTTCATTGGCAAATAAAATTCGAAAAATGTATCTACATAAATTCCAACAATTTTATGAAAATAATCTACTGGAGCAGTCCTTCTATTCCAATATACAAAAGATAAATCCTTATTTGATTCTAAAATACATACAGCTTTATATAAATATTCGATTGTAACAGTCCATTCAAAATCATATACAGAAAAATGCTTTATATTATATTTTCTATTTAAATAATCTATTATATCATCTAAAGCAGCACCCTTTCTTTTTATACCATTTAATCTAAAATAATATTTTACTTTATCTAGATCATATATTAAGTATTTCTCATCATAATATTTTCTTAAGCAATTTTTTTCTAAATATTCTATCAATTTATTTTCTTTATTTAATTCTGTATCATCCAAAAATAAAAAATATATAGTTAGATTTTTATATACATTATTTATATTTTTCAAATATTCAATCTTTTTTATTAAAAAATCTTCTTCTTCATTTTTTACTGGAAATATTACAAATAAATTTTCTTTATTTTCTAAATCTTTATATTTTGGAATTTCTATTTTTCTATCTATATTTATTAAATATCTTAGATCAAATACTGATATTATAAATATATCTAATAATAATAAGAGAGAAGAAATAAATAATAAATCCATTTTAATATAAAGGACTCTGTATTATAATAGGTAATAGTTGGGATGATGCTGAATATACATAAATAGGACTAATTATTAATGAATATATTATTAATGATATAAGTAATGATGCTAACATAATAATTACAACAATTGATAAAGATAAATCAAATAAATAATATAGTAATGCTTCAATTATAAATAATAATATTATAATAAATAAGAATATGGATTGTATTATTGATAAACCCAATAATGATACTAATAATATAAGTAACAATGGTAAAATTATTAACAAAATTATAAATATTAATGCTCTTCTCCCCAATAACTTTGATAATATTATCAATACTAAAGAGAATGTATATATTTCGAATAGGATTATGAATGTTGTTAGTACCATATACATTTTTTTCTACAAAAACATATAAATTTATCTTATGCTATTACTACTACATTAAAAACAATATAATAATAATTTTTCTATAAAATGATAATTGATAAAATATTTTTGGAAAAATTTTTAGAATAAAAACCCTTAAAAGATTTTTAAATAAATTATTTAGATGGAAGACTATATAGATTTTGAAGAAGCCAGAATATTGGGAGTTGGAGATAAAGTACCAGAATTGGTAATAAAAGTATACGATACAGTAGAAAAAAAGTTCAAAGAAATAAATATATATAAAGATATATTAAGTAAAGGAAAGTTTTTAGTATTATTCTATTATCCAGCAGATTTTACATTTGTATGTCCAACAGAATTAGAAGATCTAGCAGAAAAATATGATCAAATAAAGAAGGAAGGGGCAGAGGTTATATCAATGTCAACCGATACTGTATATACACACTTAGCATGGCATGCAACAGAAAAACTATTAGAAAATGTTAAATTTCCAATGGGTGAAGATCATACAGGAACAATAGCAAAGATGTTCAATATATATGATTATAAATCTGGAGTATCACATAGAGCAACGATAATAATTGATCCAGATGGAACTGTTGTAGGAATGGAAGTAAATAATGCAGATGTAGGAAGAGATTCTGATGAACTATTAAGAAAAATAAAAGCGTTTAAATATGTAAGAGAGCATCCAGGTGAGGTATGTCCAGCAAAATGGGGAAAAGATGTAAGTATAACATTAAAGCCAGGAGAAAGCTTAGTAGGAAAAGTATATGAAAATTACAAAAAGGGCAAATAAATTATTTATTTTTTAATAGTTCTTCAAAGAATTTATCCCTAATTGGTTCATATATCTTTTTATAAAATTCTTGTTGATCTAAAAGAACATCCTTTGGAAACTTCTTTATATATTCTATTGCGAAGTTCCATGCAATATTATAATCAACTATAATATTTATTTTATCTTTTATCTCTTTATCATAATCTTCTGGTGTTTGATCTTTATCTCCTATATGAAAATATCCTGTATTTTTATTATATGGTGCTTCTTCATTTCCAACTTTTATTAATTCTATTGCTTTATCTTCTTTTTCTTTAAAATATGGACTAAATATTTTTTCTTTACTTCTTTTAGATATTGGTCTATAATATTTTGCCCATGCATAGAATATTGCTCTATTTAGTCCAAAGCTCTTAGCTTTATTTATATCATTATATAATAGATAATATCTTGCTGCTTGTAATAATCCCATAACCTGGAATCTTCCAACATTTCCAAAATTTTCTCTTTTTATTGATACTTTCTCATGTTTTAATGTATCCTTATTTAAATAATTTATAATATAATTATTTGTTTCTTTTAAAGATATTTCTGCTAAATAGTCCCCTTCTCCAGGTTCATATTCTCTCCATTTTTCACTATGTTTAAAGTTCTTATAATTTGCCCATGATAGATCAAAATTTTGAATATCGTTTGGTTTAAATACTACACATACATAATCTAAAAATCTATGAAATGATAAAGGTACTGTAAATACCCTTTGTATATCTATCTTATTTTCAACTTTGAATTCTCTAGATTTTCCCTTTGCTTTTGATATCTCTTTTTCTAAATCATCCTTTGCTTTCTTTAATATAAAATCTACAATTGCAAATGCAATATTTAATGGATGATATTTATTTAATATATTCTCTGAAAATGCTTTTTCATTAATATGTACATGTATTCCTCTTCCACTCCATTTTAAATATACAGATTTATATATTTTATATTTTTCCAGATATGAAACAATTATTTCTGCAACATTTTTTATTATATCAAAATCTTCTAATGTTCCATCAATATCAAAAATTGGTGTTACATATTTTATATTATTTATATCTTTTAATTTGTCCTCAGAAATTTGATTATATAAATTTATTGTTGCATAAATTGTTCTAAATTTTAAATAAGAAAATTTTATAAATAAAGATTTGTATTCATCTTCATTTTCAATTTTTAATGGCTTTTTATCTTTATCATATCTTATAAATATTCTTTGATCCAATCTATTTGTTTCTAAAGCAATCCATCTATTTTTTGAATAATCAATAATTTCTTTTATAACATATTCGTTCATGTAATGATTTTTTATTTCAGACCATTCTATCATAATAATCTATAAAATTTCGATAATATATATTTTAATTAACAGTTATTAAAAAGCTTAAAATATCTATTAAAAAATAATTACCTAGTTGGATTATGTATATCCCCCATATCCCCCGTATGTTGTTTGTGATTCATTATTATTTGTTACAGAACCCTGTTCAGTTATATTCATTGTTTCGTTATTAGTTTCTATCGAAATCTGTTCGTTTTCCGTTTCTACTTCTGTTTCATTTTCTAATTCTCTTTCTATTTCTTTTTTAAAGTGTTCCATATCTTTTTTAATAACTTCTTCCTCATTATTCTCTCCTATATTTCTTATTACTTCCCAATTATAATTTTCTAATTGATATTGAGTATCTAATAGTGCAGATATATTTCCATTCATAACTTCTTGTATTGTTAATGTCAATGTTTGATTTAACTGTGTTAATATATTACATATTGGTAATTGGTTATTTGTATAATTACATAATACTTCGAACTTATCTAATAATAAAAGTTGGCTTTCTAATAATCTATTAATATGCATTTCTACAATATCAGTTAAATTTAATGTTTCATTTCTATTCATTTCATAATCATTTTCAATTTCTTGTTTTAATTCTTCTTTTTCTTGTGTTATATTTATATTATTATTTACAACCATTGGTACTATACAAACTCCATTAATCTCTCCAGTAAATATTTCTCTAATATCCTCCCAAGATGTGTTTGATGTTATATTTACATATAAATAATTTTGACAATTTACTGGTGGTTGATTATTGCTATATATTTCATAAGATATATTTAATGAACTTAATTGGTCTGTTATATTTCCTAAGGAAGAGCTTGCTCCAGTAAATATAACTACATTGGTTGTATTTAATTTTTCCAATGCATATAATGTACTCTCAGGTAATACACCATTTGGTACAATTAATATTGGTTCATTATTGTCTTCAGCATATTGAACAGCCTCAGTAACTAATTGTAATTTATCAGGACTTACATCTTCATTAACCAAATCTCTTGTAATTAATACAGCGCCACTAGAACTATTCCAGAAATATAATGCTACATATGCTGATGTATCATATCTTGTTGTTCCCCATATCCATAAATAACTAATATTTGACTGATTTAGCTCTTGTAATAATAAATTTGATATTACTGCAGGTCCTCCAATTATTATTACATTTGTTACATTATCATTTACAAGCATTTGTACTGTATTATTTGTATCTATTGGATTTTGATATACTGTATATACTGGCAATTTATATATATGTCCTACTACATTTGCTACCAAATAGTCTGCATATGTTATATTTGCAACTAAAATCGCTGTAACCATAAATATTAATTGATAGTAAATAATTTAAATATTATTTAATATTTTTTCATAAACTTCTTTCTCATTATTAAAAGTAAATCCTGCAGCATATTTATGACCACCACCATTAAGTAGTTTTGCTATTTTAATTACATCTTTATTATTTAATGTCCTTATTTCCCCTCTCTTAGATTTTTCATATAGTGTTATTATAAAATCTGGATTATCTCTTATTTTTTCTTTTATATATTCTAAAATATAGTTTGATGGTATATTCTTATCTAATTTTATTATATAAATCTTATATTTTTTATTTATTATTGTTATATTCTTATCTAAATTTTTATATATTTCATTTAATTCTTTTCTAAATCTTTTTATAATATCATAATCAATTATTTCTTTAATATCTTTGTTTAATATATTTTTTGCTATAGATACAAAATATAGGTCATATGATTTTGGATAAAAGTATCTTATTGATACTATATAGTCCACAAAATTTCTTTCTATGTCATTTTTTATTTCTCCAGAATCTATATCATCAATAATATCTAAATATTTAAATTCTACATTTAGATATTCAGATAAAACCCTTGCAGCAGATTTATAATTTTTTATATAAACATTTACCCTTGGTGTAATTTCATTAAAATTTTTTTCATGATGATCTATCCAATAAACTTTCTTAAAATATGAAGATAAATATATTGATTCTTGATTTGGTGCAATATCAGTAATATATAATTCTTCTTCTTTATCATTATTTTCTATTACCTTTATTAATGTATTATTTATTAATCTTGGACTTGAAAAATAAACTTTAAATTTATCACCAAATTTTTTATATAATATTGATAGACATGCTATACCATCTACATCCCAATGGGTAATTGCAATCATATATAAAGATTATTTTTAATAAAATTATAAATGGTAGAAGTATATGTGGTTCATTTACCTTCCCAAGAAAAATTAGAGAAGTTTAAAGAAACAGTAAATAAACTGTTAGAAATGGCTAAAGATAAAAAGTTACCAGAGGGTTTGAAATTAAAAAAGCTATATTTTGATGATAAGAATAGTATAGGATTATGTCAGTGGGAAGTTGATGATATAAATAAATTATTAGAAGCAGCAAAGCAGTTAAATATTGATTGGGATATTAAAATAATAGAAAATCCAAAAGAATTATATAAGAAAGGTTTATTTTAATTTTTTATATTCTTCTTCAAAAATCTTTTTAATTCTTTCGGCTTTCTTTTCCCCAATAATATTTTCTAAATCAGTTTTATTTGCTAGAAAAATATTCTTTAATGATTTAAATCTATCCAATAATTTTAATGCCAGATTTTCTCCAATACCTGGTATAGATTTTAATATTTCTAATTTAACTTCATTGAGATCATCATAATTTTTTACCTTTTCAGGTATGTTTGGAAATTTATTATAATTTTTTGTCAATAAATATAAATAATTTGCCGTTTCCAAAAAATCCGAAGTTCTTATAACTGGTATTTTATATTCCAAAATTATTTTTAATATCAATGTCCTTATGTAACTTATTGAAATATTTGTATCTATTCCCAAACTATCTTCAGTTCCTTCTAATATTAATATAGATTTTTTATCCTTCAATTTTTCTAATTGATTATATAACCTTCCATCTATTATAGAATTAATGAAGTCCAATATATTTTTTCTTTCAATTATTAGATCCCCAATTATATAATCCCCAACATCTAAATTTTCCAATTTTATTAAAATATCTGTGTTTGCTAAAGTTTGTACTACCCCAGATTCTTTTTCTTTATAATCTACAATAATCATAGGAACATTTGATTTTGTATTAATTATATTTGATGAATTATCTTTTTCTTCAGAGGTCTGACTACCTGTAATATATTTAAATATTCCTCCAGATTTTTCAACACTTTCGGCCATCATTTTATTATTTACATTATTCTCCTCTATATTATTATTTATTTTTAGATATTTTTTTATTCTTTTAATTATATATAACATCTTTTTTTCTTTCCTTATTGAAACCCAGTAAAATCTTTCATCCATTGTATTCTTTGTGACTAATATTATTACTTCCCCTATTTCACCTCTACCAGTCCTACCCCTTCTTTGTATATATCTAATTTCGGATGGTACAGGTTCATAAAATATTACAATATCAACTTTTGGAATATCAATACCCTCTTCACCAACAGATGTTGATAATAGTACATTGAATTTACCTTCAGAAAAATCTTTCAATAATTTTATTTGTTCACTTCTGCTCATTTCTTTTTTTCCAACAAATTTTTCAGCCTTTATATTATTTTTATCGCAATATTCTTTTATTCTATCTAAAGTTTTCCTTATCTGTGCAAATACAATTATTTTTTTATCTTTATTTTCATTTAATATCTCTATTAATTTTAATAATTTTGGATGCTCAATATTTTTATTAATATATTCTTTTGCTAAATATATTGCTTTCTTTATTCTTATATCACTTAAAACTTCATAATCTGCTCTACTCTTTCTTATATCATTTTCAATATCTTTAAAATAGCTTATAAAGGTATATAATGTCTGTGTTTCTAAAACTTCTAATGCATGATATATTTTTAATGTTTCAGATAATAGTTCTAATATTTCTCTCAATCTATAATCCCTCCCCCTAATTCCCAAATTCTTTTTAATTTCTTCTATCCATTTTAATATATCTTTCTTACCTTTACTAATATCAATTGATGGATCCAATTCTTTTATTTTTGATATTCTCAAATCTATTGCCTTTATTATTAAATTCTTAATAATGTTTAATTCATTATTTAATTCTACATCTACTCTTTTAATTTCAGTACCAGTCATATATTTTCTAATATCATTTTCTTCTCCAGTTCTTATTTCAATATTCTTTATATATAAATTGTTTATTACCTCTTCTATTCTTTCAATATTCCAACCAGGAGAAGCTGTTAATCCAATTATCCTATAATCCTTTGCCTGTTCTACAAACTTTTTTGCAATAAATGTATATGAATACTTTTTAACTGCTCTATGTGCTTCATCAAATATTATTGTTGATGCATCATAGAATGTTACCTTTCCACTTATTAAATCATTTTGTAATGTCTGTGGTGTTACAAAAATGATTTTTCCCTGTTTATATAAATAATTCCTTCTCTCCTGTTGAATATCTCCTGTAATTACAATACTCTTATCCTTTAGATCTGGGAAAAATTTTATAAAATTATTATAATGTTGGTTTACTAGTGGTTTTGTTGGGGCTAAAAAGTATATTTTTTTATCTGGAAAAAATTTTAGTCTTTCAATAATAAGAAAAAAGGCAATAATTGTCTTTCCAGTACCTGTTGGTAATATAACAAGTGTATTTTCTCTTAAACATGATTCTAATATATTTTTTTGATATTCCCTTAATTCTATAGAAGACATAATATAAAAATATTAAAAAGATTTTTATTTATTTATGAATTCTGTAATTTTTCTTTGCATATCTTTTTCACTAAATATATTAAAATAATCTTTGTATTTTTTAATTATATTCTTATCAATATTTCCTACAACGACTATATTGATTTTTCCTTTTTTTCTATATTTTTCTTTATATTTTTTTAATGTTTCAAATATAGATTCAAGATTGTTTATATCTTTTGTATAATTTTCTATATACCAAATTAAATTATCATTACCCTCTAAAGATATATTTTTATTTATTTTTATTATTAAACTATATCTCATAATATATTTATATTTTTGGATAGTATAAGGTTTTTATTCCATAATCTGTAAAATGTGTTCTACATCCATTATTTATTTCTAATATTTTTTCTATTTTTGGTAAATTATTTTTATAAAAAGAGGAAATTTTTCTTATATCATAATAATACCATAAATCTAATTTTGAATCACAATTTAATATTCTATCAATTATTTTTCTTTCATCCCTATCTAAATCGATTAAACTAATATTATTCTTAATATCATTTAATATATTTTCATCATATAGTTTTCCAATATATATAGGTCCTAATTTAATTAAATCATTATTGCATACTTTACATTTTCCATTTTCTAAAGATTTATATCCACAATTTTTGCAATAATATATTTCCCTTATATTTTCTGTTAAATAATTTATATCTTTACTTTTAGTACTTTTCTTAACAAATATTCTATAGTGATGATTATAATAATATGAAAAAATTGGGATTAATGCAATATCATATTTTAATCCTTCAATTATTATATATTTTGCCAAATTTCTCAATCCGAATTCTAAATAAAAATCTGTTTTAATTCCTATTGTATTATATTTCCTAAAACAAGATTTTGATTTTGATCCTGATAATGATGAAATATCTGTTGCAGTAATTCCAGCAATTCCATTATTTTTTAATGCTTTTGGTAGTAATTCTACAAAACCAATTGGAGAACCAAAAGGATCTATATCAACATAATCAAATTTATATTTCAATAATATTTCTCTACAATCTTTATTTGATATAATTATTCTTTCATCATTTTCTAAATTATTAATCTTTAAGTTTTCTTTTATATTTTCTATTGCTTCTTTTTTTATATCATTTATATATATTTTATTTACAACTTCAGGTATTTCCCTTAATATTCTTATAGATCTAACACCAGTAGCAGTCATACAATCTAAAATATTCAATTTTTTCTTTACTATGTTATAATAAGATTTTAATATTATTATTGTAAAATCTCTATTTATTTTCATTAATGGGTTATAGAATATAGGTAATTTTGATGATAATTTCTTTAAAAAATCTGGATTATAATTTATTATTGCCTTTCCTTCATCCATCAATATCTACAAATATTTTATCTTCTTTTTTAATTATTTTTAATTCATATCTTGTTGGTGGTTTTTTAATTCCTCTAGACCAAATATGATTATTTAATCTTACAGATAATAAAACATTTTTTGATTTATATCTCTTCATTATAATCTCTCTTATTACTTTTGCTGCCTTTTTTGCTCTTCTTTTTAATGGGGTTTTTAATATCCATTTCCTTATATTTATTTTTATATGAAATTCTTGTATATTTTCTTTCTTTTCAGTATTTTCCTGAGTTTGCTGAACCTGTTGATTTTGTTGAACATTTTCAGTTTGTACTAATTGAGTTTCCTCAGGCATTATGATATTTGAATAACAAAATTTTATAAAGTTTGATTTTTATTTTTTCTACAATTTTCTATGTTTTCTTTTGCAATTCTCAATATCCCCATTAGTAAGGAATATTCTCTTTTTGTAATTAATGCTTTTCCAACTAGATTTCTTAATCCCCTATATATAAAAGGTTTTCTATAATCTTGAGAAGGTAATACATTTACAAAATCTCTAAACATTTTATATAAATATCTTCTTTCTTGACTATTTATTAATTTAAATACTTTTCTTATTGGATTATTTTTTGAAATAAATAGTTCATATAATATTATCGCCGCAGAATGAGTTATATTCATTATTGGATATTCTTCACTTGCAGGGATTGTAATTATTCCATCAAATTTATCCAGTTCTTTATTACTAAAACCTTTAGCTTCTCTTCCAAAAAATATACCAATTCTTCCATCGTATTTATATATAAAATTTGCAAATTCTCTAGGGGTTAATGGATTTCTCAATAATTCATTTTCCATTTTTGAAGAAACCCCAGTTGTACCATAATTTATATCGAATAAATCAATTAATTCATCTAAATTATCATATATTTTCATATTCTCTATTATTTCCCATCCTTTTTCTCTGGCAACAATCTTTACTTTATCCCCATAAGGATTTACTTTGGGATTTACTAATATTAAATTTTTAAAATTAAAATTTGCCATCACCCTAGCTAATGCACCTATATTATCTTCAGATTCTGGTTCTACAAATACAATATAAAAATCAATCATGGTTCCAATCTATTTGGATCTCTTGGTATTAATACAGCTTCTTTTACATTTTCAATATTTAATAATTGTTTTATATATCTAGCAATACCAAATCCAAATCCACCCATTGTCGGAGCTCCATATTTAAAGAATTCTAAATAATATTTAAAATTATCTGGATTTAATCCTTTTTCTTTTATTTGTTCCAATAATATCTTATATCTATGTTCTCTTTGAGAACCTGTAGAAATTTCCAAACCTTTATATAATAGATCAAAGCTTTTTGTTGTTATCATTCCATTTTTCATTGGTTCTCCCTTCATATGATAAAATGGTCTTGCAGTCCAGGGCCAGTCAATTATAAATACAAATTCATTATCATATGTTTTTTTAAGGTAATCTCCTAAAATTTTTTCTCCTTCAGATGTTATATCACCATTTTCTTTTATATTATTTTTCCCAATAATTTCATATACATCTTCCATCTTTATTTTTGGAATATTTTCTGGAGTAAATATATCTACATTATAATATTTTTTAATTTCATCTTCAAAATTTTCCTTTATTTTTTTATTTGTATATTTTATAATTTCTTCTAAAACATTTATTATATCATGATGCGAACTTATATACCCAATTTCTACATCAAAAGATGTAAATTCTGTCAAATGTCTTGATGTAAAAGATTGTTCTGCCCTAAATGCTGGTGCAATTTCAAATACTTTTTCAAAACCAGAACATATTGCCATTTGTTTATAAAATTGTGGTGATTGTGCCAAATAGGCTTTTCTATTAAAATAATTTATTTCAAAAACTTCTGCTCCACCTTCAGATGCAGTACTTATTATTTTTGGAGAAAATATTTCAATAAAATTATTATTATATAAATATTCTCTAATATATTTTACTGCATATGATGTTAACTTAATTATTAAACTTTTCTTTGGATCTCTAAGATCAATCC
>Ga0208151_100718_pt1 | contig 12390 bp, 11 predicted proteins | sample ECH_Bhost_MetaG_FD_187130 | JGI IMG/M metagenome (GOLD analysis project Ga0208151, IMG submission 187130) | Hot spring microbial mat communities from Yellowstone National Park, Wyoming, USA - ECH_B host_MetaG (SPAdes) (version 2) | ecosystem: Environmental > Aquatic > Thermal springs > Hot... | reverse complement strand
TAAAAAGCAAACACAATTTAAATTTCTAACCAAGGCAAAAAGATACTCATAGTAAGTCATATAAATCGCCAACTTTCATAGCATCTATTATACCAAGCCTTATCCAATAAGTATACATACAATTATAGAAAACCAAAAGCTATCGTTATCAATTCCCCATTTTAGGACGCCCATTTTTTCAATATAAAGATGAAGGTGGTAGTGTTAACCTTTCAATTCCTCATTAAAGGATACATAAAGGCAGGTTGCCCTGAAGGTGGCACTGTGTTCTTTCAATTCCTCATTAAAGGATACCAGCAATTGTTCGTAAATGCAATGCCCAATTAATAACCAACTTTCAATTCCTCATTAAAGGATACAGGTGGTAACTGCTGTAAACAGCTGAGTGGGTTTCCTGTCTTTCAATTCCTCATTAAAGGATACGCGGGGTTGTTCTGAATGTTTTTTCAAGTCATTCTTAACTTTCAATTCCTCATTAAAGGATACTGTCTCTTTTCCTAGTGTTGGTGGAGCTACATCCGTCTTTCAATTCCTCATTAAAGGATACGCGGGATAAAAACCTCTCCGCAACCTGGGAGTGTAGTGCTCTTTCAATTCCTCATTAAAGGATACACAGGTTCAGCCGTTTGAACTTTTTGAAAGGTTTTCCTTTCAATTCCTCATTAAAGGATACCGCTGGAACAAGGGAGCTACCACCACAGTTGCTTTCACTTTCAATTCCTCATTAAAGGATACGGTTGGTGATATAGCGAAAGTTTATAACTTTGGTGTTTCCTTTCAATTCCTCATTAAAGGATACGGGCGATCTGGCTAAAGTTTATTCTTTCGGCGCAACCTTTCAATTCCTCATTAAAGGATACCGGTCGGAGTTGGCAGGGGCGTAAACATTGCTTTAGACTTTCAATTCCTCATTAAAGGATACGAGCTAAGGAAGTGGCTAGGCAACCTTCTAACAGACTTTCAATTCCTCATTAAAGGATACCAAAGCAAGGAAAGCTTTACGAGTTGGCTTATGACGACTTCTTTCAATTCCTCATTAAAGGATACCTTTTGTTTTTACTTTTGTTATTACTTCGTTTAAAGCTTTCAATTCCTCATTAAAGGATACTTCCAGTCAAAAGAATAACTCAAACGAAATTTCAACTTTCAATTCCTCATTAAAGGATACTGGGCACCTGAGCCAGACCAGACCCCCTCCACCACGAGACTTTCAATTCCTCATTAAAGGATACCCAACTGTGGTTGATGAGAAAGAGAAGGAAGACGTGAACTTTCAATTCCTCATTAAAGGATACTCTCGTAATAAAAAGTGGTGATTAGATGCCACGTCTTTCAATTCCTCATTAAAGGATACGGAGAGAGACATGAGAAACTACGCGCAACAACTAATTACTTTCAATTCCTCATTAAAGGATACCTAAAAATACGTAAGAATTGGAAACGAGGGATTATAACTTTCAATTCCTCATTAAAGGATACGGGATGGCGTTGTATCGACCTCCACGAAGACAACGTCTTTCAATTCCTCATTAAAGGATACCGTGCGCACGGCTTACATTCCTAATGCGGGTCAGATCTTTCAATTCCTCATTAAAGGATACCAAGAGGCAATACGACAAAAGGGCGGTTTGCCATACTTTCTTTCAATTCCTCATTAAAGGATACAAGCATTGCTTACGGATCTGCACTAGGTAAGCTCCAGAACTTTCAATTCCTCATTAAAGGATACTTGGATTGACATCTGGCTTTGTGACTAGAGCTGGTTTCTTTCAATTCCTCATTAAAGGATACGACTTCCATGATGCGTCTTGCCCAAATCGCGGCCGACGCTTTCAATTCCTCATTAAAGGATACCTCGGAGAAAGGTGTTCTTGTTGTTTTCACAGCAGCTTTCAATTCCTCATTAAAGGATACCGATGGTGAGCCCGTGCTCATTGTTGAGGAAGACCTTGACTTTCAATTCCTCATTAAAGGATACGCGTCATGTTTTTCGCCGATATCCGTTATCGACTTCTTTCAATTCCTCATTAAAGGATACGGGGCGATGTTTATATATATGCGTTTGAAACTGATGCTTTCAATTCCTCATTAAAGGATACCGCTAATCTGGTTTTTTATGGCAACCATTGGTTGTATCTTTCAATTCCTCATTAAAGGATACGTATATTAGTGCAAGTCAACCGCGTTAGCATACAACTCACTTTCAATTCCTCATTAAAGGATACGGTGATGCGTATCCTCAGCTCCAGCAATGTGATACCCTTTCAATTCCTCATTAAAGGATACTGGTCATACCACTTCCAGCTCACAGACACCGCAGACACTTTCAATTCCTCATTAAAGGATACCCGCAGTATCGTACGTTACTGGAACGTTTTATTGAACTTTCAATTCCTCATTAAAGGATACAAAACGCTAATCGATGCTCAGTAAAGAGCTCTTTTATTCTTTCAATTCCTCATTAAAGGATACCGAAACACAAGACAAAAAAATGTTCCCCTTATGTTCTCATACTTTCAATTCCTCATTAAAGGATACAGCAAGCGAAGAAATATGGGCAACTAGTAGTTCAAATCTTTCAATTCCTCATTAAAGGATACAACACTTGCCGAAGTTGTTGAGTCAGAAGGTGTCAACTTTCAATTCCTCATTAAAGGATACAAATATTATAGCCAAAGCGACGCACATCAGAAAATCCAACTTTCAATTCCTCATTAAAGGATACACGTGATTCAAGTCGTTCGTAGGGGTTTGTTAGCTCACTTTCAATTCCTCATTAAAGGATACTGACACCAAACTCAACTCCCATTCAACTCACCTTCCAACTTTCAATTCCTCATTAAAGGATACTGACACCGCGAGCTACGCCTACGCCTAAGCCGACCAACTTTCAATTCCTCATTAAAGGATACACGCCTCGGCAGACGCGTAACACTTCAGAAAACAGCTTTCAATTCCTCATTAAAGGATACCCGCCACGTGGAGGCGACCACCGTGGGGGGCTAGAAAAAACTTTCAATTCCTCATTAAAGGATACCCTCCCTGACGGTTGGGTAGCTCATAAATACATGTTACTTTCAATTCCTCATTAAAGGATACGAGCGCGTCATGGTCACACCCCTGCGCGGGTGAACTCTTTCAATTCCTCATTAAAGGATACAATACAAGAATTGGTTCAAGCGATTGAATCAGCTTTTTCCTTTCAATTCCTCATTAAAGGATACAACATTAGGCGACGATACAGACACATGGATTGGAACTTTCAATTCCTCATTAAAGGATACTGGGTGAAATTATCCAGCTCCACCCTGAGGAGGATTCTTTCAATTCCTCATTAAAGGATACTTGCCGACCGTACAGTTTGGTTACCTAAGTCAGCACTTAACTTTCAATTCCTCATTAAAGGATACCTATCAGGCTAAGCAAAGACACTGTTGAACTGTTAACTTTCAATTCCTCATTAAAGGATACCCTTACAAAACACCCAGTACCACAACTGTCTTAAGCTTTCAATTCCTCATTAAAGGATACCACATTGATTCATTTCGCGACGTAGTTATTCGAAAGCTTCTTTCAATTCCTCATTAAAGGATACAAGGCACTCCGCTTTAATTTCTTCCAAGCTGTCATCCTTTCAATTCCTCATTAAAGGATACGAAATTAGAGAGCGTGAAGTGTTTCGTGGTTCTGCTTTCAATTCCTCATTAAAGGATACACTCATACTCATTCATGCACCCTTGTAAAGCATTGAGGTACTTTCAATTCCTCATTAAAGGATACCATACGTCAACAATACCTGCCTCCGTATAGTTTATTTCTTTCAATTCCTCATTAAAGGATACTAACGGCGGTGAGCCATACTCTTGCGGTGCCATGTGTCTTTCAATTCCTCATTAAAGGATACCTACTAAAGCCGTGCCCCTACCACTCACACTTCCACTTTCAATTCCTCATTAAAGGATACGGTTACTGTAAGTGCCTGAGCTGTGAAGATATCCGCCTTTCAATTCCTCATTAAAGGATACTGGTCGCTTAAAGTTCCCACTGAATTAGCCCCACCACCTTTCAATTCCTCATTAAAGGATACCTTCGACGTGGTGAGTGTTGTTCACACTGCGAAAAGAGCTTTCAATTCCTCATTAAAGGATACCGGGCTTGGTTTGGTAAACGCTGTCGCATACGAAGCTTTCAATTCCTCATTAAAGGATACCAATATTTATTTTGGTGAGTAACATGAGCGACGGGTATCTTTCAATTCCTCATTAAAGGATACCATCGCTTCATCATGACGACGCAACGACAAACGTCACTTTCAATTCCTCATTAAAGGATACCAAACTCTCAATCTTCTGAAAGCACCAACCACGCTTGTCTTTCAATTCCTCATTAAAGGATACCCTCCGTATAAGTATGCAAGGGAGCTTGAGGAATCACTTTCAATTCCTCATTAAAGGATACCATTTGCCATTAGCATAAGGCACGAGCAAACACGTAGCTTTCAATTCCTCATTAAAGGATACGTTATCTGATTCAAAAGAGGAAAGAGAACAGGCTATCCTTTCAATTCCTCATTAAAGGATACCGCCTGGTTGCTGTAGTCTACCAGAAGCAACTGTTACCTTTCAATTCCTCATTAAAGGATACAAACTCGATGTAATATGTGTTACCCAAGTCCTCGACTTTCTTTCAATTCCTCATTAAAGGATACCCGTGTCTTGGCGATTTTCTTATCGACCCCGCTAGGGCAACTTTCAATTCCTCATTAAAGGATACTGGAAAAGAACCCATTAGTGCCAGACGGTTTGTTTGATTCTTTCAATTCCTCATTAAAGGATACCGTTAACCTACTCGACTGCACCTACAACAGGGTTTGTTACTTTCAATTCCTCATTAAAGGATACTTTCACAAATCTCACCAATTTTTTCTTACCAAACTGACTTTCAATTCCTCATTAAAGGATACATAGGTGCGCGCATTGGGACTTCCGCGCACACTTTCCTTTCAATTCCTCATTAAAGGATACGGCAAAAGAGTCTTTGGGTAAAATCAGTAAAGAAGTCTTTCAATTCCTCATTAAAGGATACCAACCCTACCAAGCAGTGGTGGTTCAGTAACATTCGCCTTTCAATTCCTCATTAAAGGATACTAGCTCTGTGCTATTCCACTGTTACTTAGCTTAGGGCTTCTTTCAATTCCTCATTAAAGGATACTTGCCTATACGTATGGCTATGTCCTGTAAATAAGAACTTTCAATTCCTCATTAAAGGATACACGTCATGAGAGACTGAGGGAATTAGTGAAGGAGTGTCTTCTTTCAATTCCTCATTAAAGGATACATAATTTATTGGTGATTTGATGCCTCGTAGACGTCACCTTTCAATTCCTCATTAAAGGATACTATTATGAAAAGCGTTGTTGAAACTGCCAAGACCTTACCTTTCAATTCCTCATTAAAGGATACTGCGTCTACGAGTTTCCGCAAGATCACGACAAAAACTTTCAATTCCTCATTAAAGGATACCACAACACAGAAGCATTCATGGTGAAGTGAATATTCGCTTTCAATTCCTCATTAAAGGATACAGCAATGAGTGAAGATATAGTAGCGCGAACAAAACTTTCAATTCCTCATTAAAGGATACGCGTACAGAGGTGTTTACAATATGACGTCTGATTTTCAGCTTTCAATTCCTCATTAAAGGATACTACCCTCATCTGCAAAAGACAGGTTCACCAACAAGCTTTCAATTCCTCATTAAAGGATACTTTGACCGTTTACGAAAACGTAGAACACTTGACCACTTTCAATTCCTCATTAAAGGATACAAACCCTAGCGTGTATGGACGAGGTGTTGACAGAAGCTTTCAATTCCTCATTAAAGGATACCGGGTGCTGACTACGGCTCCCCGCCCCCTAGAAGGGGCCTTTCAATTCCTCATTAAAGGATACCGGTCGATTCGTAGTTCTCCCACTTAACGACATATTCACTTTCAATTCCTCATTAAAGGATACCAATACTCGGCTATGTTGGTCACAAAATAATGAATTGGTTCTTTCAATTCCTCATTAAAGGATACAGCTAACTCTGCGGGAATTTTAAAACCAAATATATTTAACTTTCAATTCCTCATTAAAGGATACTTAGGGTCCAGAGGTGACGTATACGTCCGTTAGGCAACTTTCAATTCCTCATTAAAGGATACTATTGAAAGTGTTCGGATTAGGAGAGTACCCCTGTAAATCTTTCAATTCCTCATTAAAGGATACCATGTCAAACCCAAACCTAATCTCAAGTAGTGAAATCTTTCAATTCCTCATTAAAGGATACAAGAGCAATGCCAAGCTACACACATACCACAAAACACCTCCTTTCAATTCCTCATTAAAGGATACCCTTGAAACCGTCAAAGTCACGTGTTGCTGTCTCTCTTTCAATTCCTCATTAAAGGATACAGGATAACAAAGCGGGTACGAGTCTAACACAAGCTCAGCCTTTCAATTCCTCATTAAAGGATACCGAATTGAAGAAATAGTCACAAAGAAGCCTGAAGCGATAACTTTCAATTCCTCATTAAAGGATACCCTAGTTACAACGTCCAAAGGTTTGACTCGCGACAAACTTTCAATTCCTCATTAAAGGATACGGTTATTCAGAGTGCGGTCAGGCATAGAAAAAACCTCGACTTTCAATTCCTCATTAAAGGATACCCGTTAGGACGGCATACATACCCAACATAAGCTTTAACTTTCAATTCCTCATTAAAGGATACCAACTCTGACTTATGCAAGCTTTAGCAATCAAGTCGGCTTTCAATTCCTCATTAAAGGATACTTTTTGCCATTCTACGCTTTTGATTATTTTAACCCACTTTCAATTCCTCATTAAAGGATACTTAATGGTTGCTCTCAAACTCCTGCTTTATCTGCTTCACGCTTTCAATTCCTCATTAAAGGATACGGATACGTCGGACCTACGTGTGTGGGCTACGACCCTCAACTTTCAATTCCTCATTAAAGGATACTCGCAAATTATATAGGTCCTGGTGGTGGTTCTGTTAGCTTTCAATTCCTCATTAAAGGATACGGAGCTTTGAGTAAGTTCAACGTTTGTAAACCAGAAGCTTTCAATTCCTCATTAAAGGATACGCTACATGAAACCCTCTGAAACAGAGGCGTTAGAATACTTTCAATTCCTCATTAAAGGATACAAGGAATACAAATTAACGTGGTGTTTCAGTTTGCAGGACCTTTCAATTCCTCATTAAAGGATACCCACTATCTCATGGACTTTGTATTGAGCTGAACTAAAACTCTTTCAATTCCTCATTAAAGGATACTTCCTTATCAATGCTAACGCCCCCGGCCACCATTACTTTCAATTCCTCATTAAAGGATACCGAATACGCATGGAGCGTCAAAACGCTGACAACCAATATCTTTCAATTCCTCATTAAAGGATACGGGGGACGAAGAATGGGTTGGTCATTTGCAATAATCTTTCAATTCCTCATTAAAGGATACGGATGAGTGATGAAGTTCTTCTGGGGGGACGAAGAATCTTTCAATTCCTCATTAAAGGATACCAACTGTGCGTAAAGCACAGGCTAACAGCGCCAACTCTTTCAATTCCTCATTAAAGGATACGGTTGAAGAATGTTAGCTTACTGCGTCTGGAATACCTTTCAATTCCTCATTAAAGGATACCGAAACCGAGTATGGAAGGGTATATCCCGGTGCTGCTTTCAATTCCTCATTAAAGGATACGAGGTCAAAGATTTCCGCTGAGCCCCTCGACTGACTCTTTCAATTCCTCATTAAAGGATACCGAAAGTGTTGACTGCGTGGTAACCTCGCCTCCTTACTACCTTTCAATTCCTCATTAAAGGATACGTCTGCGTTTTGAGAGTGTGGAATTGCTATTATTTGACTTTCAATTCCTCATTAAAGGATACCACAAAGTTTGTTATGACATATGTGCTTTGTCCTAAGTGCTTTCAATTCCTCATTAAAGGATACGCGCAACATAAAGGATGATGTTAATTCGTTTATAGACTTTCAATTCCTCATTAAAGGATACAAGATGTGCAGATTACTAGCCCCGACCACGACCCAGTCTTTCAATTCCTCATTAAAGGATACCCACGTACCTCTTACATCGTGCAAAGGACGTTTATGCTTTCAATTCCTCATTAAAGGATACCACTCACAAGCCAATCCGCTACAACCCTACCAAGCAGTGGCTTTCAATTCCTCATTAAAGGATACGGAGTTACTCTTCGCTAGGTTCAAAAGCTTCTGACAAAGCTTTCAATTCCTCATTAAAGGATACTCAAAAAGTACAAGTGTACTTTAGGGAAAGGACACCACTTTCAATTCCTCATTAAAGGATACACAACGTTTTTAAGTGTCTTCCCCCTATTTGTCTTAACTTTCAATTCCTCATTAAAGGATACGCGCGCTTTTCGCGCGCACGGTTCACGTTATTTTTCTTTCAATTCCTCATTAAAGGATACCCATTAAAGAAACACGGCTACATAGTGGAGTATGGATACTTTCAATTCCTCATTAAAGGATACGAAGTAAAGAGGGATGAGGGATGAAGCCTTTATTATCGCTTTCAATTCCTCATTAAAGGATACCATAACTAGCGAAGACCATGAACCTATGCATTTACCGCACTTTCAATTCCTCATTAAAGGATACCACAGGTAGCACTGATTTACCAGTAGGAACAACTTCTTTCAATTCCTCATTAAAGGATACCAGACCTGAGAGGATGGGGAAGCATCTCAGAATATAACACTTTCAATTCCTCATTAAAGGATACACTCTGTATCGCCCTGAGGGTAATAATGTTTGACTTACTTTCAATTCCTCATTAAAGGATACCCATACAATTATGTCGTCAAATGTAGCGCATGCGCTCGTACTTTCAATTCCTCATTAAAGGATACCAGAGGGAAGAGATGCTCGCCAACGCAGAAATGCTAAGAACTTTCAATTCCTCATTAAAGGATACACAAATTCTGAACACTTGGGTCATCCTTCACCTGCACTTTCAATTCCTCATTAAAGGATACTTGTTGTGTTTCACGTCACTCTGTGGTAACACACATCTTTCAATTCCTCATTAAAGGATACCAATAACTACAAGGAAGTCGTGGTAAGGCACTACTACTTTCAATTCCTCATTAAAGGATACGGATTGGTGATTATTGGGAAATATTCTTCAATAAAACTTTCAATTCCTCATTAAAGGATACCACACTGACCATTCACACAGATGTATCCACTACCACACCTTTCAATTCCTCATTAAAGGATACCGTCCCGCAAATTGAGCCTGTTTTTTCCTACCCAACGGACTTTCAATTCCTCATTAAAGGATACTCAATAGCGTGGTTGACCACCCCCTCGCTCTCAAAGCATCTTTCAATTCCTCATTAAAGGATACCACTTTAACCTTTTCTTTTAGCGTTCAATCGGTGGACTTTCAATTCCTCATTAAAGGATACTGGCAGGAACAGGACACAGGGTCCCAAAACTCGGAACCTTTCAATTCCTCATTAAAGGATACCATTTCTGAAGCTATATGGAAGCGTTAGCTTCAAAGACTTTCAATTCCTCATTAAAGGATACGCAGGCTCCTAATCTTGAACCTTCTACGCTTTCGGATCTTTCAATTCCTCATTAAAGGATACCAGAAACCAAGGTTTTGGGTAGCGACACCGGTGGGGCTACTTTCAATTCCTCATTAAAGGATACCCATCGGTCACGAAGCAACGGCTAAAATTATTTCGTCACTTTCAATTCCTCATTAAAGGATACCAAGCGTTCAATGTTCAGAAGGTTACAATCAAAGACTACTTTCAATTCCTCATTAAAGGATACCCAAGGAGCTTCCACACCTCTTCGACCCACTCGACTGCCTTTCAATTCCTCATTAAAGGATACTGGATAGACAGGACTTCATATATGAGTATAACCCAATACCTTTCAATTCCTCATTAAAGGATACTCGGCTTGTATTAAACATTGCCTACGGTTATTCGGTCTTTCAATTCCTCATTAAAGGATACCAAGCATATCCCATACTACCTTAGCTACATTAACAAACTTTCAATTCCTCATTAAAGGATACTAAAGGATATCGACCAAGCCATGACCGCACAGGAAGGAACTTTCAATTCCTCATTAAAGGATACTTTGCGACAGTGACCATGTTTGCCTGCCAGTTGTACTTTCAATTCCTCATTAAAGGATACTCCTTGTAGCTCAGGGTAACAAGCCCCGGATAGTTATCCTTTCAATTCCTCATTAAAGGATACTTGGGTAGGAAAAAACGGGGGGGACTTGCGGGGCACTACTTTCAATTCCTCATTAAAGGATACTTCTTTTGCTCCTCGGGTGGGTGCTGAACTATTTCGTCTTTCAATTCCTCATTAAAGGATACCGGGTACGACTGCCAGCGCATGTATATCCTCGAGCGAGCTTTCAATTCCTCATTAAAGGATACCCGCCTGTTCGAGCGTCATTCTCTGTTCTCGAGCATCTTTCAATTCCTCATTAAAGGATACCCGCGTCGACGCCATCCAACGCTTGCGATGTGATCTTTCAATTCCTCATTAAAGGATACCGGAAGGATGCTCGAATACAAGGCAGTGAACACCGTGAAAATCTTTCAATTCCTCATTAAAGGATACTTGACCACGCGGAAGCCTGTGAACATAGCTTGAAGCTTTCAATTCCTCATTAAAGGATACCGGAGTACCATATGTTCGAGCTGTGCGGCGTTCCCCTTTCAATTCCTCATTAAAGGATACCGACCCCGTTCGAAAAACCGAAAACGGCAGTTTCCTTCTTTCAATTCCTCATTAAAGGATACGTGGAAGGGGCGGGCGCTGAAGCCGTAAAACGTGAGCGACTTTCAATTCCTCATTAAAGGATACCGCGTCCGTGTAGCGGTCGTACCCGACGCCCACGTTGTACTTTCAATTCCTCATTAAAGGATACAGGAGCACCTGCCTGAGGCGTCCAGGTTTCGAACGTCGACTTTCAATTCCTCATTAAAGGATACGCGCACAGGCTTCCCTAGTTTTCTTACCTAACACTAAGCTTTCAATTCCTCATTAAAGGATACCGCTTCTAAGTGTAGGTGGCGCCCGCGCTGCTCATTAAACTTTCAATTCCTCATTAAAGGATACAAGAGCTCCGTGAGCTACCCCTCAGCTAAAAGCCTCTTTCAATTCCTCATTAAAGGATACCATCGCAAAAACCGCATCGGAGATCAGGCATTTCACTTTCAATTCCTCATTAAAGGATACCCCCTCCAAAGGTCGGAACCTTCTCGTGGTGGACTTTCAATTCCTCATTAAAGGATACATAACTTCGGTATGGCAAATCAAAGCGCTCTCTGAGAAACTTTCAATTCCTCATTAAAGGATACACACAGAGTTCTATAGTGTCCAAGAGTTCAAGGTGTTCCTTTCAATTCCTCATTAAAGGATACCACTTCGGAAGCACCCGATGATGGAGATGTGCAGTACTGTCCTTTCAATTCCTCATTAAAGGATACCTTAATGGTGGCCGGGGGTGTCAACATCGACAGCGAAACTTTCAATTCCTCATTAAAGGATACTTGAAATAGAAGGGTTTAACTGTGAAGGATGCGGCAAGGACTTTCAATTCCTCATTAAAGGATACCTGTGACTTCTACGGAACTGTGAAACTCACACCAAACTTTCAATTCCTCATTAAAGGATACTTATTTGGATTATCCGCTACATCAACCTGATAGGTTCCCTTTCAATTCCTCATTAAAGGATACCACGGTTCTCCCCTCATTTTCACCGTTTTCCACCCTTCGGCTTTCAATTCCTCATTAAAGGATACCCTGTTGAAAAACTGCAGGATGCTCTTGGCGTCCATAACTTTCAATTCCTCATTAAAGGATACTTTCCTCTTGGAACGGGGTATATAGCCTTCCCCATCTTTCAATTCCTCATTAAAGGATACACAGGGTTCAGATAGCGATAACGGGTTACCTGGAGACTTTCAATTCCTCATTAAAGGATACTCTTTACAAAAATAGCTTAGCTTTATAATAAAGTCACTTTCAATTCCTCATTAAAGGATACAGAGGATTAAAAAAAGCAAAGAAAAACAGTTTGGAAATAGCTTTCAATTCCTCATTAAAGGATACCAGAAAATTCCACGCTTTCCACACTCACGCATTTCACTTTCAATTCCTCATTAAAGGATACCATACTCCACCCTTCGGGGAGAGTAAATTGTTTATCTTTCAATTCCTCATTAAAGGATACCACAATTTATGATAGTGGTGGAACTGGTCAAGATGCGAGTCTTTCAATTCCTCATTAAAGGATAC
>Ga0208151_100716_pt1 | contig 12393 bp, 10 predicted proteins | sample ECH_Bhost_MetaG_FD_187130 | JGI IMG/M metagenome (GOLD analysis project Ga0208151, IMG submission 187130) | Hot spring microbial mat communities from Yellowstone National Park, Wyoming, USA - ECH_B host_MetaG (SPAdes) (version 2) | ecosystem: Environmental > Aquatic > Thermal springs > Hot... | reverse complement strand
AGACCAGTTTTCTATATCAAGTTCTTCTTTCAATTCCTCATTAAAGGATACCACAAGCACAATAGCAAATAGTAGTAATAATAGTCACTTTCAATTCCTCATTAAAGGATACCGTTATCTTTTCGTAATGACTTAGTGATGTATTTTAAACTTTCAATTCCTCATTAAAGGATACTCACCATGACTATACCATGCCTCAAGTTCCCAATTTGGCTTTCAATTCCTCATTAAAGGATACAAGGGACGCACAGTATTTGAAGTCGCTACAGAACCCGACTTTCAATTCCTCATTAAAGGATACAAGACCAGTAGCACCTCACTGGATCACGCCGAAAAAGTTCCACTTTCAATTCCTCATTAAAGGATACGGTCCAAAACAACGCCGTTTTCAGGGCAACCCGCTTTTATGCTTTCAATTCCTCATTAAAGGATACTATTCGAACAGAGAGGAACAGCAATCTCGTCCTAGTGACTTTCAATTCCTCATTAAAGGATACTAGAAAGTTAATAAAAAAGAGAAAAGAGGGAGAACTCTAACTTTCAATTCCTCATTAAAGGATACACGCGGGAGTAGTTGTTCAGATCTCAGGCACAAACTCACTTTCAATTCCTCATTAAAGGATACCCTTAGCGTATCGGATATCGGCGAAAAACATGACGCCCTTTCAATTCCTCATTAAAGGATACAGGAAATTGTGCTTTCGTGCAACCTTGAAAACCTAACTTTCAATTCCTCATTAAAGGATACGTGCGGTTCAAGAGAACCACGATAGCGGAATTAGACTTTCAATTCCTCATTAAAGGATACAAAAGAAGCGGACAACTTTGAGTCCTTTCTCCGCGCGCATCTTTCAATTCCTCATTAAAGGATACTGCAGGCTACACGCAGTTTGTGGGAACCCTACCTTTGCTTTCAATTCCTCATTAAAGGATACTGGAGCTGGAGAAAATAAAGGCAATCAAAATACCAGCTGACTTTCAATTCCTCATTAAAGGATACCGTTGGTTTCTACACGGAAGGACGAGGCGCATCTAGAACTTTCAATTCCTCATTAAAGGATACCTTCGAGGAACTACCCCTCTACGAATATTTGGAAACACTTTCAATTCCTCATTAAAGGATACTGGAAAAAGCGTATCAGACACCGCTCGGTCGATTCCTCTTTCAATTCCTCATTAAAGGATACAGGAAAAGAAGCAAGCGGAGCGCGCTATAATGGACAAAATCTTTCAATTCCTCATTAAAGGATACAGAAAAGAGACCGTCGCTTCCATCATCTTCTCTTGCGCGCTTTCAATTCCTCATTAAAGGATACGAACTTTCCCAGCGGTGCGGGTGTTTTGTATGTTCACTTTCAATTCCTCATTAAAGGATACTGAGGTGAAGAGTATGAGCGAGCAAAATGTAAGTGAACTTTCAATTCCTCATTAAAGGATACAAACGTGTTTGTTTGAAGTATGAGTGCACCAACGGTTACTTTCAATTCCTCATTAAAGGATACAAGCGGTTGAAAATCTGCCTCCCACTCCTTTCCCAGAACACTTTCAATTCCTCATTAAAGGATACAAGAGCTCGACGACATTTAGCACAACAAAACGCTAATCACTTTCAATTCCTCATTAAAGGATACATGAAGACGAGGGAGGTCAAGCGGAGATAGTATATATCGACTTTCAATTCCTCATTAAAGGATACTGAACCAATCCTCCATGTATACATCGCAACGTCTTGAACTTTCAATTCCTCATTAAAGGATACGGGGAAAGGGATTGAATTTCGCTCTCCTCGACCTGAAAGCTTTCAATTCCTCATTAAAGGATACTGGATGGTGTAGACGTGGATGGGGAAGGGTACCTAAACTTTCAATTCCTCATTAAAGGATACAAGAATGGTGCGCAGTTCAAAAAAGAGGATGCAGAAAAACTTTCAATTCCTCATTAAAGGATACAAGGAAGTTGTGATACCAATAATGCACAAGCTGGGTGAAACTTTCAATTCCTCATTAAAGGATACCTGTTTCAAAGTAAACCCTGCGATTACACCCCTCGACCTTTCAATTCCTCATTAAAGGATACAAGAAGATCAAAGGGAAGAACAAAGGGAACCCGTAGACTTTCAATTCCTCATTAAAGGATACCAGGTGGTAACGTAGTGTAGACGGTGAACTCTCCAAACGCTTTCAATTCCTCATTAAAGGATACTTAGAATTGTCGAAAGTATCCGCAGAACAAGCACTTCTTTCAATTCCTCATTAAAGGATACCTTGGGAGGAAATCAGGAAAGAACTAGAAGAATTGACTTTCAATTCCTCATTAAAGGATACATGCATTGGCTACTATACATGTATTTGAAGATGTTACTCTTTCAATTCCTCATTAAAGGATACTGTGTAGTCGCACAGTGCCTAGTTCAAATAATCCCTTTGACTTTCAATTCCTCATTAAAGGATACTTTGAAACCCACATATATTACGTCGTTTGCAGGCGTAACTTTCAATTCCTCATTAAAGGATACCAGCCTCATCAATTAGCCCCGTCTTGTAATACGTATATACTTTCAATTCCTCATTAAAGGATACAAGGCAACAACGCAATTTACCTTATTAACAATGTTCGCCTTTCAATTCCTCATTAAAGGATACCTGTACTTCCGCTTCGTTCTGCGTGTCGTAATCGTAAACTTTCAATTCCTCATTAAAGGATACCCCACCTTCACTTTTCTCTAGCTCATGGAACACTCACTTTCAATTCCTCATTAAAGGATACCGTATCCGCTTCGTTCTGCGTGTCGTAATCGTAAACTTTCAATTCCTCATTAAAGGATACCCCACCTTCACTTTTCTCTAGCTCATGGAACACTCACTTTCAATTCCTCATTAAAGGATACCAATTCATATGGCACACAAGTAGTTATACCGCTAAAACTTTCAATTCCTCATTAAAGGATACTATGTAACCGTCAAAACCAGCGCCTAACACCACTATGACTTTCAATTCCTCATTAAAGGATACAGCACGAAAGTGCTAAGGTTAATGCAAGAATATGATGAGGCTTTCAATTCCTCATTAAAGGATACCTTGCAACGTTGGAGCTGAGGATACGCATCACCAACTTTCAATTCCTCATTAAAGGATACCGAAAGTAAGTCTAGAGGAGTTATACGAGAACCTAACACTTTCAATTCCTCATTAAAGGATACTGATTGAGGAGCTAGGGCAAGAGTACCTTGCGTTTGACCTTTCAATTCCTCATTAAAGGATACATTGGCTAGTCTTCTCGCTTTGTTCATTAGATGATTGCTTTCAATTCCTCATTAAAGGATACTATACTGCTAGAGGTCGACTACTATTGCGACACCTTTTTGCTTTCAATTCCTCATTAAAGGATACCTAGTTGGGTCATCAGTCGGCTCTGGAAGAAGGGACTCTTTCAATTCCTCATTAAAGGATACAGGGTGTGAAGCTGAGGAACTTATAGCAGAGGCTGCTTTCAATTCCTCATTAAAGGATACCGCGATTACACCCCTGCTCCTCAAGACCGCCAAACAGACTTTCAATTCCTCATTAAAGGATACTTGAACAACAATTTGCACAGTCAGACCACTGATTGGCCTTTCAATTCCTCATTAAAGGATACCTACTTACTTCTGGTGTTACCTATGCAATTAGGTATCTTTCAATTCCTCATTAAAGGATACAGAAGTAAGTAGAAAGCCAAGAAGGACGCCAACAAGAGTTCTTTCAATTCCTCATTAAAGGATACTTCAGAAAGCCACAGATAACTTCACAACTTATGGTCTTTCAATTCCTCATTAAAGGATACTTGACAATTCTAAACGCTCTAGTCTGGCGACGTAACGACTTTCAATTCCTCATTAAAGGATACAGTCAAAACATCGAAGAATTAAAAACAATATTTCGCTTTCAATTCCTCATTAAAGGATACTGTGTTCAAACTGCGGACTCGTAATAGAGGAATCAATAATCTTTCAATTCCTCATTAAAGGATACAACAATCCGAAAGCAAAGAAGCCTTCAACCACCTTTTCGCTTTCAATTCCTCATTAAAGGATACTCGATATTCGCTATCGAGGTTAGTGAAACGATTTTGTTCTTTCAATTCCTCATTAAAGGATACCCACCTATACCTGTGAACGCTAACAGTGCAGTAACTTCTTTCAATTCCTCATTAAAGGATACTGGAGTCAAAGCTAGTAGCACGCACACGGTAGTAACTTTCAATTCCTCATTAAAGGATACGCGGGCGGAGTCAATGCGGTATATACCGCATTGAACAACTTTCAATTCCTCATTAAAGGATACAAACTTGGGACAAGCTTGAGAAAAGTGGTTGGAGTATCTTTCAATTCCTCATTAAAGGATACATGAACCCTAGTACCTACGGTGGTGTCTTTGAGTTGAACTTTCAATTCCTCATTAAAGGATACTTTGGTCTTGTAGCTGAATGAATCCCTCCAAAGTTCTTTCAATTCCTCATTAAAGGATACGCGTAAATAGTTGCGGAAAGCCAGAAACAAAATAGCACCACTTTCAATTCCTCATTAAAGGATACAAGGTTCTAATCCTTTCGCATAAAGTATAAAAATACTTTCAATTCCTCATTAAAGGATACGACATTCGACAATCCAAAGCGAGCTTTGGGTTACTTAAGTATAAAAATACTTTCAATTCCTCATTAAAGGATACTCGAGAATTCTTGTGCGTGAAACTGTCTTGAGTTATTTCTTTCAATTCCTCATTAAAGGATACCTTTAAAGTCAATTCGCTCAACTCTTTTGTTGCTTCTCTCTTTCAATTCCTCATTAAAGGATACAAACAACAACAAAAGAAGCGGTTCATGGCGCTTTTCCTTTCAATTCCTCATTAAAGGATACTTATGAAATCATAGCCAATCAAACCCTCGCTTAAGCCATTACTTTCAATTCCTCATTAAAGGATACTCGTTGGAGTTCCGAAGTAGAGGATGCCGACCATACCCTTTCAATTCCTCATTAAAGGATACCAAAAATTGGAAAAAGGGAATTATAAGGGTGAGAATAAAACTTTCAATTCCTCATTAAAGGATACCCAAAACCGTTCGATTTGGGCAAGTTCTACCTCTTCTCTTTCAATTCCTCATTAAAGGATACTGAGTTGTTGTGACGTTATTTTGTTGATAACGTTTGTATCTTTCAATTCCTCATTAAAGGATACTGCTTGATATCTAGTGTGAAGAAGAATGACTTTAACTTTCAATTCCTCATTAAAGGATACACGCGCCCCAATACTCGTCGTTCATACTTCACTCACCCGACTTTCAATTCCTCATTAAAGGATACCGTAAATTTTGCAACGTCAAGGGAAAACGAGCGTGATTCTTTCAATTCCTCATTAAAGGATACAGAGACTTACATAGCCATTATAAGTCTTTTAAACACTTTCAATTCCTCATTAAAGGATACCCGTCGTTACCATACGTACTAGGAACGGGTAGTACCCTTTCAATTCCTCATTAAAGGATACAAATCCCCCCCGTTTTTTCCTATGAAACTGAAGGGCTTTCAATTCCTCATTAAAGGATACTTCCTATATATGAACTTGAGGAAAAAGTATGAAAAAACTTTCAATTCCTCATTAAAGGATACCTATCAAATGTGGTTTACCTTGTATGACACCTTCATAAATCTTTCAATTCCTCATTAAAGGATACATTATATAAGGTTACCGAAAGAAGAGAAATTTACATTAACTTTCAATTCCTCATTAAAGGATACCGCACTAATAGGGTTCAGGATAGCGGACTTAGCGAAAGCTTTCAATTCCTCATTAAAGGATACTTCAGAAGTCACAAGTGGGTTCACTACGACGAAAGCTTTCAATTCCTCATTAAAGGATACGTAGGCTTCTAGAAACACTTGCCGAAGTTGTAGAGTCACTTTCAATTCCTCATTAAAGGATACTCAGCTGTAAGCTTACAATCCTGAATACAATACTTAACTTTCAATTCCTCATTAAAGGATACTTACTGTTAATGTGCAGTACACTGCGACACTCACCTACATCTTTCAATTCCTCATTAAAGGATACCAATCGCATCATAAACCAAAGAATGACCAACATTTGCGTTGTCTTTCAATTCCTCATTAAAGGATACGTGAGTATGACCCTGTGGAAGACGTTTTTTTGGTGAAAGAACTTTCAATTCCTCATTAAAGGATACTATATACGAGCCAAAGTGGTTCGTTCAACAGCTTATCTTTCAATTCCTCATTAAAGGATACCGAGCCAAAAGAGCACTGGCCTGAGAACATTTTAGGCTTTCAATTCCTCATTAAAGGATACCGGCTTCTAATTTTTTTAGGTTTTCGCGCTTTCTTTAACTTTCAATTCCTCATTAAAGGATACCAGGGTTGCCATTGCTTTCATTAATAAGATAGACAGTAACTTTCAATTCCTCATTAAAGGATACCACAGTCTATCCCTACAGGCGTGACTGCTTCGCTTCCGTCTTTCAATTCCTCATTAAAGGATACGCGAACTAATTAACTCTGAAGCTGTAATAATCCCAATCACTTTCAATTCCTCATTAAAGGATACGTAATAGAAACAAGGGTTACACCAACAAAGTTTGTTACAATCTTTCAATTCCTCATTAAAGGATACACGTTTTTGTACATGAGCTCATACATTGTGCGTTACCTCTCTTTCAATTCCTCATTAAAGGATACCATATTTCAACAATTAAGAAATGAGAAAGTTGGATATAACTTTCAATTCCTCATTAAAGGATACCAATAGATACATGCCAGATGGAATATCGTTGTAGGTGGTTCTTTCAATTCCTCATTAAAGGATACAGGAACAGAGTGGAGAAACGTCTGAATCGGAAGACTTTCAATTCCTCATTAAAGGATACTGAAAGTCGTGTGACGGTTGATGAAGTCATAACCTATTAACTTTCAATTCCTCATTAAAGGATACGAACATTGAAGGCAAATACAAAGTAAGTGCTGAGCTCTTTCAATTCCTCATTAAAGGATACTGAGTTAGAAAGGGTCGACGTGCGTTTTGTGTTGTCTTTCAATTCCTCATTAAAGGATACTCAAATATTTTCGCAATGTATGGTATATCATTGGGGTCTTTCAATTCCTCATTAAAGGATACATTATTACATAAAGGGGATTTTTTTAAAAAATTAACCTTTCAATTCCTCATTAAAGGATACCAGAATGACGAAACGTTTGATACAAAAGAGGAAGAGCACTTTCAATTCCTCATTAAAGGATACAGAGGCCAACTTTTTGAGTTGGCTTACGACGACTTAGGCTTTCAATTCCTCATTAAAGGATACCCGAGGCTTGTTCTCTCAACACTTCAGGCTGGTAACTTTCAATTCCTCATTAAAGGATACTCAGGCGTATACTAGCGTTATCAAGTCCCTTCTTCCCTTTCAATTCCTCATTAAAGGATACCGAAGAACGTAAGGAACGTCTGTTACAAGCGTTAAACTTTCAATTCCTCATTAAAGGATACATTTGACGACACTAGTTCAGAGTACATTTATGCAGTCTTTCAATTCCTCATTAAAGGATACAGGATTGAAAGTTAAGAATGGAGTGAAGGAAATAGTTGACTTTCAATTCCTCATTAAAGGATACAAACAGGTCTCAAAGGCTACCTCGCCGCCCTACTCCACATCTTTCAATTCCTCATTAAAGGATACAGTGGTATGAAAAAACTGGGGTGAGCTCGGGTATGCCTACTTTCAATTCCTCATTAAAGGATACCGAAGCGATGGCAGAGCTAATAACTACTGTCCGAAAGCTTTTCTTTCAATTCCTCATTAAAGGATACAGTAGTCTTTTAATAGGACGTCCACGGTAGTGTTACTTACTTTCAATTCCTCATTAAAGGATACATGCCTAAGGGTATTGCTTTAGAGGCCGACATACCTTTCTTTCAATTCCTCATTAAAGGATACCGACGATTCGAAGATTATGCGTTTCAATTTTCCAAAGCTGTCTTTCAATTCCTCATTAAAGGATACGTGAGTGGATATGAGTGAACAAATAGTCTTTTTCACTTTCAATTCCTCATTAAAGGATACAGGGTAAAGAATCCCAAAAGCACATTGAGCAAGAGGCTTTCAATTCCTCATTAAAGGATACGAAACGTATGTCTCCACCAACGAATGGGGACGTAATTCTTTCAATTCCTCATTAAAGGATACGTTTTATCACCAATGCCTTCAATCATCGACAACCCGCTTTCAATTCCTCATTAAAGGATACTAGAATACGGTTCACCTGAAGCCAATGCACCACCACTTTCAATTCCTCATTAAAGGATACAAGGTACCCACACCTCTCAAGTATTTCTAAGTGGTCTTTCAATTCCTCATTAAAGGATACTCCGCCACGAATCTAGGTGGTACGCCAGTAGGAGTCTTTCAATTCCTCATTAAAGGATACTAGTGTTGCTCAATCCACAAATCACAAGAGTGATCTTTCAATTCCTCATTAAAGGATACCTACTTTGTTTGTTATCAGTTCCGTTTGTATCTTCCGTCTTTCAATTCCTCATTAAAGGATACGTGAAGAAGAGAAGGGGAGCGTTCCACGTGTACGCTTTCAATTCCTCATTAAAGGATACACCAAAGAGACAGTATTTTATTCTGTCGTTAGCAACTTTCAATTCCTCATTAAAGGATACCCGCGCTCTTGCTCCAATTATAAGCGCGATTCTAAACTTTCAATTCCTCATTAAAGGATACGTTCGAGAGACTGCACTCACGTATTTCGATAATAACTTTCAATTCCTCATTAAAGGATACCGCTTTCATATATTCACACTTAAAGCGCATGTAATATCTTTCAATTCCTCATTAAAGGATACACAAAGCACATATGTTAGAACAAACTTTGTGTCTGGTCTTTCAATTCCTCATTAAAGGATACGACGTATTGTTCTATCACTCGCAAATTTTTGTATTTTTTCCTTTCAATTCCTCATTAAAGGATACAAGTTCGAGCAAAACTACCGTGAGCAACCATTGCCCTACTTTCAATTCCTCATTAAAGGATACTTCCAGAAACGAAACGTGAGATGAGCAACTGAACTCTTTCAATTCCTCATTAAAGGATACCAATTCCTTGTAGAAACATTTGAAAAAAGTTGAACATTTCTTTCAATTCCTCATTAAAGGATACTTGTATGGAATGGCATTGCTTATCTTGTTATTCATTCTTTCAATTCCTCATTAAAGGATACTCGTATCAGTTCACAATACAAGCATTATAGCCCAATCACTTTCAATTCCTCATTAAAGGATACATGCGCGCTTTGGATTATCGAAACCTTTTTCAATTTGTATCTTTCAATTCCTCATTAAAGGATACACTCTTAAGCAATTTCAAGTGTATAAGGGTCTATGGCGCTTTCAATTCCTCATTAAAGGATACAAAAGTACTCTGTTACCTACTTGCCTCGACACATGTACCGCTTTCAATTCCTCATTAAAGGATACCAACCTTCATTAATCGAAAAGTATGTTTCAAGTAGTTACCTTTCAATTCCTCATTAAAGGATACTTACCGCAAGGCGAATATTTACTAGTGCACCCAATTCCAACTTTCAATTCCTCATTAAAGGATACTGGTACAGTTGTTGAGAGAAGCAGGCGCACCTGACTTTCAATTCCTCATTAAAGGATACCGACAGTTCAAGTGATTTAAGTGAAGAAAGTGATACCTTTCAATTCCTCATTAAAGGATACAGAACGTTTATTGTTGATTGCCCTGCTTGTGATGCAGTAACATCTTTCAATTCCTCATTAAAGGATACCGAGCTTGTTCGGAGGCTTGACGACCTAGAGGTCAACTTTCAATTCCTCATTAAAGGATACCAAGAAATCAAGTCTGAAATAAAGGAGATAGAAAAGCTCTTTCAATTCCTCATTAAAGGATACAGAGGAAGGTGAAATAATGCTTCCTTCAGTCATACGTCCTTTCAATTCCTCATTAAAGGATACAAATGTTTGTTTTGCGTTTTTTTGTTGAAAATTGCGCTTTCAATTCCTCATTAAAGGATACGTTCCTAATTCTAAGGTGAATAATGCTGATAGCTACTTTCAATTCCTCATTAAAGGATACTCGTCGCACGTGTGCGTGCATAGTATACCTGCATTCTTTCAATTCCTCATTAAAGGATACCGAGTCTTTCGAGTCGAGCAATGTAACGCCTAATTGTGCTTTCAATTCCTCATTAAAGGATACGGGAAAACACTATTAAAGCGCATGCTTCAATTTTGAGACTTTCAATTCCTCATTAAAGGATACGCTTTTTTAGCAGGCACTCTCACTCTTTCTTTTACTGGCTTTCAATTCCTCATTAAAGGATACCAACGACGTCAAGAATTGTGGTGCTGGCATAACGTACCTTTCAATTCCTCATTAAAGGATACAGAAAAGAAGAAAATAGTAGCTCAAGCAATTAAAGACTTCTTTCAATTCCTCATTAAAGGATACTGTTACCTTTAGCAAGGAGTTACCATAAGATAGTAATCTTTCAATTCCTCATTAAAGGATACCACTGAAATAGCCTATGCCAGCACCAACTATTGCGACTTTCAATTCCTCATTAAAGGATACGAGATAAGAATGGAAAAGTGATTTACTTCACATTTTAATACTTTCAATTCCTCATTAAAGGATACGGCGAGTGGAACGTTCCAATTCCCACAGGGAAATCCTTTCAATTCCTCATTAAAGGATACATTTGTTCGAAGTAGTTACTACCCACCTTCATTAATCTTTCAATTCCTCATTAAAGGATACCTGTTTGCTTTCTGGTGTTTAAGAACCACAATATTACTTTCAATTCCTCATTAAAGGATACAATAAAGGGATTGGAACACTTTGGTCATGTTGGTAAAATCTTTCAATTCCTCATTAAAGGATACTTGGTGCTGAGGATGTTAAGCGCCTTCTCATCAACTTTCAATTCCTCATTAAAGGATACAATACCGATCACTACGTGCAATTGTTTGCCATATATAGCTTTCAATTCCTCATTAAAGGATACGGTGGACGTCTAGGGGTTGGATGCGTAATTGGTGCCTTTCAATTCCTCATTAAAGGATACTGATAGGTGCAGGTGGTGGTGGGGGTGGTGTAAATGCTAACTTTCAATTCCTCATTAAAGGATACTTGAGTACATCGCCCCACGTTTCACATTGCTGGAGCTGCTTTCAATTCCTCATTAAAGGATACTTGATAACACCTGTGCTTCTGTGGTAACCCCTTAACACCTTTCAATTCCTCATTAAAGGATACGTGGTATGCCTTGTTTTGGTTCTAATGGCATGTATATGCTTTCAATTCCTCATTAAAGGATACAGAGAAGGGGAATTCGTGTTACCAATTCACTTATTCACCTTTCAATTCCTCATTAAAGGATACCTGGGCTTAAAAAGGCTCGTGAACATTTGCGTACAGCTTTCAATTCCTCATTAAAGGATACCTGGTCTGGCTCAAGTGCCCACGCCCGAAGGGAAAGGGGACCTTTCAATTCCTCATTAAAGGATACCATCACTCATCCACCTCTGTTTCTTCTTCTCGCATATCATCTTTCAATTCCTCATTAAAGGATACTTGTTAATCACCATAACAGTGTGAACCCAATAACGTCGGCTTTCAATTCCTCATTAAAGGATACTGGTGCTGTGCTTATCCAAATTACCCCTGTATTGTTCTTTCAATTCCTCATTAAAGGATACACAAGGGGCATTATTCTTTTATCGCTAAGCGCTTAACATACCTTTCAATTCCTCATTAAAGGATACCTTCAACCACTACGTCAACGCCAAAGGTACCTGACTTTCAATTCCTCATTAAAGGATACGCACAATTTTGTAGACCTCATAGCCGTGGAAGTCTTCTTTCAATTCCTCATTAAAGGATACTAGTAATGCGAATACAAACCACTCAATTATCACAGGAAGCTTTCAATTCCTCATTAAAGGATACAGGCGGTGGGCTGATAAACGTCTACCTAATCCGCACAGAGCTTTCAATTCCTCATTAAAGGATACTATCCAGGGTGGCGTCGGCAATATACTCACTGGATAGTGAACTTTCAATTCCTCATTAAAGGATACTAGTTGGTCTAGCTGTCGGCGCAACTCGTGGTGTTTACAAAGCCCTCTTTCAATTCCTCATTAAAGGATACATGAAATAGCGCAGATAGCCGAAAAGCTGCACCTACCCACTTTCAATTCCTCATTAAAGGATACTCACCGAAGAATAACACCACAGCTTGACCGGCAGATTGAACTTTCAATTCCTCATTAAAGGATACCAGCAGCGACACCCTTCGTTTCACCCACTACGTTTA
>Ga0208151_100715_pt1 | contig 12410 bp, 8 predicted proteins | sample ECH_Bhost_MetaG_FD_187130 | JGI IMG/M metagenome (GOLD analysis project Ga0208151, IMG submission 187130) | Hot spring microbial mat communities from Yellowstone National Park, Wyoming, USA - ECH_B host_MetaG (SPAdes) (version 2) | ecosystem: Environmental > Aquatic > Thermal springs > Hot... | reverse complement strand
AATAGGCCTAGCTCGTAGACGATAGCTAACATAACCCAAAACCCTATCTGTTTTAAGGATACATGGTAATCTCATAAGCTTTCGTGTAAGAATAGGTAAAAACTTTCAATTCCTCATTAAAGGATACCGTGGTGGTCATCACTGCTTAAGCTCAACAGATTCTTGCTTTCAATTCCTCATTAAAGGATACACAGAGTTTCCCGCCACAGAGTTTCGAGGATATTCCTTTCAATTCCTCATTAAAGGATACTCGGAGGTGACATATGTTTCACCAAACACTATAACACAGCTTTCAATTCCTCATTAAAGGATACGCGGGCTTACGAAAACCAGCGACTATCCAGGAACTTCTTTCAATTCCTCATTAAAGGATACTTAATGCCGCACCCGGTGGAGGAGGTGTCGACGTCAGCTTTCAATTCCTCATTAAAGGATACCTAAAAACGTATGTCGCGCCAACTGGTAACCCACAGAACTTTCAATTCCTCATTAAAGGATACAAATTCTACCATTTCAGTGGAATTCTTTAACTCACACTTTCAATTCCTCATTAAAGGATACATGCGTAATTACGCACCGCAACTAGTTAAGGCTTACTCTTCTTTCAATTCCTCATTAAAGGATACAGTATATTGCTGTGTCTGTATATTAGAGACATCTGTGCTCTTTCAATTCCTCATTAAAGGATACCGGGATAAACAAACACATGCCCGACAGACTCGCTTTGTAGCTTTCAATTCCTCATTAAAGGATACGAAGAGTATCTAAAGGGATATAGAGCGGGTTGGAAAACTTTCAATTCCTCATTAAAGGATACGAACACCAACAAGCGACGCGATAGAACTAAGCGCTTATTCTTTCAATTCCTCATTAAAGGATACTTGGTCTAACGCACAGAGCCATCCCGATTGGGTTCTTAACTTTCAATTCCTCATTAAAGGATACTACTCATACGTTTCGGTTCAATTGAGAACCTCGTAACTTTCAATTCCTCATTAAAGGATACCACTCTTTGCCTTCGCCACGATCGACTACCCACGTCTTTCAATTCCTCATTAAAGGATACCATCATCGGCGACTGTCTAAGAAAAATGGCAGAAATCTTTCAATTCCTCATTAAAGGATACTAGCACCCGCAAATATGACATTGCTTGAGGCTCTTCACTTTCAATTCCTCATTAAAGGATACCCCTTCCCGTGTTATTACCACTTGTGATAAACCAAATTCTTTCAATTCCTCATTAAAGGATACCAACGAAACCCAGAACGGACATGTCGTACCCTTGCTGTGACTTTCAATTCCTCATTAAAGGATACAATAGTGAAGAGTATGAGAGGTTGATGAGGGAAGCAACTTTCAATTCCTCATTAAAGGATACCAGAACCTTTGACTTCTGTTGCAGTGAGTGCTTTCTGAACTTTCAATTCCTCATTAAAGGATACAGCTTACACCAATACAGCCAATGGTTTCTATAAGTAACCTTTCAATTCCTCATTAAAGGATACCCCATTTAGGGAACTAGCAGAAAACAAGGAAGCAATGCAACTTTCAATTCCTCATTAAAGGATACAAAATGGTGGTTTGCTTTTTTAATCAGCACACTTGTTTCTTTCAATTCCTCATTAAAGGATACCAACGGTACCCACAAGGTGTGCAAGCTTCGCAACCGAAAACTTTCAATTCCTCATTAAAGGATACGAATGCCAATGGACTTAGTACAGTTGAGCCTTGCAACTTTCAATTCCTCATTAAAGGATACAACACTTGACGAAATGAGGCAGGCGCTTGCGCTGGACTTTCAATTCCTCATTAAAGGATACGCAAAACAAGGACACCTTGAGGTGTTTAGTATAGCTACTTTCAATTCCTCATTAAAGGATACCCGCTTTACTATTTCGCTTGCCGCAGGACAAGCGAATAATCTTTCAATTCCTCATTAAAGGATACCAGTTGGACGCATCGATGCGTACTACGCTGAGATAAAGCCTTTCAATTCCTCATTAAAGGATACCGATGTCAGGTATCAACTTAGACATGACCGCTGCCATTTTCTTTCAATTCCTCATTAAAGGATACCAAGCTATAAACGGGTAAGTTCTTCCTTCCCCTGTTTTTCTTTCAATTCCTCATTAAAGGATACCTAATATATTTTTCGACTATACTAGTACGATAAAATCTTTCAATTCCTCATTAAAGGATACAATAACGGCTTAAAGAAATTATTGCCCTATCCTGGTGCTTTCAATTCCTCATTAAAGGATACTAGATTTAGCTCCTATAAGACTAATTCAAACCAAACCTTTCAATTCCTCATTAAAGGATACTGAAACAAGCTGTTGGTGCAGTAACTGCGTGGCTCTCGTCTTTCAATTCCTCATTAAAGGATACCACACTTTCAATCACCTAAAAGCGATAGTATGCTATCTTTCAATTCCTCATTAAAGGATACCTCCAAATCGCAAACGGAATAAACGAACAAGATGAGCTTTCAATTCCTCATTAAAGGATACAAGTGGATTTGGGCACAGCGCAGCGCGCAGTGTGGTCTTTCAATTCCTCATTAAAGGATACACGAAAGTGGTGGCAATGAGGGCATGGCTTGTTTGGCCCTTTCAATTCCTCATTAAAGGATACAAGTTCACACTTGCTATGATTGTTGGTGCAGTATCAAACTTTCAATTCCTCATTAAAGGATACAGGTCTAAGCACGCCAATAATAAAAACCCATTTCCGCTTTGACTTTCAATTCCTCATTAAAGGATACAGGGTGACGCAGTTCATTACTGCGCTTCATGCGAATACTTTCAATTCCTCATTAAAGGATACTCCCACAGGTAATCACTGGGAAACGCTTGCTGGAATCTTTCAATTCCTCATTAAAGGATACAATAATAGCGCAGGATATTCTTGCCGGGTTGCACGACTCTTTCAATTCCTCATTAAAGGATACAAGCAATCCGTGTCGTAGCCATTTTCTTGTCCACACCATTCTTTCAATTCCTCATTAAAGGATACAAGTTATTCAGATAGCGACATTTTGGCTTATTTTGAATACTTTCAATTCCTCATTAAAGGATACCTAACCAAGGGGCGTCGAACATTGCCCCCACGAGTGTGGTCTTTCAATTCCTCATTAAAGGATACCGATTTGCGACAACCGTGGCACCCGAAATTGGGTTACCTTTCAATTCCTCATTAAAGGATACATGGACAGGTTCAACTCGCAACAGGATGCGCCTATAACTTTCAATTCCTCATTAAAGGATACCGTAACGATATTGGCAGACAGCAACAACACGGGCGTAATTCTTTCAATTCCTCATTAAAGGATACAGGCGCACGGATAGTCAGAGCTTTTTTTGTCGGATTATCTTTCAATTCCTCATTAAAGGATACTGAGCGTCGTTTTTCGGGTTGTTGTTAACATTTCCCCTTTCAATTCCTCATTAAAGGATACATTAACGTGTTAAACGAAAACATGCCCACTGGTCTCTTTCAATTCCTCATTAAAGGATACTTGTACCCAGTTGTTCACTGCAGTTTCGGGACTAGGTACTTTCAATTCCTCATTAAAGGATACTCTTAATTATCCGCACCCAGGGGAACTCGCGTCGAATTCTTTCAATTCCTCATTAAAGGATACTCAACAAATACTTGAATCGCTCAAAGTCGTTCAACCTTCTTTCAATTCCTCATTAAAGGATACACGTCTCCTGCTGACAACTTTATACTGACACGATTAGTCTTTCAATTCCTCATTAAAGGATACGCGCTTGCGAACATTCTCGTGTTCGGTGATTTCTACATCTTTCAATTCCTCATTAAAGGATACCGGCATATCAGGCGTGTACCAAGACCTCGTTGCGTTTGTCTTTCAATTCCTCATTAAAGGATACCACCCGTGTGGGTGAGGCTAAGCGCGCCTACCTAAGCTTTCAATTCCTCATTAAAGGATACTTAACGTGACGGCTCCACTGATGGTACCACTCGCCGTCTTTCAATTCCTCATTAAAGGATACCTTTCTCGCTAGGGTAAGCCGAGGGCGCTCGAAGCGACTTTCAATTCCTCATTAAAGGATACCGGGTAGCCGCGCCCCCTGTTTTGGAGGAACCGGTGAACACTTTCAATTCCTCATTAAAGGATACTCTTGTGCGCTGTATTTGTAAGCGTATAGTAAAGCGTCTTTCAATTCCTCATTAAAGGATACCATAATACTCGAACGGTTTATAGAGAAATTCACTACTTTCAATTCCTCATTAAAGGATACGGTTTCTGCGCGTTTTGAGGGCGAGGAGGAGATCGTCTTTCAATTCCTCATTAAAGGATACTGAGGGAATACAAATTAATGTAGTCTTTCAGTTTGCAGGACCTTTCAATTCCTCATTAAAGGATACGGAAAAAGCATCGACCCACTGATTTGTGAGTGAAGCTTTCAATTCCTCATTAAAGGATACTTATGCGCCTTACAAGTCTGTGTTAACAGAAGAAGACTTTCAATTCCTCATTAAAGGATACCAAGAACAATTCAACTGTATTCGTCGAGGGGATACCTTTCAATTCCTCATTAAAGGATACCCAAAATTCTCACGAACTCTTCCGAATTGTTAGTGAACTTTCAATTCCTCATTAAAGGATACTCAATCTGCGTGAAGAAGTGAGCTTTTGCTAAAACTTTCAATTCCTCATTAAAGGATACTGAAGCGGAAATTTTAAGTGAAACTCAAATAGTGAATATCTTTCAATTCCTCATTAAAGGATACTTGGAAGCATACTCAGGCGTGGCTATAACAGTGTCCTTTCAATTCCTCATTAAAGGATACTGAATTATGAAAATAGTAGGCATATTCGCGTTCTTCACTTTCAATTCCTCATTAAAGGATACCGAAACAATAACTCTAGATGTTGGTCAATATTTGTTGCTTTCAATTCCTCATTAAAGGATACTGGAATCGTTTGTGGGTAAGACGGTCAAAGTAAGGGCTAACTTTCAATTCCTCATTAAAGGATACCATACCACATTATTGAGTTCAAGCGAATCGATTGGATAGCTTTCAATTCCTCATTAAAGGATACTATCACCATTTATAAATATGGTCAAACCGCATAAACTTTCAATTCCTCATTAAAGGATACAAGCGGAAGAACTCGTGTTAAAAGCGGCAAGAGAGTGGAACTTTCAATTCCTCATTAAAGGATACAACACAGGTTTATAAGTGCCGCACAGTTTCTTAATTGAAACTTTCAATTCCTCATTAAAGGATACGATTCGTAATCACTGGAACCTCCCCCTCCTTTTCCATCTTTCAATTCCTCATTAAAGGATACGAGGATGGCCTCATTCTCCACTGGTTCTAGTATAGACTTTCAATTCCTCATTAAAGGATACTCAGGGATGAGAGGATGTCAGTGAAACCCCACTTGTGACTTTCAATTCCTCATTAAAGGATACTCGAAGTGGTTGTGGGTTCCCCGTAACGAGATGGGTGCTTTCAATTCCTCATTAAAGGATACCCATGTAGACATCAGCTATGAATCCCGCATCTAACTTTCAATTCCTCATTAAAGGATACTGAGACAAGCAGAATATTTTTATTTTAAAATTATGAATCTTTCAATTCCTCATTAAAGGATACAGATTCTTGTCTGGCAAAAAGCGACATGGGGTTCATACTTTCAATTCCTCATTAAAGGATACCGACTCTATCTTTGTCGGCACTTCTCTTGATGACGACCTTTCAATTCCTCATTAAAGGATACCTAATTCAAACGGGACGAGTCAAAATCAGTGGATTTTTTTCTTTCAATTCCTCATTAAAGGATACCTAATCGAATTCAAGAAAATAGAGTGGATTGAGATTGACTTTCAATTCCTCATTAAAGGATACCTGTTAAAACTTTTACGATTTTCCGCTCAACCCCTAGCTTTCAATTCCTCATTAAAGGATACCAGCATCAACAAATAAAAGCTATGATTTTGAGTTATTTATCTTTCAATTCCTCATTAAAGGATACGGGGTAAAGACGCACCCTCGTAAGCTTGCGTGGCATGCATCTTTCAATTCCTCATTAAAGGATACTACGAAGCCGCGTTGAAGAATGGCTACAAGACACGATTTCTTTCAATTCCTCATTAAAGGATACAAGGTTTGACCGCGAAACACAAACACTGCGTAGGCCTTTCAATTCCTCATTAAAGGATACTGGATGTTTTTCTCGAAAGGTGGTCTTAAGATGATAAAGCTTTCAATTCCTCATTAAAGGATACTTACAAAAACAAACACAAGTGTTGTGAAATAGTAAATCTTTCAATTCCTCATTAAAGGATACTGCAAGCCATGCGCCCAAACGCGCTTCTGTGTTCGCTTTCAATTCCTCATTAAAGGATACTTGCTTCCGATGTGAACACTGTCGAAGAAAACTATACTTTCAATTCCTCATTAAAGGATACGTGTGTCGAACTGCCCCAGCCGCGAAGGCTCGATTGCCTTTCAATTCCTCATTAAAGGATACGGAAGGCCTCCACCCGCTCTACGCCGTGATGATTGAAACAACTTTCAATTCCTCATTAAAGGATACCAGATTGAACCCGTTTTCAATTACACAATAGTTGAAAACTTTCAATTCCTCATTAAAGGATACTGACTCCTGCGCAGGATGCCTGGGACGTTGCCTAGGACTTTCAATTCCTCATTAAAGGATACTTGAAGGCGCGCTTTACCAAAACAAAAATGTTTCAATCTTTCAATTCCTCATTAAAGGATACTGACGAGGATACACTCAAAGTGGTGGCGGTTAAAGCTTTCAATTCCTCATTAAAGGATACTGAAGGAGAGGGTTGTGAACAAGCTGAGAGCTGTATCTTTCAATTCCTCATTAAAGGATACGCACAGAGCTATCGTGAACGTCCAGACGTCATAAAACTTTCAATTCCTCATTAAAGGATACAGAACCCACCTTCAAGCATGCTCCACGTTTGTCCTCTTTCAATTCCTCATTAAAGGATACAGACGTGTTACAAAGCGAAGCAGGGGAAGAGTATTATCTTTCAATTCCTCATTAAAGGATACAGGTAATACTCAAATCGCTGGTTGTTACTCCTCAACTTTCAATTCCTCATTAAAGGATACACGACAGTGGCGAAATAGTGGTCGACGCGGCACCTTCTTTCAATTCCTCATTAAAGGATACCAGTTAAACCGTCGGCTGAAGCCCTTGTTATGAAGTTACTTTCAATTCCTCATTAAAGGATACAATATCACCCCCACCGCTAACGCGGTATGAAAAAATCTTTCAATTCCTCATTAAAGGATACAAGCTCGTTGAAAGATTGAGAAAAGCGGGTATACGAGCTTTCAATTCCTCATTAAAGGATACACACCACTGGGATGACCATCACGGTAAGCACAACACTTTCAATTCCTCATTAAAGGATACTAGTTGAAGCTCTCTTTGGCAAAAAATACGTTGAAACTTTCAATTCCTCATTAAAGGATACTCCTAATACAATAAGTGAAAAAACAAGAGAGACACTTTCAATTCCTCATTAAAGGATACCTGGGAGAGAAAAGTGATTTTGAGTTTGAAGCTAAAGCTTTCAATTCCTCATTAAAGGATACAGGTGAACCGAACCACAATAGATAAGTCCTGTCCTCTTTCAATTCCTCATTAAAGGATACAGAATCCCACGATACACTGTACCTGGTACCCTCCAACGCTTTCAATTCCTCATTAAAGGATACTCAGGTTCAGCCACAGTGAGCATATCATTCACACCACCTTTCAATTCCTCATTAAAGGATACTAGACTCTGGTGGTTACTACCAAGTGAAATTAGAAAAGTTCTTTCAATTCCTCATTAAAGGATACACGTGTGGAGCTTCACAACTGCGGGCGGTCTTCTTGTTCACTTTCAATTCCTCATTAAAGGATACCGAAAAGCGGAAAGTTAGTCTATCTGGGATACATTGAACACTTTCAATTCCTCATTAAAGGATACCAACGTATTCATGCATCTTTCTCACCTATTGGACGGATTACTTTCAATTCCTCATTAAAGGATACTGTCGTCACGAAGAAAAGTGTATTTTGTGCTCATTATTTACTTTCAATTCCTCATTAAAGGATACCAATACCTACGCGTATCAAAATGAACTTTGGGTTTTCTTTCAATTCCTCATTAAAGGATACCCAATCAATAACGTAATAATCACTTCACCACTTGATTCTTCTTTCAATTCCTCATTAAAGGATACGAGAAAAGTAACTCCTCAGTTTGAAAAAGGGAAAGACTCTTTCAATTCCTCATTAAAGGATACAAAACGCAAAAGCTTATGCGAAAACGAAAAACGGGAAGAAACTTTCAATTCCTCATTAAAGGATACATCACATCGCAAGCGTTGGATGGCGTCGACGCGGCTTTCAATTCCTCATTAAAGGATACCTCAACCTGAGTCCTAAGGAAACCCGCCGACTCTTACTTTCAATTCCTCATTAAAGGATACCTGTTGGGAATAAACATTTTTTGTAGAGTAGTTTGCTTTCAATTCCTCATTAAAGGATACCCCAAAGGATAAGGGGCAAATCATGCAACACGTAAACTTTCAATTCCTCATTAAAGGATACGCCCCACCGTTCTCTCTAATTACGTCTCCGTTTGTCTTTCAATTCCTCATTAAAGGATACTGGTCAAACCGCACAAAAGAATAAGAAAAACGTGTAAACTTTCAATTCCTCATTAAAGGATACAAGAGTTGGCAAAGAAATCACAAGAAGCCATACGACAAAACTTTCAATTCCTCATTAAAGGATACCTATTAGGTGTGTGTACAATACCGTTGTGAACCCTTACTTTCAATTCCTCATTAAAGGATACTTTACAAGCTGATACGAGAAGACATGTATCCGAAAAAACTTTCAATTCCTCATTAAAGGATACTATTTCCTTAAGTAATTCAATAGTTTTTTCACTAAACTTTCAATTCCTCATTAAAGGATACTGGGTTTAAAGTTAATCCTGAATTTTTAAAAATGTTCTTTCAATTCCTCATTAAAGGATACTGTCAAAGCGAGTATCCAAAACTTTCCTTTAGATGCTAACTTTCAATTCCTCATTAAAGGATACCTAAGTATCCATTACTTACAATAAGTTACCGTGAATTACTTTCAATTCCTCATTAAAGGATACGGGTAGCACGCTCTCAATTAATGCTAATGTGCAAATAAGCTTTCAATTCCTCATTAAAGGATACATGACAGTGGCGTTCGACTGTCCTTCGTAAAGCAGGGTAACTTTCAATTCCTCATTAAAGGATACACGGAAGGGGGAGACATCTATGTCTACGTCTTTGACACCTTTCAATTCCTCATTAAAGGATACCGGTGAAGCTGGGTCGTGGCTGTCGTGGTTGCACTGTTCGTCTTTCAATTCCTCATTAAAGGATACGAGTAGTAGGAAAATAAGTAAAGCGTGGCTCCGCTCACACTTTCAATTCCTCATTAAAGGATACAGCACACCTTAGGTGGTCTAAGTGAGTAATTACACAAACTTTCAATTCCTCATTAAAGGATACATTTATGGTTGAGGGTAGTTAGGTGTGGTCGAGTTTAGCTTTCAATTCCTCATTAAAGGATACAAGGGTCAGTCCTGTACGTGTGAGTGTTAGTGTCCCTTATCTTTCAATTCCTCATTAAAGGATACCAACCTTAAACGCAATAATCTAATACAGAAGTATATCTTTCAATTCCTCATTAAAGGATACCGTTCATAAAAAATTCTTTTTATCGGATGTGGTCTCGGATACTTTCAATTCCTCATTAAAGGATACACCAGACTGCCCTAGTCTCTGTGTTTAACTCTGTGCTTTCAATTCCTCATTAAAGGATACGCTGTATAAGCAATACTTACCACAACGCGAACAATACCCTTTCAATTCCTCATTAAAGGATACCTAATACATCGCAACTAACCATACCAGCACGGGTTCTTTCAATTCCTCATTAAAGGATACTGAAGCTATTCAGGCAGATACTTTGGAAGAACTTCGCTTTCAATTCCTCATTAAAGGATACCCTACGACGGGGCATTTAACCACCGAATAAGATTATGAGACTTTCAATTCCTCATTAAAGGATACGAATTGAGGGATTGGAACAGGATTCGCTCCTGCGGAACTTTCAATTCCTCATTAAAGGATACCCTACTTTGTAGTATGTGTATATCACTTGTTTTATCCTTTCAATTCCTCATTAAAGGATACCCGTTTCCACTAAATAGCGTAGTACGAACGGTGACATCTTTCAATTCCTCATTAAAGGATACCGAATGGCGAATGAAAATTGACGAATTGCGCATTAATTCTTTCAATTCCTCATTAAAGGATACAATGGGTTTACATATTAGCGGGTATCACATTGCTTGTAGCTTTCAATTCCTCATTAAAGGATACAATTAAAAGTCTAAAAGAACATTATTTTTTGTTGGCTCGCTTTCAATTCCTCATTAAAGGATACCAAAGGCTAGTATAAGTAAGGAATGGCTTAAAGCCCATACTTTCAATTCCTCATTAAAGGATACCCGCAATAACACAAACAATTTACCGTGTGTTGCGTATGGAACCTTTCAATTCCTCATTAAAGGATACCTAACTGCGTGACTGTTTCTAACCCCGGGCAAAAGTACCACTTTCAATTCCTCATTAAAGGATACCAACCAAAAAAAGAAGACAACAGTAGAATAACAATTGTTATCTTTCAATTCCTCATTAAAGGATACTCATAGTAGGTGCGCACACTCCACTTGTATCTCCGTATGCTTTCAATTCCTCATTAAAGGATACTTTTGACGGTTACATAGGTGACGCAATAATGGGTTTCTTTCAATTCCTCATTAAAGGATACGAACACTACAAGGTGGAACAACACCAGCATGGACAGTAAGCTTTCAATTCCTCATTAAAGGATACTTGGCGATTGAGGAAATTACGGCTCTTATAGCTTTGAGCTTTCAATTCCTCATTAAAGGATACACATACCGTAAAAACATATGCGTCAATATTGAGACCTTTCAATTCCTCATTAAAGGATACAGAACTCTTTGATGTTGTCATAAGCGGCCCTAGTGACTTTCAATTCCTCATTAAAGGATACAGAGGAAGAGGATGTTATTGTGCTGAGCGACCCCTTCGTCTTTCAATTCCTCATTAAAGGATACCAAGTGTGGGTTGACAAGCTTCTACGTAACCATACCTTGGGCTTTCAATTCCTCATTAAAGGATACATTTACAAATCCTTCAGCACCTTTCTCAATGTCTGACTTTCAATTCCTCATTAAAGGATACTCGCACAAGTGATTGACATGAGTGTACTACGTGTATCTTTCAATTCCTCATTAAAGGATACTGGTGGTGGCGCAGCCGCACCCGCAGCGGGTGGAGCGTACTTTCAATTCCTCATTAAAGGATACCGTAGAGGCAAAGCGCGTCTTCCTTTGCTTCCCCTTATCTTTCAATTCCTCATTAAAGGATACCAAAATTCGTTTATTAGGGATTACTATCGTTTCTATCTAGCTTTCAATTCCTCATTAAAGGATACTTTAGACGGCAACTGGGAGAACGCGAAGGAACATCCTGATCTTTCAATTCCTCATTAAAGGATACAAATGGTGAATTTGTTGGGTTTTAAACTTCCAGCTGATTCTTTCAATTCCTCATTAAAGGATACCCTACTCACGTATCGGCGACGGCGTACCGCCGCCGTCTTTCAATTCCTCATTAAAGGATACACTCAAGCGGGCAGGCGAGCTGGGAGTTCACACCAACCGCTTTCAATTCCTCATTAAAGGATACGTGATCAAACCTTCCTGAATAGCCCTTCTTAGCATTTCCTTTCAATTCCTCATTAAAGGATACCCAGCGTTTGCAGCGGGAGAAAGCAAAAGCATTTTTGGCACTTTCAATTCCTCATTAAAGGATACCACCAAATTCACCAGCTGGTCAAGGGTTCCCGTTGATAGCCTTTCAATTCCTCATTAAAGGATACAATCCGTCAAATAATAGCAATTCCACACTCTCAAAACACTTTCAATTCCTCATTAAAGGATACCAGTCGAGCCACAGAACGTCAACGTGAACTCCTCGGAGCTTTCAATTCCTCATTAAAGGATACAAAAAGTTTGGTTGTTTTGGTTTTGGTAAAGCTTAAATATCTTTCAATTCCTCATTAAAGGATACAAACAAACACAAGTGTTGTATTCAAGTGAGTCACATCTTTCAATTCCTCATTAAAGGATACCGGACATATGTTAAAACCGCCTCTCCAATTTAAATCTTTTTTGCACTTTCAAAATTTTTTAGGTTGCACGATCGTCTGGCACTTTTACGCGTGTTTTCGCCCAAATCCAAGTATTTAAGG
>Ga0208151_100714_pt1 | contig 12434 bp, 15 predicted proteins | sample ECH_Bhost_MetaG_FD_187130 | JGI IMG/M metagenome (GOLD analysis project Ga0208151, IMG submission 187130) | Hot spring microbial mat communities from Yellowstone National Park, Wyoming, USA - ECH_B host_MetaG (SPAdes) (version 2) | ecosystem: Environmental > Aquatic > Thermal springs > Hot... | reverse complement strand
CAGTGGTATTTGGTCTTAGGTTCTGCACAAGCCAGCGGTATTGCTGCTGCAAAAAAGTCTCTACAAAACTATTATAGAGGTATTGATAATTTATTTTATTTATAAAATATCCACACCTATTTAGAAAATCTATGGCATATTTCTCCATCATGTTTTTGCCCTATTTAGCATTTCAATATAACGTTTTTTATACTCTTCGAGCTTTGGCAGATAAGCTTCAAGTTCTTTTGCATCTATACCAAATGCATAGCACATCTCTATTTGCTTCTTCAGACTTTCTATCTGCACATCGAACTGCATAATTTGGTTTTGATAAGCAAGGATCTCTTTATCTCCGACTGGTATATGGATATATGGATTGGTTTCGGTGTTGATTTTATGCTCAACGCCATAGACTTTAGCCCGCCAAGCCATAAGGTAGCCCAAAGCCAGGGACAAAGCCATGATGCCTAAAAAGATTAGTGCATAGACTATAGGGCTGGCTGGAAGGATAAGCTTAAGGCCAAGTTCATAGATGATAGTGGCATAAGCTATAGCACTGAGCCACCAGGCAATGTAGTTGCCCCAGCCTAACTTAGTATAAAAGAAGGCTTTGGCAAAGGCTTCGACAAGCTTCATTCAGTTGCACCTTAACTATGATAAGTTATAGTAAGCTGGGCTGTATAAGGTGTGACATTTGTTGCATTAGAGAGATATGCACTAGTAAGCAACGTAAGTTTTGCCGAACCTGGAAGCACTGGCATGATTAAGCTTCTTACTGAAAAATTAAGAGCTCCAATTACAGCAGTATCGTTTGTGCCTAGCCATGTTTTTGAATAATTCTGCACAAATATTACAAAAAGGTTATCTTGACTCGTTGTATTTATAACAATATATCCTGCATGACTAAAATTAAAGTGCAGAGTTAAATTAGCAGCAGGACGATAATAAAAGCAAGTAAAGTTATTACATGAACTCATAAGAGGTCTTGGACCTATTGATATAGGCTTATTAAAGATAACCTGAGATTCGTTTAGGTTTAGAAGGTTTGTTAGGTTTGCAATCTGGACTTTTTGTTGGCTTAGGCTGGCGTTGGCTTGGGCTAGGCTATGGGTTAGGTTGAGGATTTGGCTATGGGCTTGGGCTATGGTGAGGTTGGCTCGGTTAAGTTGCTCTTGCAAACTTGCTATCTCAAGAATAGAAAAGGCAAGCAAACTAAAAACTGCCACTATAATTATATATTCTCCTATAGGAATAACTTTTTTTATTTTACCTTTTTCTTTTGTTTTCATTTTTTCACCTTGAGAAATAAAAGATAAATGTGCTTGCCATCTTTGGCTATATGGCGCTCATAGCCCTGCTCTACTAAGGATATATATTTACCTATCTGCAGGTCATGGGCTGGCTTGAAGAAATAAACGCCAGCCTCCATGCCTGCATAGCTTTGGTTTATGCTTGGCATCAGCTCACCTTGAAAACAGTGTATCTGCCTTTGTCATCTCTAGCTATGTCTACTGTCTTTATGCCCTGCTTAAGAAGATTTAAGAGGCGCTGCGCAACTTGACTTTTTTTGCTTATACTAAAGAACTTGGCTTCACCGTTAGGTGTTTTTTCCGTGGTCTCAAAATCAAGCTTATCACTTTGCCAAGGACTTCCCGATTCGTTTGTGCCTTGAGCTTTGCGCTCATATACGTTGCCTGTTAAAGTTATGGTTTTGCGTTCGCCATTCTCTATTCGCACGAAGCGGCTGTTGGCTTGAGCTAAGGCTCGGGCCTGGGCCACCTGGCTGAAGGCCTCATCTAGGCTAAGCTGACGCCTTTCGCCGCTACTCTGGCTTTGGTTTAGGCTTTCCATGTTTTTCACCTTTTTCAATAGCACCATGGCATAAGCCTGAAGCTGTAAACAACCACAGTCTGACTGTCGCCATCTACCTCAAAGGCATCCTGCCTGCTGAGCCAGGCAAGGCTTACGTCTTGCCATTTATAAACCTGCTTTTGGGCTAATTTGTATGGCATTTTATCACCTCAATTCTTTTTCTCTTTTCTCATAGCATTGTAAATGAAAATATTCCTCATGAATACCCGAGAATGTTGGGTAGCGCAGATGCACCATGTAGTCTGTGCTTTTTATGGGCTTGCCACAATAGTTGCAAAGCTTTTCAAACATTCACTCACCCCCCTCACCTTCGCCTTCGCCCTCGCCAGAGCCTTGGGCCTCAGGCTCAGGCTGGGCCTTGGCTGGGCTTTGGCTCTGCTGCTGAGCCTTGTAGCTAGCGAGCATCTGATCGTAAGGCGTTGAGTAATTTGCTTTTTCTTTGAGCCAGCGGTAATAGCCTGTAGGAGTTAAGTGAAGCATCTTCGCTTCCAACTTAAACTGCAGTGGCAGACTTACAGCAACCTTCTTTTCGATTTGGTTTACTTTTCCTTTAGGCATGCAACTTCACCTCTTTTGCCAAAGCCTTTTTAAAGGCTTTGCCCGCGCGGATGCGCGGCTTAGGCCAAGGCTTTGGGCTTTGGCCTGGGCATTTAGCCCTATTATATTGTATTACAGATAAATATATAAACCTTTCGTTTAATCTTAAATTTACCAAGTTTTTGAGTCAAAATCCATATAATTTTAATCTAATTTTTCATATATGTTTATCTCGATATAATTTATATGTTATCGTCGATATTTATTTATTTTTAATTTATAGCTTTTTTAAATAAAAAAGTTGGAAAATTTAATATTAAAGAAAGATTTAAATACTTTACTATACTAATATAATAAGCAGTGTAATACAAGAAAAGAACAAAAAGGCGATGTAATGATGCGTTTGGGTGCAGGTGCTAAAGAATACCTATATACTGAGGTTGATGCAAAGCATAAATTCCTATATACTGCTGGAACACTTTACGAGCTAATGCCAAATGGTATCTATACTAAAGCAGAAGACCACCAAGTCGAAAGCTATCTAACAAGCTTATCGCTGCGGGAATTTGGCATGGACTTGCTTAAGCGTTCAGAGAAAGCCAATTTTGTTGACTATATAAAAAGCAAATACTTTGTGCGCTGGGAGGACGTGCAGGCAAAGCAAAACAAAAATCTAATACCGTTCAAAAACATTGTTTTTAATATCGCAGAGTTCAAAAAAGAAAACATAGAAGATATGGCGGCACACTACTTTTTCTTTCAAATACCTCACAACCTAAATGAAGGAATGCTCATTGAGAGCCTAGACAAAAACTATGCACCTGAAGTTGCTCTCAAAATCTTTGCTCCGAGAATATATCAATTCTTTTCAGAGATAGTCGGCGAAGATAAGGTTATGCTGCAGCTTGCCAAGATTGGCTATACCTTCTACCCCAGCAACCCCTTCAAGCTCATGTTTATGGAGCTCGGGCCGAAGGATGCGGGCAAGACCACCTTCCTTAAGCTCTTCACTTATATTATAGGAGAACGTAATATTTCAAATATCTCCTTGCAAGATCTTGCCGACTACCGCTTCGCCAGAGCAGAGCTCTGGGGTAAGCTTGCAAATATATACGACGATTTGCCGATAACAGCAATTAAAAATCAAGGCATAATAAAGATGATAAGCGGAGAGAGTAGGATAGATGCGCCAGTTAAAATGAAGCAGGAAATACAGAGCTTCGTAAACACCGCGAAGAGTATATATACAACAAACCGCCTACCTTATGTCTATGACAGCACCGACGAAGCCTTCTTCTCACGCTGGATTATAACGAACTACCCTAATCACTTTCAGCGAAACGACGGCTTTTATGCCAGCCTTATCTCTAACGAGCAGGAGATAGAGGGTCTTATAGTGGCAAGCCTTCTGGCACTCCGCGACCTTCTGGCTAGGCGCTTCAGCTTTGAGGATAAGACAAAAGAGAACATGGAGCTTTGGCAGAAGCAAAACAACAATATATATGCTTTTGTAAGTGACTCTATTCAAGCAGGCACATTTGAGTTGGGTAAGGACTTAAAGATAGAAAAAGATGAGCTTTATAATGCCTATGTAAGCTATTGCAATGATATGGAGATTGATGCAGTTACAAAAACCAAGTTTACACAAGAATTGCAAAGGATTTTTAACATAAGCACCACCAAATTCCAAAAAGATGGAAAGCTTGTCTGGGGCTATGCTGGAATTGGCATTAAAACAAGCGTACAAGCAAAGATTTCACCGCAGGCCACTATAGACACTGCATTGCAGGAAAACGCTGAAAAAACGCAATTAAATGCAAAAGAAGGGCAAGCCATACTTGAAGCTAAAGTTGCCTATGAAGATCCAGTTAAAAAAGTAATATGTCCACGTTGTGGCAATGCTGTAAATAAACTCTATGAATATGATGGTCAGTGGTTCTGCGTCGATTGTCTAAATGAGGTTCAACACCAAAACGATGATCTATATGAAGCTTAATGCAATGTTCCATAAGGGCGCTGTGGCTAAATTGCAATCAACTGGTCGCCTTGCCACAGCGCCGTGGGGAAAGGTGGTATAGATGCTACCTAAAAGCGAAATAATAGCGCTTTATAATAGCTATAAAGCTAAATATGAGCAACTTAAAAGTAAAAGAAACAATGATATTGGCTATGTTTCAGAGCGTGTTGTAGTAAAGTGGATGATAGAGCTGCTAGAGAAGATTTTGAATGGTGATAAGTAATGTTTATAAACTCCATAAAGAAGACGAGGCACTTGTCCTGGTCTATACCTATTCTAGCACCCATTATCACCAAAGCCTCGCCTTCGCGGAAAGGTGATTGAGTGAACAGAAATTATAAGAGAGGTGCGGCAAGAGAGTATAGGATAATGAAAAAGCTTGAAAAGGAAGGCTGGTTTTGTGTTAGGAGTGCAGGAAGCCATAGCCCGATAGACATAATAGCAATCAAGCGTCTTTATGAATTTTCAACAATACCAAAAGGAACTATAGTCAATAACTCGGGCACTGTAATACGGTTTATCCAAAGCAAGAAAACAGGCTACCTCACACCGATGGAGCGTGCAGAAAAAGAGAAGCTTGAGCAGAAGCTTGGCATAAGCATAGAAGTGATGTAGTCTGGCTGATTGCATGAAGAAAATGTGGATTGTTTTAGCTGGCAACGTACCTATATGTATAAAAGGTGGGGAGATATTTCCAATAACTGCATTCATTAAACAAAGAAAAAATATCTTTATTCCCGTATTTGCTGACCTCAATAAAGCGAGAATCTTTGCCTACAGAATTAAGAATCGTGATATGCTTTTTGCCACAAGTGTTAAGATTACTGAAGTAAAATTTTATGAAGACAATCAAAATAGGTTGATTGTATGAACGTTATAACTCCTTTCTTTTCAATTCACCCTAAATATGTGCTACCGAATGGCGAAGTCGTGCCTAGCGTAACCCAAATCATCAACGCAGTCATAGCCAAGCCCGGGCTCCAGAAATGGGCAAACCAGCTCGGCTTAAACAACAAAAGCCTTGACAACGAAAGCAAAGCAACACTCGATACAGGAAAACTTCTACACGCTTATATACAAGCAGACTTAGAAGGTGCGGTAGTAGACGAAGTCGGCTACACGCCAGAGCAGATCAGCTTAGCTAAAAAGAGCTTTGCCCAATATCTTAGATGGAAAAATGGTAAGCAGATAAAAACAATAAAGACGGAATATGTTATGGTAAGTGAAAAATATAGGTATGGTGGCACGCTCGATGCTTTACTTGAGGTTGATGGTGAGCTCACGCTCTTAGATTGGAAAACTAGCACTCACATAAGTTTAGATTATAAACTGCAAGTTGCCGCTTATCTTTATCTTTTGCAAGAGCAGAACATTATACCAAGCCGAGTTGGTGTTTTAAGGCTTCCTAAGTCTGATAGTGAGTTTGAATATTATGAAGCCAATGCAAATGAGCATTTGCAGAAGTATGGTGAAGCATGGTTTAAAGCTTTAGAGTGGTATAGGGCTTTATCTGCGTTGCAGAGTGAGTAGTCTAAAAATCTTGCACGTAATTGCGTTATTTTGCAAGATTTCAAGGCAATGCAATGTTTTTATTGTTTAACCAAATCGCTTAAATTTGCTTATTTTAATGCAAAAATCGAAGCCTTCGACGACAAAGCAATGAAATAAGCAGAAAGCGCAGCGGAGCGCTAGTGCGGTCACTGCGCTTTTCCGTAGACCCTGCGATCAGCCTATCTGGAGTAGAGTGTCGGCACCAAAGAGCTCCAACAGCACGACAATGCCGCCAATTATGAATACCAAGTTCACAATTGGGGTTATTGTCGATATTACACTGGCTAGTGTACTAACGCTCACGTATGTGCTGAGGTTAGACACTGCTCCGTTGAGGCTCGCTAGTGCTATTCCTGTCGCAGTGAATACAACATCTACGACAAGAATACCTACTGCCAACGCTGCAAGGTCACGGATGGCTTTCTTTATGTCTGCCATTCCGCCCCCCTAATGTAATATAAGCAAGGCAAAAGTATAAATACCTTTCTTTAGCTTTTGACTGCAGCGGTTACGGCAATTGCCAAATCAATAACGCTTGCAATAACCAATATTGTTGGCATATTTGCCCAGAATAAGAACAGTAAGTTTCCACTATTGCCTAAAGTATTATATATTGTTACCATTTTTGCTGTAGCCACAAGGTAATGGCTCACAAAAATAGCCGCAGCGGTATATAAGAATAGCCATATCACACTAACCACAGCACTAAGCGGCGAAGCCTTGAAGAAAGCTCCAAGCATCCATGATACAGCTATTAAAATAATTACAAAAAATACACTTAAGCTCACAAGAAAACGCTCCGTTCCACTAAACATCACAGTTGCTCCAGTAACATTATAATAACTTGGCATATTTGCAGTTGCATTAGCAATATATGACATTCCAGTAATGCCGACATAACTTAATGTAAGCATAAGCAAGCCTAAGGCTGAAGAAACTACGACAACTGCCCAAAATATATCAAGTGTTGTCATGCTATCGCCCTCATAGCTTCATACTGCTGCACAATCTCAATATTCCTTAGCGCATTCTTTATATCTGCATAATAGTTTACCATTTCCCCACTATCCCAATGCAGAAGCTGCTGCACAAGCCAAGGTGGATACCTATGTTCTACTATAAGGTCAAAGGCCTTCAAATGCCTAAGCATGTGTGGAGTTAAATAGCCTTCTACAGGTTCTTTCTTCTCTGGATCATAAAGCATTGCTTTAAAGATTTTGAATTTTTTATTAATATCATTAAACATATTGCTCTGCTCTTTTTCATAATGTTTTAGTAGTTTATTCATGCCATATTTTTGAAACCTTGGCGGAAGCAAAGGTGTGAAGTCTATGGTTACAATATTTCTTGAGCCTAGTAGCTGATAAAAGAAATTTCTTTCCCATTCATTTTGCGTCTGCCAAGGCGTGATAACCTCTCTCCTATACCCTATCGCCCTAAGCCTATGCCCAAGCCTTTTGTGCTCCTTTTGTGCCTTTTGGCTTTGCAACACCTCGCTGCAAGTCTCGCAGAACTTTGCTTTAGTCTCAAAGTGCTTTGCCACAGCACTTGTGACATAAAAATAAGTGTGTTTATTATAAACAACTTTTTCTATCACAACTTTGCGTAGAAATGGCTCAATGCGCCTCATACCTGTGGCCATAAGGAGCGCAGAGTATTTAAAAAAAAGCTCTTTATTCCTTCTATCTTCCTGCATATTAATCATAGCATTAAGCTGGATTTGATAAAGTTGTTTATCAATATCATGCATGTTTGCCAAAGTCCATTTATTTCTATGTAGCTGCATCATTCCTCACCAGGATTTACAAACAACGTTATAATAAAGAATAACGCTATCGAAATCATTTCAAAAGTTGCAAACCAGCCCACTGTGGTTAGGCTGCCTAACATCTCTACATAAGCAAGTGCAGTATAGGCTATGCTTATTGCAAGTAGGTTGGTCCTTGTGCTGATATTTGTTCTTGTATCTATTATATACATGCTCAGCGCCATGAGAAACATTGTTATTGCTGGGAAGAACCATGGTATATTCCCTATAACTATGTTTGGAAAGTTGCTTGGATTACTTGGTATAGTAACATTCCATGGAGTAACATTATTAAGATTTGTATAGAACTGAAGCATAATTAGGGCTAATCCAACCATACTATCCACTTTTCATTTGATACTTTTCAATTGCACTTACACCCATGAGTAACATTGATAAAAGCATATAAGCATAAAGCAGACTAACACCTATTTTAAATATACCTACCAAGAACGTTGGCAAACTATAGCTCATGCCAGTAAGTATAAAATTCATTGAGACGTAATCTAAATATGGTATCATGACTATATCCTGCATTACTGTGCCGAAGCCTTGTAATATAAAAGCAAAAGCCTGGAAGATTGTTGGATTTGCATAAAAGCTGCCATTTGTGCTGAGCAATGTTGAGTTTAACCCAGAAACAGAGCGCAGAAATTGATCTTGAACATAAAGTGAAGTGTTATTCATTTGTGTAGAGAGATCAGTTGCATTTATGTTTGAGCCTTGCATAAGTATTGGTGGTGGAGCAGGTGCAGTACCTAGGATAAGTGCAAACATAGGTAATACAAACGCCATTATCAAGCCAGCTTTTATAATGCTTCCTAAATTAATATCCACTTTTCACCACCTATCTTGTCTTTATACTCCATATTGATACTAATGCTTCTAAAACTATAAATACCAATATGGTGTTAATTCCAATCGCTTCTAATCCTATAAATGTTATAAAGAACATCCCCGCTCCCATCAGCATAGTAATGATAAGCGGCTTGCTAGTCAATACCCCTATAAATATAAGCGCTAACATTAAGATAAATGCAATAAATCCAGCAAGCGGTGTTGAAAGTGGTGCTTTTGGAAATAGCAGCTGACTGCTATTTATTACAAAAATAGGGTCTAAATTCCTAAATGCATAGCCAACAATTTCATAGCTATATGTGCCATTTGCTGGCAGTGTTGTGTTGTAAGTAAATGCAGAGCTTGTGAAGTTCTTTTCTAATATCAACTGCTCTGCACCTAAAACATTTGTCTGATTATAGACATAAAGCGTATACTTATACGTCTGACTTGTGGGGTCGCTTGCGGCGCAGAAGAGCTTCCAAGTTGTAGTATTCAATGTGCATGCTCCTGTAGCTTGTGTCATATTATATATTACTGCTTGGTTTGCTCCACTGGTTAAGGTAAGGTAGGTTGGGTTTGTCGGGCTTACAAAGCTGCCTTTAAAGTAAACATTCTTGCAGTTTGGTGAATATATAATATATTGATATTCCTGCCCTGTAGTCTCTAATGGCACAGCCATAGGCAGGCTGGGTGGTATAACCAGGCTTTCAGCTTCTATCGGGCTCGTGCCTTTTAGCTCATTTATAAACAGAATGTCTTGTGCAGCACTCGTTCCAGTAGAGGTATAAACATAGAAACTATATTTTGTGCCGTTGGTATCTGGCAAGCCTATTGTATATGTAGCACTCTGCCCATTCGCTACTGTGCTTGGGCAGAAGAGCTGTGTAAGTGAGAAGAAGTAAGGCTTCGATACTGTGCCGTTAAGCTGGAACATTACATTTGGATTTAAGTAGTTGCTTTTTGGTATCATTAAATAAAATCTGCTTGAGCTTGAATTTGAAATGTTTTTAGTAAATAGATAATTGTTGAAGTTGAAGTTTATAAGCCAGCTCTGGTTTGTGGCAATTGAGTTGAATGTTTCTTGATTATATGTGGAAATATTTGCTATAACCCTCAAATTCGGGTTGATGCTGTTTGCTAAATATATATTGAATGGTGCTATGGTTATACTATTCTGCACCTTTGGATTGTTTGAGTAGTTGAGTATAAAGCTTGTGAATGGATAGCTTAGCTTTATATAAGGTGTGAGCGTGCCCGTATTAGCTGTGCTGAACACCACTCCGCTTGTGCCATTGCTGAACCATTTGGTTTGGTTTAGGCTTATGGCCCAGCTTGAAGGCTTTGCCGTCCAGCTTGGGGTGTGGGCAAGGATTGGGAAATATTGAATAAGCGAAGAGTAGTTTATAGCTGAGTTTATGTCTGTGTAATTCATGTTGAAGTATGATATATTAATATAAACGGGCTTGTCATTGCCTTGTGTTTCATCAATCTTAACACTGGTTGGTCCTGCTACTGGGGTGGTTGAAAAAGATTGATTTGTTAAGGATAGAGTATTGTTCTTGCTAAAAGCTGACCATAGAGTCTGTATTATACTAAATTTCAAGTTATTTGAAGTTGTTGTTGCATTAAGCTTTAGAGGATAATAAAGACTTTCAAAAGGTAGATTTTGGTATGGCAAAAAGTTCGATTGATAAATTAATACAAGTCCAGCACCTCCATTTCCACCATTACCTCCACTATTACCAGTACCTCCTGCTCCACCACTATAAGAATATGTGCCTGCAGTATAAGAACTATTATAAATGATTAAGATCGACCCTCCACCACTTCCCCCCCCACCGCCACCAGTAAGAGTACTGGGTGGAGTTCCCCCTGCATTGCCATTTGTATTAATAGTTCCAGCAATTACCGTTTTACCTGCAATTGCTACGCCATAAACGCCGCCCCCACCTCCTGCATTTCCTGCACCACCATTACCTCCACCAGCTGAACTTAAATAAGCTGGTGGGTTTTGAAATATTTGTGAAGCAAGAGAATATGTTAAACTTGGTGCTGAAGGTGTTGCGCCATTGCCTCCTGCACCACCAGCATTACTTCCTCCTGCCCCACCAGGAGCCAGTGTTGATCCACCAGGACTTCCAGATATACTTGATACACCCCCACCTCCACCCCCAGACCCAGCATAAGAGGTAGTTATAGAGCCACCAGCCCCAACATTCGGGTTATTTCCACCAGTTATTGTTCCTTTATTATTGAATATGTTTGTAGCCTCCATCCAGAAGCCAGCTTCAGTTATTGTAACTCCAGGATTTATTGTTATGTTGCCAAAAACTATTATATCCCCAGTGAGTGTTGTGCTTGCCGTATAAGTTAAATTACCATAGCAGAAGCCAGAAGGCATATTGCTTGTGCAGGTAGGTGGGAGTGGGAAGCCCAGCCCTGGCGGTGCCAGTGTCTTATGTATCATACTATTTGTTGCATTTGCATAATATAAATTCACAGGCACATAAATGCCGTAGCTTGTGCTTATGCTATTGGCTGTGTAGTTTGTATTGCCCAAGCTGTTAAAGGTTAAGGTCCACGAGCCTATATCGTAAGGTGCATTATATGTAAGCACGCTGTTTGTCGAGCCTACCTGCACATTGTTAAGCCATAGGTTTGCGGTAAGCTGGTTGTTGTATGTCTTTATCGTTGCAGTTGTTGTTTGGTTCACGCCGCTATACTGCAGGTTGCCTGTTGTTATGCCCGTAATGCTTAGCGTGTATGTGCTGTTCTTGTTTATTGTAAGCGTTGCTCCAGCTGAAACCACGCCAGCTGTTATATCATTTGCGTAGAAGTATGAGTATGCGCCAGCGCCAAGGGCAAAGGCGTTGTAGGTATAGGTTGCGGTGCCAGTGCCTTGGGCTATGTGCGTGCCCAGGCTTGGGTAGTCTATGGCGCAGGTGTCTGTGCTTGGCGTGCAGGTTGCAGTTATGGTTATGCTCTGGCCGTAGGTGGCTGGGTTGGGGCTTATGGTAATACTCGGGCCACTTGGGGTTTGCTGGACAGAGCCGAAGCTTACGCTTGGCATAACGCCGTTAGGCGGGTAGGCACGAATACGAACAAAATATATATACTCTGAACTTTCACCACTTTGTCCTGTATCCAATGTTGTGGCATAAGCATTTGTATAGGTAGAACCTGCTGTAAAAGTCCCACTCGCAGAATAAATAGCTTTACTATAATTTCCATAATTATATGAATTCCAATAAATATTTCCAGCAGAAGTATATGCTTGACTATCTAAAATAAGCGGTGAAGTTGCTGATGTAAAAGTTGGAGTGTAAACAGAAGTATAAGCACCCCAATAATAGTTTGCTTGGTTTGAAAGACTGCTTTGTGAAAAATAACCAAAATCAGCAACAGATAATCCTGTTACATTCGGTTTTATTCTATCTCGTATATCGCTACCAGAACTACCATATAAGTTCATAGCCGCTTCTCTTATTACATTATTTGTTGTCTGTGCTGTTGCAAATGATATAATTGCATAGCCTCCACCAGTAGTAGTATATAAATGTATTCCATTATTTACTACAATAGTTCCACTCGAAGTTGAACTTGTCCATTTACTTGATAAAGTAGTTCCAGCAAAATTATCATAAAAATTGAACACGCTCGCTCCATCATCATACTGTGCATAGGTAGAGCTTAACTGTGGAGCTTCGCCTATGCCACTTGTTCCGCTACTGCTTAGAAGGTTTGTGGTTTTGCTTGCAAAGCCAAGGTAGATTGTTAGCTCGCTATTTGCTGGTATGCTCGGCGTAAGCTTAACCCATGTAATCAGCT
>Ga0208151_100706_pt1 | contig 12535 bp, 10 predicted proteins | sample ECH_Bhost_MetaG_FD_187130 | JGI IMG/M metagenome (GOLD analysis project Ga0208151, IMG submission 187130) | Hot spring microbial mat communities from Yellowstone National Park, Wyoming, USA - ECH_B host_MetaG (SPAdes) (version 2) | ecosystem: Environmental > Aquatic > Thermal springs > Hot... | reverse complement strand
GCCTCAGCCTGGCGCTTGCGGGTGCCGGCCGCCGGCAGAAGGAGGCCTCGGTGGACTCGGGGGAGACCCGCCAAGCCTACCGCGGCATCAAGAAGGAAGAAACGCGGAGGCTCAAAGCGGTGCTGCGGAACCTGATGCGTGGGGTGTGGCGCCCGGAGGCGGAGAAGCGCTCCGCCAAGCTCGGCCTCGACATTGAAGGGTACACGGCGGCCTGCGCCTTCTGGTTCCTCTACTATCAGGCGCACGGCATCCCCGTTCTGGAAGCGCTTGAGCGCGACGCATCAAGGCAGGGGGTTCAGGCCTGAACCGTCACCTGCGGTGATCGGCGGCTCGAAAAAGCAGGGTCGGGTGCTCGATTGGGGAAAAAGGGTTGGATCCATGAGCTGCTGCACGTTCTCCGCCTCGAACTCCACCTCCTGGTCTAGGTCTACCCCGGCGATGCCTTCCAACCCTCACGATGTACTTCATCCGCTTTTCACGAGTAAGGGGCAGTCTTGGCGTGAGCGCTAATGAGGCTAAAACGCGTCGTAACCTAGACGCAGCCGAGCGGTTCTGCTTGATAGAAGAGGCACACGGAACCTGTCAGGTTGAAACTCTGGAAGTACACCACCCACGCCGCCCCCGGGTAGCCGTTATAATTCCATGTATTGACCTCCGACGACTGAAGATTTGTAATGATAGCTATCTCCCCGTTACCAAAAATTGTGGTGAACCATACTGAAAAAGAGTTGCCTTGAAGAGGCTAATAGGTGAGGTTCGGGTAATTGTTGTTCCCATACTGTATCGTCGCGGTTGCGTTAGCGAGCATTTCCCCATTCATCGTCGCTGTGAAGTAAACCGGCACAGTCGGAACGAGTTGGGATATTGCGCCTAGGAGTTTTCCATTATAATATGCGGAGAAGATTATTCCAAAAGAACTTGTTTTGAGGATCAATTCGAGTGGGTGCCCTGTGTTAGTTGGGTTCGGATCCGATGAAAGTTAAAGGGGGTAGGTGAGGGGAAGCAGGGCACCGGTGTTGGAGGCGTATATGAGGACCCCGCTGGAGGTCTTCGTGTTAACTGCGAGTTGATATATCTCGTCTATCTGCATCACCTGGCTCGCCACCGGCTGGCTGTTCGGCGGCGGAGTCTCCAGGGTGCATGAAACTGCCGTGTTACCCTGCATGCAGTATCCGATTTGGACTGGTATGTCGCCTACGTCCTCGATGAGGAAGTAGGTGGTGTCGCCCTTGGTTTGAGGCGGGTAGACGACTTTGATTATCTGCCCAGCCTGTTCCCCGCCGGTTATTTGCTGGTTCACCACCCCCGCCGTCCCCCTGTTCAGGCCGCCCGTGAAATATGCGTAGGCTACCGACGCGGCGGCTAGGACAATGAGTATAAGTATGAGCGCGGCTACCGCCTCGCTTATACCCCTCTTCCCATTTTTCAGCCTCAGATGTTTTTTTCTGTATGGGGTATGTCCTTGTTGGGGAGCCATGAGGTCTCAGTGTTCTTGTAGTGAAAAAATTTAAACGGTTTCATACTTCAGCCAGTTGGTCAACCCCCCTGCTCTTCCATACATATATCGCCACCGCACATATGACCGCCGCGAGGAAGCCGAGTATGGAGTACTCCACAAGCATGTGTGTTCCGGTGGGTGTAGAAGCCGTATATGGTTGGGTTGTCTGCGGACCAGTGGTTTGGTTGTTACCCACTACGTTGAGTTCGGCCACGTATTGTAGAAAATATTTATTGGAAGTTGTGCTCCCCCCGAAGAAGTATGGGTATGTGTTCCCCGTCCAGTTGACTTGCGCCAGCAGGGTGTAGTTGCCTTGGGGGAGGCCCAACGTGGGTATCTCCGCAGTGTAGTTGCCCCCGCCTGACCACCTCATTGGCTCTTCCATGAGCACCCTTCCACCGCTGAGCAGATACGCCGTCGCCGTGGCCCCTTTCACTGGCTGAGCAGTCTCCTCTGCGCCCTCACTGGATACATTAACAGTGGAGTTCCATGTATATGCTTGCACCACCCACGTGGCGTTCAACCCTGGTGCCGCCGTCACGATATCGGAGTAGGGGTTGCTTAGGAAATATGCGGGGAACCGGCCGAGGTACACGCTCTGGTTCGTGTACTCCAAGACCATGTAAGCCGAGGAGCCGACGAGAAGCGGGAAGTAGCCTCTCAGTGTCATCGCAGCTAGGCGCGCAGGCTGGATTCCAGCGAATATGTGCTCTGGGAGCACGGGGATGAGTGACGCTGCCGTGAAGGAGTATAATGATGTCGTGTTAAAGTAGAGTGTTATCTCATACGGGTCGCTCGGCGATACATATGAATATACCAGGCCGGGGACGCTTCCATAGAAGCGTGAATATGGCTCTACCGCATAGTTAACCGAGACCCCCGGATCTATCGTGACCGCCTGGCCCCCATATGGGTTTGAATTATAGCCTGCCACGTCCAGGTACCATAGGGTGAAGTTATAATCAAGCGCGGTCAGCGGGACACCGTCCTGCCACACCGCGTTTGGTAGAAAACTGAATGTGGCAACGCTCCCATTATATGGGTGGCCGCCAGGCGTGTAGCCGGCTGATAGCCTGAAGGTGTAGTTATATGCAAGAAACGGGGCAAGTTGGCTCGGCGAATCCGGCGAGACTTGGAGCGGGGACGCATAGATGTTGGAGAGTATTGCCCATGAATAGGCGAGTGCCGCCGAGTAGGGGTTCAGGGTATCGGGTTCCCCACCGATGCCCACAGTGAATATGCCGCCCTGATTACCTGGTGCCGGGTTGACATCTAATAGGGATACCCCGAAGGGTGGCTCCAGTACGTACCCCCTCCACTGCATTATGTTAACGGGGTCGGCGGCGGATGCCCACGCCACGACCACAAACGGTAAGTCCTGCTGAAGGTCTACCGCCAGGCGCTCGGTATCAGTGTATAGTTCCTGCTGGGTTGAAGCGGCCCCGATCTTCTCAGCCAGGCTTTCAACTGTAATATTCGCGTACCCCTCTATTGCTTCGGCGATCCCGTTTTGGTTGAAGAGGGTGTAAAGCCAGTATACATTGAGAGGGGCACCTGTCGTGTAAGATGCCATGAACATGCCGAATGAACCGGAGGCGATGAGTGAATAGAGGTTGCTTACTGGCTGGACTTCGATTGTGAGGTTTATGGCGAGAGCATCCTGGGATATGACGCTGAGCACTTCCTCCTCCATCTGCTCGGATGCCGTAGTACCCACGTATATAGTGAAGAGCGCAAGTGTGCCGTTCGGGTAAGTCCACTCACCGCCCGAGTACTTGAGCCCCGCGTGTTCGAAGTCGACGATAGCGGCGGAGAGATTATATGAGCCGACTTCGCTGTACGCTTCTGACTGGTTGGGTGAAAAGTACCCGGGGAAGATACCGGGGTAGAGGAAGTAAGGTGATGGAAACCCGGATGCCCCGCCGCCGAGCACCTCATCCAACGCGTTGTAATTGATCAGGCGCTGGATCCCCCTCCTGAAAAACACATTATCGAAGGGGGCGGAGCGCATGTTGAACCCGATAAAATAGAATGTATCAGCCGGGGTAAGGTTGACAGCGAAACCGCTCGGATGGGATGCGAGGTAGAGGTAGTCCCCTGGGTTGAGTCCGGCCGCATCGTACTGGACTTCACCTGAAAACAAGGCACCCAGGGGGTTGCCGGAGGGGCCAAACCACGCGTACTGGAGGATTTCGATGTAGGGCCCCCACGGCTCTGGAATGGTTGTGAAGGCCGACGACGGCGGAGGTGTTGGGGCACCGTAAACCGATGCGGGCGGAGTGTAGGGCGCTCCCACCCGCGCTTGGGCCCCTACCCCCGTGGCGATTGAAGCGAAGACGAGGATCAGAATCACCGAGGCACCGAGGGCAACATTTAGAAACCGGCTCACGTACATCAGCACTCCTCCGTATCGGTTGTGTTAGAGGGGAAACTGTCCCCCAGCGATGTTACCAAGAACACATCGCTGAGCTTCTGCCCGTTCTGGCCGCTGACCGGTATTTTAACAGTCGCACCAGGGTTTATGAAGAATGGCGGCTGGTACACGTCCACCACAGTCTTCGACGGGTTGCCCACGGCAGCCGAGCCGAGCTGGCCCACTATGGCTGTTACCTGCGAAGGATTCGGCCCGGTGTTGGTCACGATTATAGTATTTGAGGACTTAAAATAGCATACGACGAGGTGCTCTTTCGCCTGCATTATGAAAAGCTGCTCTTCGTAGAGCGCCTGCCTTATGTAGAACTCATGAGCATTATTGATATACATAAATGCGTAGACCATCATCATAAACATGATCAGAATGAACACGGCCGCAATAAGCGCCGCCTGCCCTTCCTTCCGACGACGCCCACGAAGGAAGATTCTCCCCTTCAAATAAATCGCCGCCCAAAGTCCCAGTAAAAAATAAAAATAAATTATACTGGGACTGGGAAAGTCGTTTGCCCTGCTCCATTCAGCCGGGCGCACCCCGTGAACGCCCGAAGCATAAAAAGTGGGCTTCCCGCTTCAGCGACAAGGCTTACCCCACAAGGAGTAGAGGCCTCATCTCCACAGGTGGAGCCGCTAGAGGAAGTGCGTATAACTCACCGCTAAAGCAACTGAGATTTACAGCTTCACCACCCCTAACAACTCTTTTTAAAAAGTGGGGGTTCAGAGCTTACCCAAACCGCCGCCACCACCATTGCCCCCAATTCCACCTAAACCGCCACCTGTCCCTCCACCGCCACCTAAACCGCCACCTGTCCCTCCACCGCCACCTACAGTCGGCTTACTCACAATCGATGTGCCACATATAAATGGGTTTCCGCACCCTACGCCGGGCTGGGATGGGGTAGTATACGTTGTATACCCGCCTGTACATGAGCTCGTCCCACAACTTGTGCCTCTGATTGTGCTGCAACCCATCAGGTTACATGGTGCCGGCAAGGTCGGCAAGGTCGTCCCTGTCAATGTTGAAGGGGTCGTGTAACAGTAGTGTGTAAGGACGTAACATGTCGTTGTACCCCAGCATTGGCTACTACCTACTATACAGGTGTAGGTTGAGGCGACCACGCAAACATCGCCGCATCCATTGGTCGTAGTGATAGTCGTAAGCGAGCAGTAGATGCCGCAGTTGAATGAGGTTGTCGAGTCAGCCGCAGTGGGTGTACCAGGAGAGGAAGACGTGGTGGGTGTAAATGCCGGTGATGTTGGGTCGAGAGTGAATGCCACCGACGCAATGCCGCTTGCTGGGAGGGCTATTAGGTTCCCCACTGTCGTATACACCTCGACCCCACTCATCCCGTTGCATGCCCCAAGGCATGAAACCGTGAGGTAGTATGTTTTGTCTATGGTCATCTCCGAAGCCGGCTGCCCACTCTGTGTCGTCAGCCCGCATGGTGTCTGCTGGCCCTGAATAAAGCATTGTGCGATCTGTATTGGAAGGTTACCTACGTCCTGAACCATGTAGGTTAAAGCGTTCGCAGAGCGGTAGAGGCCTGAAACCATGATGACTTGGCCGAACTGCTCGCCCTGTTTTACTTGCTGGGCGTCTAGGCCAGCACCAGCTGAGCCGGCTCCCCCCGAGTAATAGGCGAAGATCACGGAGGCGGAGGCGAGGACGGCCACTGTCAGGATGAGGGCGGCTATGAAACCGCTTATACCCCTCCTCCCACTTCTCACATATGCGCGCATATGGTTCATATTATTTGCGATAAAAAAATAAAAGCGGTTTTTACCTAAACAGTTTACCAATGCTCGTCGTATTCAAGGAGAAGGGGGGCTTCCTCGGGCATAGGAAAGGACCGCATTCGCCGATGTGCCTGATGGGTATTATGGGGCAGCGGTGTGGAGGCGGATTCGGTGTACATAATAGCGATGAATATCCACAGGGTGTACATAATAGCGATGAAGGTCCACAGCATGTTTCGGGCGTACCGAGGCAGCATGTCTGAGGAGGGAATGTAGGGATGCAGCACTGGGTTCCTTGGCATGTGACCCCGCCTAAACTGTCCCTCTGGGGCACCCCCATGGCTGCCACGCCGGCGACAGCAAACACTAGAAACAAGATGGCGGAGAGGAGGACTAAAAGTTTGGTGTTCATGACACCCAAACAATCGGTAAATATTAAAAACCATGCGTCGTGGGTGGCTTACCCGTCACGGTGTAAAAAGCATATGCATTGATTAGGCGGTTGGGGACGGCTGAGGGAGAAAAGAGGGATGCCACGTCCACGCAGCCCGCACCGTTAAAGGCGTTCCCTCATCAGTCGATTGGTACCCCAGCTCCTCGTCGTTCACGCTTCAATATACCCACCATGTTTCGCCGCCGCCTACCACGAACCCGACCGCGTATCCTGGCACATAGGGAACGGCGAGGGTCTCCCCCGGGGCGAGGATTATTCCATTCCCCGTTGCCTGGATTGGGGCGTTCAGCGCAAATGGGAAGCCACCCCAGTTGTAGCCCGTGTACCCGTTGCTGAGCTGGGTTCCACCCTGGCTCCAGGCTGCCCATGAAGACCATGCTGGCTCAGGCTCCCAACCGTTGCCTATGAGCCATGCAGCGGTGCCCGGGGGTGTCCCGCCTGGTATAAGTCCAACTGTGTACGACGCGTCGGTTGTGTTGTAGGTGACGGCCGCCACCATCATCGGCGTAGGTCCCAAGTTGGTTATCGTGGCGTTCCAGTAAGTATAGTTATCGGCCTGGATAGCCAGATAGTAGGTGCCCGAGGAGCTCCCAGGCGTGGATTCCAAGTAGGTGCCCTGCTCATTTACATATTGAAGTGTGTACTCGGTGCCAGATTCCGGTATATATGTCGTGGTGTAATAGTACCCCGTCTGCGGCGTGGCGGTTGAGGAATAGTAGGTGTAATCCGTGTACGTGTACCCAGTGGTATAATATGTGCCCGTGTGAGTCACTGGCTCATCATAGACTGTGTAGGGGACGCTTGTCCACCGTGAGTACGGCACGCTCACAGGCACCCTCTCCTGAACCACACTTGCGTCATCGAGCTGGCCATATGACGGTGCGCAGGCACCTAGGCAGTAGGTTACCCCGGCTCTCACGCATGGGTAGCTCACGGTCTCCGTATACACATGTTGCTGTGGAGTATACCACGGGGCGTAAGCTATCTGGTACTCGGTCCCAGTGTATTGGTATGTCTGCGTCGTAGTACTCGGAGTCCATACATCATAGTATCCGGTCTGGGCCTGGGCCTCATACTCGTATGTGTTAACCGCCTGTTGCTGTGGCTGGCCATATACATATGTATTCACGGTTTGCGGAGTCGACTCTTCGACTGTCGCATACCCTGTCTGCTGCTGTGGGACGTAATAGGTTCCGGTCTCTTGGGTCTGGGTCGAAGTGTAGTAGGTATACGTATAGTTCACCTGCCTGAGCGTGTAGTTGCCGTCATCGATTACTGTGTAGTTAAGCGTCACTGTAGCCTTATTCGGGGTGTTCTGGTAACCCGTATACTGATACGTCTCCGCCTGGCTTGTGGTGTATGTATATGGCACTTGCGCTTGGGTTGACTGATAAATAGTGTAGGAGTACGGCTCCTGTTGTGATGTGTATATATAGTAGGTGTAGGGGGTCTGGGTCGAAGTGTAGTAGGTGTATGGCTCAGATGAGACTGAGTCGGTGTAAGCCGTATAGCTACCCTGCTCCTGCACATAGTAGGGCTGGTTGTAGCTCTGGTAGCCCATTGAGGATGACCACGTGGTGGCTTGGAAAGAGGCTTGGCATGTCGCCTGATAATAATATGTATGCGGGTATGGGTAGCAGTGATAATACCTAGAGTAGCAACCATAGCTCGTCCAATGTGTAATATATGTGCCATAACTATTCTGCACGGACGGCTGGGTGTCGTATTCGGTTTCATATAAGGTGACTGGTCTATAATACCAAGCCGTCCCCTGACCTGTGTATGTAGTATAAGTGTAGGTGTTTGACTGGGGGTATGTATTCACATACTGCCCAGTGTTCGTCTGAGTCTGAGGCGCATAGTAGGTGTACTGCGTCTGGTAGTTCTGGGGGTAGGTATAAGTATACGTGGTTTGACTCGACACGGGGTACTGGTATGTGTAAGTCACCGTCTGCGTGGTGTACGACTGATAGTCGTAGCTCGCCGGCAAGGTTACGGGTTGACTGAGCGGGCCGCCGTTGGCCTCCTCCCCGGGCACGCCTGGGTGCCAGTTTCCCGGGGCGAAGCCCCCGGCTGTGAGGAGGGCGTTGCCCCCATATGCCGAAAGGACGTTCTGACCCGCGTCGAGTGTTTGAGAGACAAGGAAGCTATTCGATGAAAGGATGGTGGCGAGGGATGCGATTGCGAGTAGCGAAATCACGGCGAATATAATCATGCCTACGGCTTCGCTTGGCATGCTCTGTTTAGAAAGAAAAAATTTAAGCGTTTATGGAACTCTCAGCCTCCAGAGACCGTGTAGGATGCGTATAAATCAATTCTCAGTGAAGCTGGCGAGTTTGAGGCATCGAGCACGCTGAATTCATATACACCTGGCTTGAGCCCCTTCTCATCGAGGGTTCCACTCACCCCAATCGACGACCTCCCAAGGCCGCCGCTGAGCGGGAAGAGGCTTACCTGCACGGTGGTGTTGGAATAGTATGTGGCATTCAGGTCGCCCACGCCGCCCTGCGGGACGAAGAAATAGAATAGCCATGAAACAGTCAGGTTGGGATTCGAGCCCGGCGGGTAAACAACCAGGCGCAGGCTCTGCCCCCAAACCCATGTGCAAAGCGGGGCCGCATTCGGCGAATACGTGACGTAAAGCTTCTCGCCAACCTGGACGGAGGTGTTCCCAGAATCTTCGACGGCCACTTGGTATACGCCGGGTCCAAGACTGGAATTCGTATACGTGTAGGTCGAAGTCAGGTTTGGCGTATAGGAGACCACGGTAGGTGGCGTGCTCCCAGTGATGTTGGCCACGATTACGGCGAGCACCGGGGACGAGCCCTGAACCGTCAGGTCCACGCTTGCCTTCGAGCCGTAGGGCACATAGAAGTATGTGTTGTTAATCGGCTGCCTGCCCACTGCTGCTTGGCTGAACGGGTACAGTGTATATGTTATGCTTGTTGATTCCGACCCAGAAAGCGTGCATTGATTCGAGGCCGCCGTCATATTCGTCTGGCGCGTATTGTTCTGCTGGGTGGCCGTCGTTGCTCCCGTCACCGTCTGCGTATACGTGTTCGTGGCTGTCGGAATCTGGCTCCCAGTGGGGACGCTTCCCTTACCATTTTCAGGTATATGTAGGCTGGCGAATACGACTAAAACCACGATTACCACGGCTACGGGTACGAGGTATGCGTATCGCTTCTCCATTTATGTTCGCTATTTCACGTAGAATATTTTAAAAAGAGTTGGTAGCCGGGTTTGACCTCCTCCCCGCCCTGAAAGGGGGAGGTTTACCCGCTCCGTTGAGGTCCAAACCCCCGCCCCTGAGAAGAGGGGCAGCCCGCCATGAACCGTCCCCCGGGCTCTCGATTCCTGACCCGCCCCAGCAAGGTTAAATGTTGTTAGGAGTTTGAGGGAAGCCGTAAAACTCAATTGCTTCAGCTGAGGAGCAGCTCACTGGAACCACGCCTCGTGGAGATGGGTCTGCGTCGAGTGTGTTTTTAAGACATGGTGACTCTCCCAGCATGTCTCTTAGGGAGCGAATGGGTTTCACTGTGTCCGGGGCATCCGAGGCCGCACTCTTTGTCAAGCTTCATCTGAGGGCTCCAGCCGAAAGGCTTGCTAGGTTCGTGGGCGACCTGGAGACCAGGCTCGCCGAGGTGGACAGCTTCTACGGTGGACACGGAGATGAGGGGGGTGTATCAGGGCGGGGCGGGAGGGTCGGTCGCCGCGTCCAGGCGGGGAGGGTGGTGGTTGAGGGTGCGCCGTCAGGTGTGAGGGGCGGTGGGCGGGTGCTCGAGGCATCGGTGTGCTTCTCGCCGTACCCGAAGCGCATCCTCAGCAGGCTTAAGGAGGCGAGGTTCAAGGCGTACAAGCTAATCGAAGAGTCACATGTGTTCAGGGTGGGCTGGGGGACTTGGCCGCCTGGGTCTGCGGCTTCCTGGCGCACAGGTAGCGGGGACGCGGTCGGCGGCGGGCTCTCGATTGTGGAGCTCGAATCGAAGGTAGCCGAGCTCAACGCCCGGCTCGTGGAGCCCGCGCTCGACGAGGCGGCCAAGTTCGAGGACTCCGCTCTCTTCGCCGCGCTCGACGACCTGGTCTACGTGTACACCGGGAGCCGGCTCCCGAGGGGGATGTGGCGGAGGGTTAAACCAGTCGAGGTCAGGCTGTCAGTGAACCTGAGGCAGCTCGCAGATATCTACGGGCGCCTGGCGAACGACCCCACCTTCTCCTCGTCGAGCGCTGTCCTCACCGGTGAAAACGGAGCCGAAGCGGCCTCCGACCTAGCGGCTGGCAGGCGGCAGGCGGGTAGGGGGATGGCCGGTTACTTGTAGTGGTGGTTGAGAACGGGTTTCACTCTACGCAGGCGCACGCAGGTACGCACCAGCACACCTATCATATGCATAGTAGAGCTTGGGCGGGCTTCGCCTCTTCCCCCGCGGCGGGGGTGCCGCGTCATGGTGCACCCTGCTCGGCTTTGGCGGCTATGCCGACCCCCGCCAGTTTTTCAGCTACCCTACTTATCGCCTTCCCGAGTTCCTCCTCCGTGGGCACGCCTGTACACACCACTTTCCCATTGTTGAAGAGGAGGAAGGTGGCCTTCGGGTCGGCTAGTTTGAGTATGACGCCGGGGAACTGCTCCGGCTCGTAGAGTGAGCCTTCCACGAGCATCGCCACACCTTCAAGGTCGACTGAGTAGCCTATCCTCGACGTGGCCACTATGTTCTGGATGGTGTATGTCACCTTTCCGCCCCTGACCAAGCCGAGTTTTCTAAGGACTGAAGCGAGAGTGCGCAGACCATGCTTTACCTCGGCCGAGGACCTGGCACCCGTGCACACCATCTTCCCGCTTGAAAAGATGAGGAACGTGAATTTTCTGCCCCTAATCTTCATATGGAGCACCAGTCCTGGGAAGTCCTCCGGGTTGTATGTGGCGGCTGGGTGGAGACGTGTGAAGAGGGCGTTCAAATCAACCTCCTCCCCGAGGGAGGCGGTGGCCACGATGTTCTGTACCACGAACTCCATCTTCATCCGGTCTGTGGTGGATAAAAGTTTAAAAGGAGAGGGAAGCCGTGAAGGGGGGAATTTTTGAAAAGAGAAGGGAAAAAGATGAAGGAGACCGGTATCTTCACCGCAGGGGAGGAGGCCTGCGGGTTTCACTCTACGTAGGCATAGGTAGGTATGCGCCCGCATACCTATCATACGCATAGTGGAGCTTGGGCTTCACAGCATCATGCAGGGACCTCACGGGTTCATTGGTCCCCCTCCGCTCCGCCCCCTCGTGTCTCGACGTACCCACCCACCATGCAGTGGGGAACGCCGACCATCTTCAGTCTCCCTCCTCCCTGTGTGTGCATGTACCCCTCCCTCAGCCAGCGAGCCAGGGGAGGTCTTGGGTCTACGACCACTATCACCCTACTACCCATGCACACGAATTGTTCAAATCCAGAAACCCATATAAACCTATCCATATTGAAACTGCTGACTGCGGCTTGTCCAGTCAGCGCTGCATCTTGGCTTCCTTCTTGAGCTTCGCCCAGCGCTGCTTCTTCTCCTGCAACGAGCCATGCCACTTCTGGAATACGCCGCCGCCACCGCCCCTCTCCCGGTTCACGCTGGTGTAGTAGTAGTATGGGTCGAAGCCGGTGTGGTAGCCAAGCGCGTTGCCAAGCGAACTCGCGAGGCCGTGGAGGAAGCCGCGGATGGATACGAGGCTGTTCCCCGTTAACATGAAGACGAACCGCATGAGGGAATTAAAAGTTGTATGTTTATACCCGATGTGACTCGTCGCTTTTTCATACATGACATCACGTGCGCCGTCGAGCCTGATCGCCGCCTCCACGAACTCGTGGTGCTGGATCTTCCCGTTCAGGTAGTCGACCATGAGTTCCCTGTTGAGCCTCTCATACGCTTCGAGTACCTCGCTCGGCGTCGCCTTCTCCGTGACCCCGAGCTTCGAGGCCGCCCATTTGACCCTAACATTCATATCATTGTCAAGCATGAATCCGCTTCCGCGGAAGTATTTAAACGACCGCTTTACTCGCGTTTCCCCTCGTCGCCGCAAGGCTTGCCACCGCGGCGACTGTCAGCTACTCCTCGCTGAAGCCTCGGGCTTCCCCCCCACTTAAGCGGAGTTTAAAAGCTTGGGGTGCCTGTTTCGTGTATGGACTTGGTCCTCGGACCGCTCTATGAGCCCTCCTTTGACTCCAAGAAGAAGAGGATCGTGTTCCGCACGGGGCCGGGTGCCCCTGTGAAGCATCTCGCCCTGGACCCGGAGCGCCTGCTCAAGCTCTACGTGGGCGGCAGCGGCGGCGAGGAGCTGTACGCGGTTTACCGCAGCGAAAACGAAGACTACTACAGGCACTTCCTGGCGAAGCTCCCCCCCTCTGCTGAAGAGAAGGAGAAACTAGTCTTCTCATACTACGGCTGCC
>Ga0208151_100704_pt1 | contig 12552 bp, 20 predicted proteins | sample ECH_Bhost_MetaG_FD_187130 | JGI IMG/M metagenome (GOLD analysis project Ga0208151, IMG submission 187130) | Hot spring microbial mat communities from Yellowstone National Park, Wyoming, USA - ECH_B host_MetaG (SPAdes) (version 2) | ecosystem: Environmental > Aquatic > Thermal springs > Hot... | reverse complement strand
GATGTTTACGTTTGATGCGCCTGCCTTTAAATCACTTATTTTCATTAGCTCACCAATTAGAATCACTTTATATAGAAGGGATTAATTATAATAACCTTTGTTTCTTTTCTGGGATTTTTCTTCTGGCTTTTTATATGCTTGCCAGCTTTTCTCCAAGCTTTTGATTTTTCCAATATCGCTATCGCTTATTGTCTCTCTTTTATCAACAATATAATCTGCAAGCGCTTCAAGTTCTGCAACAGAATATCTCTTTATTATGTTTTTAAATGGAAACAATGTACTATCTATAATCTCTTTTCCTTCTTCTGTTATCTTATAGTATTTTTCCAGTCTTTCTCTTCTACCATATAACACACGACTACCTAAATTCGACATGTGAAAGCAAGCATCGCAGATGAATTAAAGGGCTTCATCGTGAGCATTCCATACAATAGATAGTTTATAATTCTTTATTGCTTAATTATTAAATGAGTTCTATGCCAGAAATCTTCGAGAACCTATTAAAAGAGTCAAACATCTTTGCAAATAGGGACGCGCTTTCACCCCATTATATGCCGAATAACCTTCTTTTTAGGGAAAAGCAGATTGATGGTATTGTAAAATACTTAACCCCTTCACTTAGAGGTGAAAGAGGAAGAAACCTATTTATATACGGCAAAACAGGTACAGGCAAAACTTCATGCATGAAGTATGTTATAGAAAAGATAAAAGAAGTGCCAACAATAAAAGCAAAAATCTCCTACATAAACTGCAGAATATATAACTCAAGGTATAGGGTTCTAAGCAAAATAGTAAACGACCATCTGCCTTCATATGCAAAAAGAGGCTATGGTATAGTAGACATATACGAAAAGATAATAAACTGGATAGAAGAAGATGGCAAAATACTTATTGTGGTGCTTGATGAAATTGATGTAGTAAAGGACCTTGATGATCTAATATACACCCTTACAAGAGCCAACAGCGATATTAAAAATGGTGGTGTTACAATTGTTGGCATATCAAACAAAATTTCATTTAAAGAAGAGCTTGATCCAAGAAGCATATCAACACTCTATGAGAATGAACTAGTTTTTCCGCCATATAATTCTACAGAGCTGGCAGCGATATTGAAGCAGCGTGCTGAAATAAGTTTCAAGCCAGGCGTAATAGACGATGCTTCAATAAATCTTGCCGCTGCTATAGCAGCTAAAGAAAGCGGTGATGCAAGGCTTGCTCTCAAGATACTTTCAAAAGCAGGCGAGATTGCTGAGGAAAAAGGCCTTTCGAAGATAACAGCCAAGGAAATAAATGAGGCAGCGAAGTCTGCAGATGAAGAAGTAGCGTATGAGCTGGTGGGCACTCTTCCTGAACACCAGAAGCTAGTGCTATACGCAATATCTCTACTAACAATGCAAGGCAGTAAGTACAAAAAACTTACAGATGATACAGAGAGCTATCTGTTTAGCGGAGAGGTTTATGATAAGTATGTAGCAATATGTGGTTCATTGGGAAAAGAGCCTAAAAGCGCAAGGTGGTATAGAAATTATATACAAGATTTGGAGATGCAGGGTCTTATAACAACATACGAATCAGGAAAAGGTATAAGGGGCCATACAAAGCTCATAAAGTTATCTTATTCACCTGAGAGGATAAAGAATATTATTGAAAAAGAATTCTTTAAGGAGAGCGAGGCAGAAGGCACAAAGAATGGCGATGAAAACAATTAGATTATAGCCAGGTAGATTGTATGTTCTATGATATTGCATACTTTGATGTAGATAAAGGGCTAACTAAGCTTCTTGGCTACAAGAAAATATATTGCATAGGAAAGGATGTTTCATTGAATGAAGAGGGCGATTATATAATAGCAGATGCCCAAGTGCTTCACAAATTCAAACTTAGCAACGTAATCGGGGTAAGGGCGAGCAAGGTTGATAAAGCATTATTCCAAAAGATAAAAGAAATCGATAAGCCCATAATTATAGATACATCAAATCTTCTAAGTGGTGGGGATTTTATAAAAGAATATAATGGTGCTAAAAACATATTAAGAAACGCGATAAAAATGGGCTTGAGCGTATCGCTCGCAAGCTTTGCAAAAGACGAGGCGCATTTAATATCTGCCTTGCAGATGCTAGAGATTGCTAAATTTTTAGGCGCAGGCGAAGAAAGGGCAAAAGAAATGTTAGGCAATAGCTATGATATTGAAAAGAAAGAGTAGATATGTATTGGTAATGAGCTCAAAGCCAATAGAATTGGGCTCAAACCTTAGCGCATTCTTTAATGAATTATCAAAATATGTTGGCCTATTTGGGCTTGCTAGGCTTAGTCCTTATTTTGTAAAAAAGATCGGCGAGAAGGAATTTATATTTAGAATAGCGAGAGGGTATGAAAAGGAGTTTATACTGGCGCTTTCATTTGTTAAGCTTAACGGCGTTGGGTTTTACTCTATACTTACTTCAGGCACAATAAATTCGCTCCTAAGGAAATATAATGAAAAGAAGAAAAAACAAAATTAGACAAATTTTATCGCATGCTCGCAGCTCAGTAAAGCAAAAGTTTATCAAAATGGGCTAGAAAAGATGGCTTGAAAGCGAACCGCATAAACAGGACTCCAACCTTCATCGCCCTGTTGGGCTCGGTTGGGAACGCATAACGCGTTTGTGACATCATACCGTGCTCTGCTTGGTGTGTTCCTAGTTCATAGACATGACTTGTATTCTGTATTGGAATACAGAGGTCAATATCTTCGTAGGCTTGAATTTCGGTGTGTCCCACCGTATGATGCATTTTTGTTGCAAACATATATATACTTTGTTGTCCAACATCTTAATATCATACCGTGCTTTGCTTGGGAAGCCCACGACCTTTGGTCATGGGGGAGTGTCACTCACCAAATATAATATTAAAGATACTTTTCATTTTTATAGGTGAAGAATATGTATCCAAATATACAAGCATATGATAGAGGGGTAATGTTCAACCCTGATGGCAGGCTTTTTCAAGTAGAGTATGCTAAAGAGGCTGTAAGGAAAGGAGCAACCTCTATAGGCTTGATTGCAAAGGATAGCGTAGTATTTGTGGCGCATAAAAATATAACGGATCCTCTTGCTGTTCCAAGCACAATACAGAAAGTGTTTATGGTAGATTCGCATATTGGTGCAACCTATAGTGGCATGGTTGCGGATGGTCTGCACATAATCGGCATAGCAAGGGATTCAGCGCAGCAGCATAGATTTATATTCAATGAAGTTAAGTCTATAGAATCTGTTGCAAAGGACCTTGCAGCGTATATGATGCAGGCAACTCAATACGGCGGCATTAGGCCGTATGCAGTATCTATTCTTATCGGCGGAATAGATACACAGCCAAGGCTCTTTGAGATAGAACCGGGTGCATCGTTCCTTGGATACAAAGCGGATGCAATAGGTTCAGGAAAGAAAGCAGCATCTGATATATTGGTAAAAGAGTATAAAGACAATATGTCACTTGATGATGCAATTTCACTTGGGGTAAAGATAATCAAAAAAGTGACAGAAACAAAGGTTACCCCCGATAATCTTGATGTTGGTTATATCGAAGATGGGCACGAATTTACAATATTGGGCTCTGATGAGATTGCAAAATATCTTTGATTTTTATTATTTTATTATTTTTGTGAGATTATGTCTTCTAAAAAAGTGATCGCCAAATATTCTGTTAACGGCGAAGAATTTGAGATTTTTGTTGATGCAGACCTTGCATACGAGTACATAACAGGAAAAAGAAGCGACCCGCTATCTGTTCTTGAAGTTGATGAGATCTTCAAAGATGCAAACAAAGGCGAGAGGCAGAGCAAGGAAAAGATAGAGAAAGCATTTAATACAACAGATCTTGCAAAAATAGTAGCAATAATACTTAAAAACGGCAATGTGCCTATCACTACTGAGCAGAGGAACAAACTGTTAGAAGAAAAGAAGAAGCAGATTATTGCGATAATATCTAGGAATTCTATAGATCCTAGAACAAACGCGCCGCTTCCTATGCAGAGGGTTGAAAATGCGATGGAGCAAGCAAAAGTGAGCATAGATCCTTTCAAAAGCGCAAGTGACCAAGTAGACCAAATAGTTAAAAAGATTAGCATGATAATACCTATTAAGTTTGCAGTAGCCAAAGTGGAGGTTACTGTTCCTGCAAGCTATGCAAACAGGGTGTATAGCCTGCTTAAGCAATATGGCTTGAAGTCAGAGAAGTGGCTAAATGATGGTTCACTTTTAGCAGTAGTTGAGTTCCCTGCAGGGCTTCAGAGCGAGTTTTACGACAAGCTCAACAGCTTGGCACAGGGAAATGCAGAGACAAAACTTTTAGAGGTGTAAAAATGGAAATAGTTGTTCCAGGTGACATGATATTGGATAAGCCTATACATATGGAAAATACATTTATAGAAGATGATAAGACATATGCCGCTGTTCTTGGTGTTTTTGATAAGGAAAAGAAAGTATTGATACCACTTGAAGGATTATGGTATCCAAAGCATGGTGAACTTGTTGTTGGTATAATAATAGAAGAAAAGCTAAACAGCTATGTTGTGGACTTAAATGCACCTTATAAAGGCATTCTTGTTGCAAAATATGTTCGAGACAAACTTTCTGTTGGCGATATAATAGAAGCAACAGTAAAAGAACTTGACGAAACAAAAACAGTAGTGCTTATGCGAGAAAGAAAGCTATATGGCGGCAAGATTATTGATGTTAAGCCTTCAAAGGTTCCAAGGATAATAGGAAAGAATAACACAATGATAAAGCAACTTACTGAAGGAACAAAATCAACAATTATAGTTGGCATGAATGGAAGGATCTGGATTAAAGGGGGCGATGTTGCGCTTACAACAAAAGCAATACTAAGAATACAAGAAGAAGCCCATACCTCTGGACTTACGGATAGAATAAGAGAGATGCTTGAAAAATCGAATAAAGCGGAGTGATTAAATGAATTCACAAGAAAAACCAAAACTTATTGTAGATGGTAAGAGACTTGATGGCAGAGGCTTCGATGAACTCAGGCCAATAAGGATAGAAGCCGGTGTTTTGAAAAATGCTGACGGTTCTGCTTATCTAGAGTGGGGCAAAAACAAGATCTTTGCGGCTGTTTATGGGCCGAGAGAAGCACTTCCTAAGCATACAGCAGATCCAGAGAAAGCGGTTATAAAGTGCAGATATTCAATGGCTCCGTTTTCATCTCTTGAGGAGCATGGCAGATCTGGGCCAAACAGAAGAGCGATAGAAATTTCAAAGGTTACAAAGGAAGTTTTTGAAAATGTAATAATGGTTGAAAACTTTCCTGGCACAGAGATAAATATATTTATAGAAGTCGTTCAAAGCGACGGCGGAACCAGAGCAGCCGGCATAACCGCAGCGGCTGTTGCACTTGCTACATCCGGTATACCAATGAGGGATCTGCCTTATGCGGTTTCTGCTGGAAAGATAGGTGATCAAATAATTATAGACCTAAACAAAATAGAAGACAATTATTCTGACGCAGACGTTCCTATAGCAATAAGCCCAAGGACTGGCGAGATACTTCTACTTCAGATGGACGGTTCATTGACTAAAGAGGAATTTAAAGAAGCAGTCGCAAAAGTTAAAAAAGCAGGTCAAATCATATCAAAGGTGCAGAGAGATGCCTTAAAGGCACCATACGAAAGGATAAGCAACAGATACAAGTGAGGTGTTGAAATGCAGAGTGTCAATTCAATAAAGAGTACATATATAAAAGAGCTGCTGAACAACGGGGTTAGAAACGGCAGAGGGTTTTTTGAGTATAGAGGCATTTCGGTAGTAAGAAATATTATACCAAACGCAGAAGGTTCTGCGCAAGTAGATTTAGGTGCGACAAAGGTGCTTGTTGGTGTTAAACTCGATATCGATGAGCCCATGCCAGATAAGCCCAATGAGGGCAATATAATCACATCAGCAGAGCTACTTCCACTTGCTTCAGCAGATTTTGATACAGGTCCACCAAGCCCAGAAGCAATAGAACTTGCTAGAGTGGTAGATCGGGGCATAAGAGCAGCAAATGTTATAGATACTAGCTCATTGTTTATAGAAGAAGGTAAGGTGTGGTCTGTTTTCATAGATATCTATATAATGAACTACGACGGCAATCTTTTTGATGCGAGCACGCTTGCATCTGTTGCTGCGCTTACAAACACAAGAATGCCAAAATTCGAAGAAGGCAATGTTATAAGAGAAGGAAAGCTTGAAAAGCTTAAAGTAAATAATATTGTGACCTCATGTACATATGCCAAGATAGGCAAGGCAATATTGCTAGATCCAGATGGCGACGAAGAATCAGTAATGGACGCAAGGCTTACTATAGCAAACGATGAAACCTATATAAGGGCGATGCAGAAGGGGCTAAGCGGATCATTCAAAGAGCAAGAGATAAACGATCTTATAGAAAAATCATTCGAAAAGTCTAAAGATTTAAGGTCTATAATAAATAAACTTAATAGTGATTGAAATGGCAAATGCTAGCATAAGATATGGAGTAAGCCTTAGGAAGAGATATCAGGCTGTACAGAAAGAGAAGAAGGCTCTTTACAAATGTGATGTATGCGGAAAGGTAGCTGTAAAAAGGATAAGTACTGGCATATGGAGATGCAAGCACTGCGGTGCAACATATGCTGGCGGAGCATATACACTTAAAACAACTACTGGAGAGGCTGCAAACAGGATAATTATGCAGTATAGTGAGCAGTCAGCAAGGTGATAAAATGGTAAAAATAGAGTATTCTCCAGCAACGGAACTTGTGGTTCACGAAGTGATAAAAGTGGATAAAGACGATTTGCTAAGAGAGCGTGTAACACCAGCTGGCACAATGCCTTTATATTGGTGCGATGGTATTTTATTCAGTTTTTCTTCTCTTCCGATGACAGATGATGTTGTTAGGGATTATCTTAAAGGCAGGATACACTGGCTTGAGGTTCACTTTACAAAGATGGAAGATTATACGCCTGTTCTTACTCTGAATGATGAGGAGTATAAGGCAACAATGAGTATAAGGGTAATAGATACAAGCAGTTCTGAGCTTCACAAAGATTTTGTAAAGTGGCTTAAAGCAAACATAAAGGAAAAGAGGTGAAAGAATGGCTTATGTGTGTTTGCAGTGTGGAAGACAGATAAAAGATATCAAAAACTTTGTTAGGTGCCCTTACTGTGGCTATAGGGTAGTTGCAAAAGAAAGATCCTCTCTCGCAAGGGAGGTATCAACAGACTAATTACTTCTCACTCACAACTATGCTCTCCGCAACATTTTTTACTCTCTTGTAAAGGATACTATTTTTAGAGAGTGCTTCTCTTACATTACTGCTTTTTGCGAGTTGCTCGAGCTTAGTGGTAAGCAGATGAGAGACTTGCCCATTTTCTACATCAAGCACTATCTCTTTAACATCTCCCAATATCTTGCCTCCTGAGGTTATAATCTTTTTTCCATATATTTCTGATAGCATCATAAAATCACTTTTCTATTTTTATCCTCATAAGTTTTTTGGAAGCAAAAATTCTTATTATATACTCATTGAGCTCATTTATAAAAGCTTCCTCGTTTTTCTCCCTTTCGCTATTCTCTTCGGCGCTGAACAAGTCAAGGTGCTCATCTACAATCTTTTTGAGGTATTCTTTTGTTAAGGAGTAAAAACCCTGGCCACATGAAGTGCACACATAAATTGGTACAACAGGCACGTTGCTTAATTTTCTCGTATCTACAAGGTCAAGCTCTCTTCTTATACTCCTTTTTCCACACCTTGGGCAAACAGCCTTTACCTCCACTTCTTTGTATTCTGACTCGACAATTTTAAGGGGGCCAACATAGTATTCAAGACCTTCCTCTATGCTCTTTCCCTTAAGAATCCTTTGATCTAACACCTCACCATTTTCATTAAAAAAAGTTATAAGTGAGCCATCTTTTAGCTCGTCAGCAATAGCAAATTTGCCATCTCTGCTTGCTGTCCTTACCTTTCCGTTAGGACTTTTATAAGCCAATAGCGCTTCTATCGAAATCACCTAAGTGTGTTTAAGTATATACTCGTTTATCTCCTCTTTTGTTATCTTGTCTTTCTTCTTCTCCTTGGCTTTTTTTACAGCGAAGCTTGAGATTTCACGCGCCTTCTTTTCAAGCAATCTAGCAATAGCATCTGCGCCTTCATCTGTAATATTGGCGTTTGTATATTTTTTAACAAGTTTTTTTATGTTTTCTCTAGAGAGCTGTGCCATGAAATCAGCACTCAAGATCCTCATCATTTATCAGAAAAGATCTCATCACAATATTAATACTGCTTTATGGTTTAATAAGTTTTCTTTCAAGCATGTTGCTGCTTTGAGCTTGGTAGCATGCATTCTTAGCATCGCTCTATTTATATAAAACAAACGTTAAACCTTTCTACAGATTTGGCTAAAGAACATTTAAATATTTTATTTATGAAAATATAATTGCTGCTTTTGTGATGTGATGGTAGTAGAAGAGATTGACAAAACAAGATTTGAGCAAGAAGTGTTAAAATCCGACAAGCCCGTGGTGGTTGATTTTTGGGCGGAGTGGTGCGGCCCATGTAGGATATTCTCTCCTATTATTGAGAAGGTATCCGATGAAGAAAAATATAAAGGCAGGGTGAAGTTTTACAAACTCAATACAGATGAGAACCCAGAGATAGCGGTTGCATATAATATAATGAGCATACCAACAGCTGCGTTATTTGAGGGCGGGGAATTAAAGGCTATTTCTATAGGTGCTATACCGCAAGAAACTTTTAAGAAATGGCTTGATGAAAATCTTTAGCGCAGTATTGGAAAGAATAAATATCTTACCTGGCAAATAACAATAGCTGTGGTTAAATGGTAGAACCTTCGCTTCCTAGGGGCATGCGTGACTTCAATACAGCAGAAGCTATAGCAAGGCGTGAGGTATTAGCTGTAGTAGAAGAGATGTTTAGAAGATTTGGCTTTTCGCCTATAGAGACGCCAGCGCTTGAAAATCTAAATGTACTTTACGCTAAGACTTATGGTGAAGAATCAGGAAAGGAGATCTTTAAAATAGAAGGAGAAGATGCTGCGCTTAGATATGATTTTACAGTGCCCCTAGCAAGGTTTATCGCAATGAACAAAGATACGCCACTTCCGTTTAAGCGCTACCAGATTGGTCCTATATGGAGAAAAGACGAACCGCAAAGAATGCGCTACAGAGAATTTCTACAAGCTGATATAGATATTATTGGAAGCAGTGAACTAATATCTGATGCAGAGGTGGTTGCGGTTGCTGCACAGGTACTAGATGAGCTGGGCGTTTCAGGCTATAAGATATTGATAAATGACAGAATAATACTGAATGGAGTACTATCCTTTTTCGGTGTTCCAAACGAGAAGAATGTAGAAGCAATTAGGCTCATAGATAAGCTCCCTAAAGTGGGTAATGAAGAGGTAATAAAAGGGCTCGTTGGGCTTGGCGTTAAGCAGGAAAATGCAAGAAGCCTGATCGAATTTATTATAAAAGAAGAAGATAACGATGAGAAGCTCAATAGGGTAGAAGCGAACATAGGTATAAAAGAGGAGATAAACAAGCTTAGAGAGCTCATTAGACTTATTGAGCTATACAAAGTTAAAGGCGATATAGTTATTGATCTTTCACTTGCAAGGGGTTTTGATTACTATACTAGCTTTGTATGGGAATTTATTGTATACGATGAGAACGGCAAGCGGCTTCCTACAATAGTTGCTGGCGGCAGGTATGACAACCTTATAGGTATATTCTTAAATCAGCAGATTCCAGCTACAGGCATATCTATTGGTATAGATAGGATAATGAATGTGATAGGCTCAAGCGAAGAAACGAAAAGCTATGCAAGGGTTTATGTTGCTTCTATAGGCAATGTGCTGGACTATTCGCTTTATGTGGCCAATACTCTTAGAGCTGCAGGCATAAATACAGATATTAATGTTACAAAAAGAAATATCGCAAAGCAGCTTGAATATGCTAATGCGATGAGGTTTAGATATGTTGTTATTATAGGCGAGCGCGAGCAGTCTAGCAACAAGCTTAAGCTAAGAGATATGATATCAGGAAACGAAGAGCTTTTAGACATAGAGGAAGCAATTAAGGTAATAAAAGGTGAATAAATTTGAAGAAAGATAGTGTCGAAGAAGTTACAAAAAAAGTATTAGACAACGGCGGCATACTTGCAAAGCTCTATTTTGATATGCAGAGTGAAAAGCCCGATGACTTGCAACCGCTAATGACAGAGATGATAAACAACAATATCTTAAAGGCACCAGGTGTTATATACTGCTATGGTAGCATAGACGAACCAATAAAAGTAGATGAATTAACATATTCAACAAGCGCAGCCTTGACAATCTTGTTCAAGGATTTTGGGGCTCTTCTAAATCTTGCATTCAATTATGCGCCAGCAGGCGTTGAAATACTGAAGCCAGAGAAGGAATATATACTAAAAACGAGCGAGATGCAGTCTATAGTATTGGATGTTGCTCAAATATCAGTAAATTATTCACAATATATATTAAGCAAGGTTCTCTCAAAGGAAGACTTTGAAAAGATAAAGGAGAGTCTTGAGAGAAGGGAGAAGCTCGGAAGGGAGCTTTTAGAGAAAGCAAAGAAAAACGAGCAAGGAGAAGTTAAGTCTTAAGCCCTAGCATGCTTCTTATTATTTTGCTAGGCCTGTCCATATCGCCGTGCTCAGAAAGCAATTTCTCTACTCCAAGAAGCTTAGCAAAGTTCGCTATGCCGTTTAGCATAGAGTTGCTTAGCGAAGAGTAAAGGGTGTGTATTATATTGTGAATAATTATTTCTTTCTTAAACTCATTAAGCCATAAGCTTTGATAAGTGGCTAAGCTAGCGTTGTTATTTAAATAATCTTTTACAACCTTCGAAGCGATTATTGCGGCGTGGCCTCCAAAGATTATGCCACCACCTGTTGAGCTTTTTACTTGTCCTGCGGCATCGCCAACAAGCAATACTCTCTTTTCTTCATCAACAAACCTTTTTCTGAGCGAAATTGGAATGATGTTTGCACCCCCTTCTAAAGGCCTTGCATTGCGTATAGCTTCCTTAACCTCTTTTCTCATTAAGAAAAGTCTTAATGCATCGCTGCTTTTTCCAAATCTTTCGTCTACGCCAACTCCTATTTCTGTATTATCGCCATGCGGCGCTATCCATCCAAATAAACCGTTTGTTACTTTGTTGTCAAAGAAAAGCTCAACAAACCCATCATCTTCTTTTCGCACTCTATACTCCATTCTATAAGTTAATACAAACCTTTTTATGGGTGGAAACCCGAAAAAGCTTGCAACATTAGAAACAGCGCCGTCAGCTCCTATAATTATATTTTCTTTATTTTTGCTTATCTCATTTAGCTTCTCCTTTGATATACCTTCACCATAAAATATTTCAGCGCCACTTCTCTGTGCTTCTTCCATTAACTTTTTGTTCAACACATTTCTGTCCACGCTATATGCTTTAGCCTCTTTTGCCTTTACTTCTATAACTGTATTTCCAAAAAATAATCTTGCCCCAAAAAGCTCGTTTAGCAAAGCATCTTTATAAAGTATACGCAACTCTCTAAGTCCATTAACTGATAGGATTCCAGAGCTTGTATATACCTTTATTGCCTTTTTTCTTTCGTATACCTCTGCTTCTACTCCATAACGTGCAAGTTCCCTCGCGGCAATGAGCCCGCTTGTTCCTGCGCCTACAATGATGCACTTCATTCAATCGCTTTTTATAGATATGGTTTTATAATTTACTTATTTAATATTTTTAACTTCTGGTGCTGAGATGTCTTTGGTTATTGTTATATTAGAAGCATTTCTCTCAATAATGGTGCCTGGCTTCTTTCTAGCGTTAGCTCTTCTTAGAAAAACACATCTTTCAATGTTTGAAATAACAATATTTGGATTTATCTTTGGTCTAATATTTCCTCCCGCGCTCGTGTGGCTTGAAAGCTATTTAATACCTTATATACACTTCTTTTCCTTCTCTGAATCGCTTTATAATGCAAATGTGATACTTCTTACAATAATAGGTATAGCTTTGTCTTTCCAGCAGGGCGCATTTAAATTTAGTAAGGAAAAAAGCGAAGAGGCTAAGAGGGAAGAAGACTATAAGAAAAGAATAAATGATATAAGGGCAGAGATGCGCGAGCTAAATCTTGAGCTAGAGCTTATCAAAAAACATGAAGATGAGGAGAAGGCGCTTGAGAGAAAGCACGAGAGCGAAGAAGCAGCAATAAGCAGCATGAGCGCAGAGGAGAAGGAGAAAATAATATCTCTGCATAAGAAAGAAGAGAAAGAGCTAATAGAGATGCATGAAGCTGAAGAGAAGCTTATCCTTCAAGCTCACAAAAAAGGTGCTAGCAAGGAAAAAGCAAACATGAACTATGTTTGGCTCTTCCTGTTTTTCCTTATGCTTCTTACCTTTGCAACAAGAATTGCAAATATAGGTGTAGCTCCAAGGTATTTTGAGTTTGACCCTTATTTTGATATGATAAGCACAGAATACATACTAACATATGGCTACCAACT